>Ga0315295_10000381_pt1 | contig 37867 bp, 33 predicted proteins | sample YL17G14_0_MG_FD_204453 | JGI IMG/M metagenome (GOLD analysis project Ga0315295, IMG submission 204453) | Sediment microbial communities from Yellowstone Lake, YNP, Wyoming, USA - YL17G14_0 | ecosystem: Environmental > Aquatic > Freshwater > Lake > Sediment | place: USA: Wyoming | collected...
TTGTCGGTAAAGAAGACCTTCTCCCTGTTATTGCCCCTTTGGATGACGTGGTGTGGAAACCCTTTTACAACAATACGCGCGATCCTTGACATGAATAGAATCTATAGAAGAAGTCCGAGTATTCTAAGTAAAATAGGGATGTGTCCGAATTGCAAAGAGTTAACTTTTCGTCCTAACGGGAAATGGTTGTGTTCCTATTTAATTCTCTGGCGCCTTCTCAGGCGCTTAGGCCCTATTTATTTCTTAAAGAGGCATACTGGGTCCACCATCCACCCTGCCCTCTCAGCCGTTTGTATGCCTCTGATGCAAGCCAGCCAGTGACAACCTTCTGAAATGCTGGATCATTCATGAAACGTGCGAATAGTTCTTCATTCTGGTCCATCCGCTCGACGAACAGTGCCTCCAAGAGGTTTTTAAAAACTAACTCGAACTTATCCTCAGGATTCACAGCCGCTGCCTGCTTAAGTGTTTCATCTGTCATTGCAGCTTCGACTATTTGATCAAAGAATAGTTGGTCTGCTTGATTAAAGTCAGTGCCAAACCGCTCGTTTACAATATCAATTAGACGCGAAAGAGCAACCGGTTCCTCCCTGACCATGCCGGTTCCCACCTCTGTTGGTCCGTCCAATGCCCTAGCTGTGCCTTCTTTTAAGCTGATGGAACCTTCGCTGATCTTCTGGAGGCGATAATATTCTAGCCGCACCTCATCATCAAAGTTGTAGGTTGGGCCGGTACGTCGGCGTGGCAGTTTCCGGGCCAGATGGCGAAGGAAAACATAGAGCTTCTCAAGATCAGAGTCCTGATACGGTATAACCTGGCTCAAAAACCCGTAAAGGTTACGAAACGCTTGTAATTTGCTTCGCAAGAGTTCTGCCTCATCTTCCTTTTCCTGTTGCAATACTGAGAAGCGCGATATTGCCGGGTCTAGCGCAGCATTCATAGCTTGATGATCAAAAGCACTTTGCCGCTGTTTCGGCTTGAAGTAAATTTCGCAAAACCGATGAACTTCTTCGACAAGATAGATGCCGGAAGCATCCAGTTCTGCCTTAATCTGATACATTCGGGCTGGTTCGACTTCTTCTCCCATCTCGGCCCCTTCGTAATAGGTCTTGAATGCCTCGCGGATTTCTTCACGATCATTGACGAAATCGAGTACAAAGGTGTCTTCCTTGAGGGGGTGTGTCCGGTTAAGGCGTGAAAGGGTCTGGACGGCCTGAATCCCCGCAAGACGCTTATCTATATACATTGTATGTAAGAGCGGCTGGTCGAATCCAGTCTGATATTTCTCGGCAACCAGCAATACCCTATATTCAGGCGTTGCGAACTTCTCCGGCAATTCCTTTTCCTTAATACCTTCATTCATCCCAACTTCGGTATAGCTGACATCGGGCAGTTCGTCATCAAGCACCGTGCCAGAGAAGGCGACCAGTGTTTTTATGGGATAACCTTTAGCCTTGATGTAACGGTCAAAGCTTTGCTTGTAGCGAATCGCCTCTAACCTTGATCCGGTCACTACCATCGCTTTGGCATGGCCGCCGATTTTATGAAAGGTTACCGCATGAAAATGCTCAACCATCACTTCAGTCTTCTGCGCGATATTATGCGGATGGAGCTTGAGGAAACGTGCAAGGGCCTTCGCAGCTTTCTTGCGTTCTACGTTGGGATCGTCGTCACATGCCTTCAGCAGTTTGAAATAGGTGGCATAAGTCGTGTAGTGTTTAAGCACGTCAAGGATAAACTCTTCCTCAATAGCCTGCCGCATCGTGTAACGATGGAATGGCCCGCCGTTCCGCCCGAAGACCGCGAGCGTCTTGTGCTTTGGAGTGGCAGTAAAAGCGAAAAAGCTCAAGTTAGCCTGCTGTCCACGTTTAGCCATGCTGCGGAAGAGTTCCTCCATATTCTCCAGACCTTCCTCAGCAGCTTTCCGTAGGGCCTCATCTCGTAACGTTTCTCCACCCAGCACTTCTTTAAGGTCTGTAGCAGTTTCGCCGCCCTGGGAACTGTGTGCTTCGTCGATAATCACCGCACACCTACGGGTTGGGAGCGTTCCCGTGCCGACCTTGCCTCGCTCCTCCGCCATTTTGAGCAATTGGCGGGAGACGAAAGGGAACTTTTGGAGAGTCGTTATAATAATGGGTACTGCGTTCTCCAACGCCTCGGCCAGTTGCCGCGAACTTTCATCGATCTTCTGCACAACACCACGTTTGTGTTCGAATTGGTAAATTGTGTCCTGTAACTGCTGGTCAAGCACCACACGGTCGGTTACGACAATCACCGAGTCAAACACCCGCAGGTTCTGTGCGTCATGCAACGACGCCAGACGATGTGCAAGCCAGCCGATGGTGTTGCTTTTGCCGCTGCCGGCAGAGTGCTCAATGAGGTAGTTATGGCCGACTCTTTCCTGTCGAGTTGCGTCCACAAGTGCACGAACAGCCTGGAGCTGATGATATCTCGGAAATACCATTGTCTCCTTCTTAACTTTACGGCCTTCGTCAGTCCGTTTCTCCTCTATTTGAAGATGAATAAACCTCGCCAGAAGGTCGAGCAAACTATCGCGTTGGAGGACCTCTTCCCATAAATAGGCTGTCCGGTATGTCCGGCCGGCAGGATCAGGCGGGTTCCCTGCGCCGCCTTCAGACCCCTTATTGAACGGCAGGAAATGAGTCGCCTTGCCTGCGAGTCGTGTTGTCATAAATACGACTTCAGTATCCACGGCAAAATGAACTAATGTGCGTCGTTTAAAGTCGAAAATCACTTCTCGCGGATCACGATCCTGACGATATTGTCTCATTGCATCGTCTGCAGTCTGTCCGGTCAAAGGGTTCTTGAGTTCAGCTGTTGTGATTGGAACACCGTTCAGGCTCAGGGTCACATCGAGTGACTTCTCCGAGCGTGAAGAGAAGTGAAGTTGTCGAGTGATACCGACCTGGTTAGCGGCATACCGGGCGTCCAGTTCGGGATTAAGCTCATGCGCTGCTTTGAAGAATGCAACTCGCATGTTGCGGCCATAGCACTTGAAGCCATGCCTCAGAGTTGCCAGCGAGCCGTAAGTGTCCATCCACTTGCAAAGATCGTCAATTATTTGTTCGCCTGTACGCTCACCGTGAAGTGCTTCAAGCTTGGCCCATTCCTGCGGTTGGGTATCACGGATGAAGGACAACACTGCTTCAGGGAAAATCGCTTTTTCACGGTCAAAGGTATTTGGATCGACGGAAATATAGCTATTGGAAAGTAGATGCGTCTCGATTACAGATTCAAAGGCCTGTTCCTTAACAGTATCCGGCATCTCAGAAAGTCCACTTTTCCCGGCGCATAAGCCCAAGCAGGTTTATGCAGGGGATGCCGAGGTCACGGCACACATCCGGGATGTAGTGGGTTCTTTTGGCGCTTCTCTTTTCAGCTGCCGAGGTTTCCTGCGACACGACCGTGCCGCCCTTGACCTTAGCAAGCGCAATGACATATGCGTCGGCTGATTGATATGGACTTCTGGGGTCCATAAGGTCCGGATATCTAGACTCTATGCTTGCCGCTTCTACCTGAACTATAGGGTCGAGCGGCGCGAAAAGGACTTCATTGCGCTTAGCCCAAGCACGCAACTCAGGAGTTCCCACAGCATCGATCTCTTCTTTAACAAGTTCCACGGCAGAGCATTCGCCTTTTACGATCAACTCCTCAATCTTAGCTACAAGAGAGGTAAATATATCCGGAGGATAGTACCGCGCCTGCCAATCCATGAACGCACTTGTATCGAAAGAGTACATGAGCATTACCCTTTAATCTCCATCGTCAAACCCACCTGCAGGAATAATGTGACCTGAGCGGATCTCTTTTCGTAGTTTCTCAAAATGATCGAACTTCAGATCGAGATAACGGCAGGCATCCACCGACGTAATTCTGTTGGCGTCAAGCGCTTCAAGCACCAATTGAGCAAAGGGACGGCCGCTTCTGCCCAGCGTCTTGTCAACAGGTGAAGCAAAGCCCTTCCGTTTTGGCAGCGTTGCGAGATACTTATTCCAATCCTCTTTCCATCGGTTATAGCCATCCCAGGACAACTGCCCTGCTACCCGAAGCCGTGTTGCCATCGATAGCGGTGTGACATTGAACTTTCCAGCCAACGAGCGCATTAGGGTTACATCCCATGTATCGGGAACAACGTTCATTTTGCGCAGGAAAACAGCGAGCACATCCTCTGGAATCAGTGCTGCACTTGCCGACTCTTCGGCGAAACGCTCTACCTCCATCCATGCTGAATTATCCCGGGGTTCGCTGAGTGCGGCGCATTCCTCCTTGCCCAGCGCGAGGGTGACGTGTGTCAGTTCATGCAGCAGCGTAAAGCACCTGGCCGCAGGTGAAGTTTCCCTGCTGTTGATGCCGATTACCGGCAAAGGAAAGTCAAAAAGCGATACCCCGCGTGCCTGTTGAAGACCGACCTTCGGGAATTGAAATACCAACACGCCCAAACTCTCGACAGCCTGGCGCCATTTCCGCCATGCCTGCCAATCAGTGGTCCAGGTCAGTTGTTCATCAGCGGTAATGCCAAGAGCCACGCGAAGTCGTGCGCCAAAGTCAGCGGGGTTTTCGGATAAGTGTGCTACGAGGTTGAACTCAGCAAGCGGCAAGCCCAATTCCTCATACAACTCGAGGGCTGTCTCCCTCCTCTGGGACATAACCCGCAGTGCGAGCCGAAATTCTGGAAACTCAACGCCAGGTGTTATACCCGGCAGCCGACGATACTCAGCAGCAAGAGGGGGGAGGGCTGGAGGTTGCGGAAGAAAAAACACACCAAAGGGCCGATGGTAAAACTTTGCAAGTTCTTGCGCTTGCCGCACAGTAGGTTTCTTATCGCCACGTTCCCATGCAACTATTTTCTCAGGCTTCACATTCAGCCGTTTGGCTACCGGCTCGGGGGCGTAACCGCTCTCTTTCCGTGCCCACTCGAGCACATCCGGGTTAACTAATGCTGGCGTTGACGCTGCCATATCTAAACTATACTCAATTATTAGCGCCCTCGACAAATGCCGGTAGGGTCTTTATTTTCCTAGTCACTACACCATGAAAACATCTCAAACGTTCTGTTGCAAATGCTGGTTTCATTTGAAATCGGCTTCCAACCGCTGAAGGGCTTTAAATAAATGTTCGAGACTCTTACAATTCTTTCGTGATCTGGATATATCCCATTGAGTGGAGACGAAACCACCGAGCGTGCCGTTGTAATCAGGCCCCTGATACAGTCGTCCATCTTTATCAGACCACACCAAAGCTTCTCGAATTTGTCGAGATGTAGAACCCATAGATAGTTTGAGCATCTCTGCTTTGGGATCTGAAATTTGTTCTGGACTAGGAATAAGTGGTCCTTTCTTGAGGCGCAAGAACGACTTCAACCCTGGCTGATCACCAAGCAGCCAGCTTTCCATTTCACGCACCGCAACCCGCAAAAGGAAATTATCCTGCTTAGGCCCACTTAACCATGAAGCAACAAGAGCAGGCGGACAAATATTTTGGTCAAGGTCAGTCAGAAGCAGAAAAGGAGTTTTTTTAGCAGCATTATTGAAAGCAGGGGCCTGTTTCTTAAGATACCCGAAACCTCCACGACGGAAAACTGCGCTGATTGAATATCTTGCATGCTGCTCTGCCAGGGCGCGTCGTGCGATATGTTCGCTTAGCTCATCCTCAACAGCAAGATAAATCGGGATTGATCTTATCATTTGAACATGTCAAGTTGGTCTACATTTGATGGTGCCGTAAGAGGCAACACTGCATCGGCAATAGTCATTCCCCCCTCTAACAGAAGGCGAACCTCTTCCTTATCGGCGGCAAGGAAAACTACTGTGCCCTCACTGCCCTGCGGCTTCAACAGGGCAACTTCGTCCGGTCTTATGCCACGCACGTTGAACAATTCGGCGCTATGAGAAGAGAGAAACACTTGTCGCTTTCTTGGACGCTGAAGCCTCCAGATCAGAGCAGGTAATTTTGATACGACAGCAGAATGCAATGACAATTCCGGTTCTTCCAGGAGTAATAACCCATCTCCTTCAAGTAGCATCCATAAAAGGCCAATAAGGCGTAACGTGCCATCTGAGAACTGATCTTCCCTTTGCCGGCCTGCATTTGGGCGCCAGTGCTCATAAAGTGCTTCAAGATGTGGTAGCCCTCGCTCGTCTGGAGTATCGGTAAGATTCTTCAACTCTGGGACAGCTATTCGCAGCGCTTCTTCAATTTTATGCAAACGAGCTCTGCGCGTTTTCTCAGGTGTACTTATAACTCTGTCAAGAAACTTCAGACCAAAAGGGTCTTCTCCCACAACATCCCGATTTCCAATATTAGGATGTTTCAGCAACTGCGGTACCAAATGCAGGTAAGAAATCTTCTGTAATAACTCAGGGATAGCTCGGAAGTCCTTATTTGATGCAATCTGTTCAAGATGGGTCTGCGTCAAACGCCAGTCGTCTTTTCTATCATGGTCATCAGGCCGATTAAGGACGGATTCTTCATTCCTCCAGACTCGTTCATAACTTAGCAAAACTCGCCGTTGCCCGCGCGGCTCCTGTCGCATTCCTATACCATACCGCCACTTGGTAGACTCGTGCGCGCCGTTCTCATAGAGTATCACCTCAATCTCAACATCTGGATACCGCCTGGCAGCAAGGCAGCGAATCTTGCTCAGATCTCCACGCTCACGCACCGCTTGTTGCAGTCCTCCGCCCGTCTTTGCAATGTCACGCAAAAAACGAAAGACATCCAATAAGTTTGACTTACCGCTAGCATTAGGCCCAGTGATAAAAAGGCGATCGCCGAGCGCAAGGTCAACATGCACAAAGTTGCGCCAATTCCTAAGCGACAGGTGTCTGAAATACATTGCCACACCCCCTTTATGGCATATCTAATCTATTTTAATTTTCCCCGTCACAGCCTCGGTGATAAGTGCAGCCCTGCGCTCCTTCAACAAACCAATCGTCCGCTCAGCGGCCACTTGCAGGGTATCCAGTTTTGACGTTTCCTTCTGTATGTGAGCGACGATTGCGCGTTGCTCAGCAAAGGGTGGTACGGGCACGACTATATCGCGGAAGCCATCCCAATAAATTCTGAGACGATCCCAAACAATCCCATGTGAATGTCGTGCGCACTCCGCACTGAACATATCTGCCCTGAAAAGCTGCCCCGCGTAATCAGAAGACAATTTACCTACTGGTTCGGCAACGGTGTAATCAGGGCTGACTAATCCATCTTCAGGGGCTATGCCAACTGCGCCCTGCCACATCCGCATTTTGTTGAATACGACATCACCCTTTCGAGCTACTTTATAAGTATTGAAATCGGAAGCCGTATTCTCGATGCGGTCTTCGGAAAACTCGCGGAGAACAACACCTGTGTTAATAGAAACTTCTAAAAGTGGCAATTCAGGTTCTTCCCTCTCATCTCTCTCACGAAATAGGACGGCTATACGCCGAGTTTCCCAATGTTTCGGAATCTGTCCCAGCCACGGGCTATCTGAGTCTCGGAGAGGTGCATCTGGATTCAGCCCGCGTATGACGGCACGAGTGACAACTGTCCGCCGCTTTTCTGTCAGCAGGCCCAATAAGTTTTCTTTCTCACCTATCAAAACATCCAGCATAGCTGCCTCCTTCGCCAGAAGATCAGCAATTTTCAGTTGCTCTGGCATAGGAGGTATTGGAAGTTTCAATAATCCTAAGACAACGCCATTAACATGTGGAATTCCCATCCCAACAGTTTCTGCCCTAAGTGCAGATTCCGCTGCCTTACAGGCCCAATAAAAAAAGTCCCGATCAATACCTGATGGGACAAGAAGTGCTGCTGTTGAGGATACGGCTCCTCGTTTTGCACGTAGGAACTCACCGGCGTTAGATCCATCCCATAGCAACAAAATATCGCCATCGTCAGCCAATAATGGCTCAGAGCCAAGAGAAATATAACCTGGCATCGTTGTCTCTCCGCGTAAGTATTCCATCGACAGATAGGGTACGTCGTCTTTTGAAATAGGTGCGGATGTTGGTTCTTGTGCTAACCGTCCTTTTTGCGCTGTAGCGAGATATTTGAGATTACATGTAGTCCATGTCGATGGTAACTGCTCAGAAATCGCCTTGGCCTTCATTCTGTCATCGCCCTGAGCAGCCTTACTATTTTCTCTTCAGCCCTCTTAAGATCACCGTCAATTTCTTCCAGAGACCGCGGCGGGGTATATTTGTAAAAGTGACGGTTGAAGTTAATCTCGTAGCCAACCTTATCCTTGCCCCTGTCCATCTGTGCATCCGGAACATGTGGCAGGACTTCGCGTTTGAAGTATTCGACGATATCTTCTTTCAGCGGGATGTTCTCGAAATCGCGCAGGTCCGTGTCTGTTTCATAGCTTTCGTCACGGCCACCCTTGAGCACAGGCTCCGCAGTCGGGTCTTTCTGTGTGAACACATCGCGAAAGAGCTTGTGTTCGGGAGCTTTCCACTTCGAGCGTTGCCCGTGTAGAAGAACAAGGATGCGCTCCCGCACGATATTCCAATCGCGCTGCGGTTCGCGGCCTAATTCTTTATCAATCGACTGAACATCATCAAGAAGATGAGGACAAGCGTCGAGAAAACGGGCCTTGTCATCAACAGTCATCCGATAATGAAGCCTCAGTGGTCGCTCGATGGTTACGCGCGTGTAGCCAAATTCAGAATTATCGAATATCTTCGAATTGTCCGTATTGCCATATCGCCCGTATATCTTCACGATCTCAGAGATATCCCGGTTCGACATATGCCGGCGCTTGTCACCGAGGCTTCGTTTGGACTCTTCGCTTCCGCCTGGCTGCCATTTATCGCGGGCGTCGAGAAGCTGTATTTTGCCTTTCCGCCGCTTCTCTTTACGGTTGGTCACAATCCAGATATAGGTACCAATGCCAGTGTTGTAAAACATCTGCTCCGGCAGAGCAATTATCGCTTCAAGCCAGTCGTTCTCTATGATCCACCTACGAATATCGCTTTCGCCTGACCCCGCGCCACCAGTGAAAAGCGGTGAACCGCTTAAGACGATGGCAAGCCGTGAGCCGTGCTTATGCTGGTGAGGCAATGCCGGCTCGAACTTACTGATCATGTGTTGGAGGAAGAGCAGCGCACCGTCATTGACACGCGGCAGACCGGCACCGAAACGGCCGGCAAAGCCAAGCTTGTCATGTTCATGCTGAATCTCTTTCTGCTCTTTCTTCCAATCCACACCAAAAGGTGGGTTGGTAAGGAAATAGTCGAACTTTTCATCCGGGAACTGATCCTCAGTAAAGCTGTCGCCAAAGCGGACGTTGTCACTGCCGCCATTATGGTCAACCTGTTTGATGAGCATGTCGGACGCGGCTGTGGCAAAAGCGCGTTTATTGTAATCCTGGCCGTAAACGTAGAGTTTCGCTGCCGAATGGTGTTCTCGCATATAGTTCTGCGCCTCGGCCAGCATTCCGCCGGTGCCACTGGCTGGGTCAAGCAGCTTTCGGACTGTCCCTGGAGTTACAAGCAGCTCATCGTCATTGATAAACATGATGTTCACCATTAACCGAATAACCTCACGAGGTGTGAAGTGATCTCCGGCGGTCTCGTTGGCAAGCTCGTTGAAACGGCGGATGAGGTTTTCAAAAATCAACCCCATCTCTTCATTCGGCACCGTATCGGGGTGCAAGTCCACTTCGCAGAACTTGGAAATGACAAGGTAAAGAATGTTTGCCTCTCGCATCCTTTCTATTTCTGTCTCGAACTCAAAATACTCAAAAATGGTACGAACATTCTTGGAAAACCCCTTGATATAGCTGACGAGATGTTTTTCGATGTTGTCGGGATCACCCTTGAGCTTCTCGAATGTCAGCGGTGAGTGGTTATGAAAGCGCTGACTGGTGGCCTTGTTGAGTATTGTATCGAGGCCTTCACCAAGCTTCCGATCCTTGTGCTTCTCATAGGCTGACAGCACCTTCTCCTTGGTAGGAGCGAGCACGCAGTCGAACCGACGGAGAACAGTCATAGGCAGCATGACGCGCTCATACTGAGGTGGCCGATATGGCCCGCGCAGCAATTCCGCAATCTGCCAGATCAGATTCGCATGGTCGTGATGATTACTCATAGCTATCGAGTATTAGTATCTTCAGCTTATTAGTACCTCTTCTTCTCTACAACCTTCCCGACGATGTGGTACCTATTCTCCTTCTTCAACTCGATATCCGGGTACTTCGGGTCGAAGTGATTCACCCTGTTAGAGAACCTTTGGAAATGCCCATAGGTTTCTCTGTTACACATACCAATTTACCAGGAATCCTCACCTTGCGTCTCTATCCCCCCTGCTATTTCTAACGGTCCAGGGACAGGAACCGCTTGAGTCTGCTCTTTGTCGTATGGTACCTTGCCAGCGTTATGCCCATTCAAGCGAAACCGTAGATCCCTCATGAACCCTTATAGAATCATACATCTTTCTCGCTTTGTATTCCGTATGCAGAGTATATATCGCCTAATCTCTAACGGGCAAATCCCCCGCTGCTATATTCTACAACATGTCCCCATCACGGACATATCCCGGTATGACACAGGGTTAACAATCAGGGCATGTTCCCTGAGGACCCTGAGCTCCCAAGGAGATTGTTTTGTGAAAAGCTCCTGCCTGTCTCGCGCTTCGCCAAGGTCTGAAAGATAATAGGTCGTTATCTCTATGGGGTACTCCTGCACAGCTACGTGCTCATGGACAATCACTACCACCTCATTCCTGAGACTCCTCAGGGAAACCTCCTGAAGGGTATGCACGGGATCAACGGACGCTATACCGGCTTTTTTCAAAGTCATTGTCTGGGGTTTTCCATAAAATGTATTTTCCGGGTTTCACTTTTCCATATGGGATGGAAAGAAAGCGATATGATCAAATCATGGCCTTTTCGCCAGTAAGCGAGCATGGCTTCGTCTTACATCCAAGTCTGCAATAACATCGAACCCGGTGCGTTGAGCAACGGATATTGTCAAACCGAAATCTTCCTTTGCTACATGCGCCATAGGTTCGGCAAGCAGGAGCTTGCCTGTCTGTTTCATAGTATTACGTATCTCCACCAACAAGCGATCTTTGTCAGGCACCTCGTGAACCACGGCAAAGGCGAGGACGAAATCGATCGTTCCGGTAATGTCGTCCAGCCCAAGCGAGTCCGGCCGGCATGAGCGGGCATCGATAGTCTCTGACAACCCCGCCTTTCGCGCCCTTCTCATGAGTCCTTTTATCATGCGCTTCTGCACGTCAACACATACGACTTGACCGGCCTTGCCGACGAACCTGGCGAGCGGCAGGGAAAAGAATCCCATCCCGCATCCCACATCCAGGGCAAGCATGCCCTCGCTTACATACGGGCTTAGGATCTCTTCGGGACGCTGAAGCAGACGTCTCAGCGGGCTTGCCAGCAGATAGCCGAGCCACCAGGGACAAACCCTATGGCGCACTTTGAATAGCTTTGGAGTGCTCATCTTTCGTGAATATTGCTATCCTGGACACGTGAAATAACCCTAAAATTCGATTATACTCTTTTGTCCTGCTCAATGGAATAGGGAACCCGTGCATAGCCCCGGCTCAAATCTTGACATGTTCAGATGTTCTGTAATAAAATTCCCTTGTCTTTAAGGTAGCCCCGTGAGGCTATGAAGGCAAGGAGGCAGCGAGAGCTGCAGATTATGTGACATACAGTGACCTTCCCCGTAGATAACGGGGAGGGTTTTTTAATTGGCAGAGAATATAGGCACCCATCGAAAGGCAGAATCGTTCTATGGCAAAGGAGCTTCTTAATGAAAGGGAGATCGAGAGGGCCCTCGCGAGGATGGCACACGAGATCATCGAGAGGAACAAGGGCACGAGTGATCTCTGCCTCTTCGGCATCCAGCGGGGAGGGGTTCACCTCGCAAAGAGACTCGCCCTCACTATAAAGGATATCGAACATGTCGATATTCCTGTCGGTTCCCTCGATATATCTTTTTACAGAGATGACCTGAATATAAGGAAGGACCACCCTGTCGTCAGAAAGACGGACGTGCCCTGCGATGTGACGGGGAAGAAGATCATCCTCGTGGATGATGTCCTCTTCACCGGCCGTTCGATAAGGGCTGCCATGGATGCGCTTATGGATATCGGGAGGCCATCGGCAATCCATCTCGCAATCCTGATAGACAGGGGACACAGGGAGCTTCCGATAAAGGCGGACTATGTGGGAAAGAACATCCCCACCTCCCTGACCGAAACAGTGGAAGTCCAGCTCAGTGAAGAGGGGGTGGGGGACAGGGTGATCATCATCCAGGACCAGAAGGATACCCAGAAGGAGATCCTGCAGTAGTATGCACCAGGGCCTGAAAAAGAAGGATCTCCTCGGGATTAAAGAACTCGCAACCGAGGAGATCTCCCTCATCCTCGATACTGCATCGAGCTTCAAAGAGGTCCTGGGCAGGGATATCAAGAAGGTCCCCGCATTGCGGGGGAAAACGGTCTTTAACCTCTTCTTCGAGCCCTCCACGAGGACGAAGACATCCTTTGAGCTCGCGGCAAAGAGACTGAGCACCGATGTGATGAACTTCTCTGTCCCCACAAGCAGTGTGGTCAAGGGCGAGTGCCTCATCGATACGATCAAGACGATAGAGGCCTATGGCGTAGACTTTGTCGTCATGCGCCACTACTCGAGTGGTGCACCCCACTTCATCTCGAGGCATGTGGATGCCTCCGTGATCAATGCCGGTGACGGAATCAACGAGCATCCGACCCAGGCGCTCCTCGATGCCTTCACGATCCTCGAAAAGAAGGGGGGCCTCAGTGGACTCACGATCGCCATCGTCGGCGACATCCTCCACAGCAGGGTCGCGAAATCGAACATCTACCTCCTCTCACGGTTCGATACCCACGTCAGGCTCATAGGCCCCCCTACGCTTATCCCGGACCTGAGGGACTATCCGGCAGAGGTATTCTATGATATCCATGAGGGACTGAAGGATGCCGATGTCATCATGATGTTGAGGATTCAGATGGAAAGGCAGGGTAAGGGCTTTTTCCCTTCTACGCTGGAATACTCGAAATACTGGGGGCTTGACCCACAGAAACTGGACATCGCAAAAAGGGACGCAATCGTGATGCACCCTGGTCCCATGAACAGGGGCATCGAGATAGCGTCTGATATCGCTGATTCCTCCCGCTCCGTGATCCTCGAACAGGTGACGAATGGCATTGCGGTGAGAATGGCGGTGATGTATCTGCTGAGCAGGGTAAAGGGGAATGGATAGAGGTATCATTATAAAGGACGGTCACCTCATAGACCCTTCGCAGGGGATAGACGGGACTGGGGACGTTATTATACTCGGAGGAAAGATTGCGAACATCGTGCTCAAGGGAGGGGATACCGATACAGAGAGGCATAGTAAGGAGCAGACTCAAGGAACCTCGGTTACCGGGATGAAGGAACTTCGCAGTATCGACGCATCCGGCCTCTGTGTCCTGCCGGGTCTCATCGATATGCATGCCCACTTGAGGGAACCCGGCTTCGAATACAAAGAGACGATTGCCACGGGTACGATGGCAGCGGTGAGGGGAGGGTTCACCTCTGTCTGCTGCATGGCCAATACGAATCCCGTGAATGATAATGCCGCAGTGACCGGGTTTATTGTGAACAGGGCATCGGAGAAGGGTTACTGCACAGTGTTTCCCATCGGTGCCATCACGAAGGGGCAGAGGGGTGAAGAGCTTGCAGAGATGGGTCTTATGTATGAAGCAGGTGCAGTTGCCTTCTCTGACGACGGCAGGCCGCTGATGAACGGTCTCATCATGAGAAGGGCCCTGGAGTATTCGAGGATGTTCAATGCCCCGATCATCTCACATTGTGAAGACCTGAACCTCTCGGACGGAGGGGTGATGCATGAAGGTCATCTCTCGGCAATCCTTGGCCTCAGGGGGGTTCCCCATGCCGCCGAGGAGATCATGGTGATGAGGGATATCATCCTTGCGGAGCTCACAGGCGGCAGGCTCCATGTCGCCCATGTCTCGACGGAGGGTGCGGTGAGGCTCATACGGCAGGCGAAGGAGAGGGGTATCTCCGTCACCGCCGAGACCTGTCCCCATTATTTCACGATCACAGAGGACGCAGTCAAGGGATACAACACATACGCCAAGGTGAACCCGCCGCTGCGAACGAATCAAGACATCTCCGCAATAAAGGAGGGGCTGAGAGATGGAACGATCGATGTGATCGCAACCGACCATGCGCCCCACCACAGGGACGAGAAGTTCCAGGAATTCGATAAGGCACCTTTTGGGATCTCAGGGTTCGAGACCGCACTCCCCTTGAGCTTACGTCTCGTTGAAGAGGGTATCATCACTGTGCCAGGGCTGGTACAGAAGATGGCACTCAATCCTGCGAGGACCCTTGGCCTTCAAAAAGGTACCCTCAGGACAGGTGCAGATGCCGATCTCGTGATAGTTGACACGAAAAGGGAGTTTGAGGTGAAACCTGACGGGTTCTTATCGATGGGAAAGAATACCCCATTCGGAGGATGGGTCTTGAAGGGTACTCCTGTTGTCACCCTCGTGAAGGGCAGGTGTTATGAATTTGGGCAGTGAGAAGAGTTACCAGATCGAGATGAGCGGGCAGACCCTTGTGTTCCGGACGACTTCCGTCAAGGCGGAAAAGGGGAGCGTCCTCCACAGCGGCATCTTCAACCGCGAACTTGCGTCGTTCCTTGCTGCAGGGTCAATCCTTACCCTCCTCAGCTTCTTTTTTGCCAGGTACGGCAGAATACAGATCCTCCACGTGATTACCGGGATCGTCCTTTTCGCCATGATCTCACTCCTCCTCAGGAAATACCTCTTCCACGAACCGATGCTCAAGGCGGTCTTTGACGGAGAAAAGGGAATCGTGTCAATCGCCAACAGGGGTGTACTCTTTCAAAAGCGAGAGGGGTTCCCTCTCACCGGTGTTTCAGGCATTACCCTGAATCGTGTAGTCCTCCGACCCGAGAACCCTGACGGCATAGAAATAGTCGAGAAGATCGCCCTCCACCACTTCATCGTTATCCCTGGATTTGGAGAAACTGAGGAGTTTTTTACAGTGCAACTGGACTTCGCTATCAAGAGCGTGATGCTCTTCAGCACAAGGAAAAAGGAAGAGGCGGAGGAGGTTCTCGAGAGGCTGAAAGGTTTTATCGACGCGCAAAGGGCGCCTCTGCTCTTTTAAAATCCCAATGCCACAGATTACGATCCTTCCCCCTGAACTGAGAAACAAGATCGCCGCTGGTGAAGTGATCGAGAGGCCTGCGTCTGTAGTAAAGGAACTCATCGAAAACGCGATAGACGCTAGTAGCACAGAGATAAGGATCGAGATCCTCAGGGGAGGAAAGGGGCTCATCAAGGTGTCAGACAACGGGACCGGTATGGAGCGTGAAGACGCCCTCCTCTGTATCCTGCCCCATGCAACCAGCAAACTCAAGACCGACGACGATCTCTTTGATATCCGCACCATGGGATTCAGGGGTGAAGCCCTTCCCTCGATCGCGGCGGTATCAAAGATGAGGCTCATCACGGGCTTGAGAGACTCTCCCTCGGGGGTCATGATGGAGGTCCTGGGGGGTGAAGTGAAGGAAATGAGGGATTCACCTGCCATTGGAACGACAGTCGAGGTGCGCGACATCTTCTTCAATACCCCGGCAAGGAGAAAATTCCTCAAGTCAGAGGGGACGGAACTCCTCCATATCATCGATACCGTCACTAAACTTGCGCTCTCCCACTGGGAGACAGGGTTCAGACTTCTCACCGATAACCAGGAGACGATGAACCTCCCCAGGGCTTCGGATTTGAGAGAGCGTATCCTGCAGATCTACGGGTATGAGTTCCTGGATGGGCTCCTGAGGGTTGAAGGCAAGGAAGCCGGGATTACGATGGAGGGATTTGTCTCGAAGGGGACAAATTTCAGGAACAGCAGGACCCACCAATTCATATGCATCAACAGGCGCCCGATAAGGGACCAGACCATCTCATACGCAGCCTACAAGGCATATGAAGGGCTACTCCCGCAGGACAGGCACCCGGTCTTCTTCCTCTCCCTTTCCCTCGATCCGAGGAGGGTCGATTTCAATGTCCACCCTACAAAGCGGGAGGTGAGGTTTGAGCATAAGGAAGAGATCTTTCGTGTTGTGCACAGTACACTGAGGGAATCGATCAGGGAGGAGAGGGCTGCGTACACTGCACCCTTCGCAGAAGCGCCTGAATGGGCAGTAAACGGAGAACCTCCCACCACTGTAATCTCTTACAAGATGGAACTCCCTCAGAATGAGAAACAGGTATCTGAACATACCGAATTCTCCTACCAGCCCACATTACCCTGTCTCTACCTTGGTGATACATTCGTCGCCACGGCCGGTAAGGGAGGTCTCACCCTCATAGACCACCATGCCGCACATGAGAGAATACTGTATGAGCATTTCCTCAAGGGGATTTGCTTGAACCCCCATCAGTTGCTCTTTCCAAGGCAGGTAAGGCTCTCTCACAAGGAGTATATGGCGATCCTCACACACAGGGATCTTCTCCATGCTATGGGCATCGAAGTGGATGAGTTTGGTCATGACACCTTCATTGTGCGGAGCATCCCCGATTCGCTCGATGAATCCGACCTGAGGGGAATCCTTGCGGATGTTGCGGCGGCGGTGATGGATGGGGTGGCACCGCAGAAGTCTCTCAAAGAGGAAGTCGCTGCGAGGATCGCCTGCCACAGTTCGGTCAGGGGGGAGGCGATCCTCTCGCAGGAAGAGTTGCAGAGGTTGCTATCCGACCTTGAGGAAACTGAGAACCCCGATCAGTGTCCCCATGGGAGGCCGACGAGGATATTCTTCTCCCTTGAAGACCTGAAAAAGATGTTTAAGAGGAAGTGAGGCAGCACCTCGGATCAGGCGCATCAATCCTGCCATACCATTTGAGGCTCTGTGCAGGGCATCCACCGTGGCATCGGGCGTGGAGGGGGCAGTCCTTCACATGGCAGCTGTTTTTCTCAAAGTGCCTGAAGAAATCGAGTTTCGTTGAACTCCAGATATCATCGAACCCGTCGCTCAGGATAGTACCAAGATAGAATTCCCTCACTCCGAAAAAGAGGTTGCAGGGATAGACCGATCCGTCAGGCATGACGCCAAGCTTTGTCACGCCGGCAGCGCACCTCGTATGGAGGAGTTCCGGATACGTCTCTGCGTCAGGGAGGAACCCTGAACAGTACACAGGGGAGATCTCCGGCAGGGACCTTCGCAGCTCGCCGATTCGCTCATGAAACCTCTGAAAGGGGATGGTGTAGTCCCTGGTATCGGGGCTGATATCGGGGTAGATGAGGTAATACTCATCTACCCCCTTCGAAACTATAGTCTGAATCATGGATGGTAGTTTCTCTCCGTCATGGAAAAGGGATTTCACAGGGGTTTTGTAACCGGTTATGAAGGATTCAAGGTTTCCGGTGATACCCTCACCGTTGACCGAAACGCCGAGTCCGCAGGCCTTTCCGAAGGTATCCATGAGCCTCTTCATTACCAGGATTTCAGAACCATTCGTACTCATTGTCACCTTCAACCGTGCCTCCAGTGCACTACCAATCAGTTCTTCGATTTTCTTGTGGAGTGTCGGCTCACCCCCGAGCACATCAACCGATGTGACGCCTCTCCGGGAGAGGACCGAAACCATCTCCCTGAATTCCTCAACCTCCATATCATCGATTACCCCAAGACCGGCATTGAAGCAGAAGGGACAGCTCATGTTGCACCTCATGGTGGGATAGAATTGGATGTAAGAGGGATTGGTCGTTATGATACTAATTTTCCTCCGGCCTCATATGCGTCCCTCAGTGCCGTCGGGTGATCGAGAATCGCCCCCTTCGCATCGACCCCGAGGAAGCCTATTGTCTCGTGCTGGGAAACGCTGACCGTCCTGAAAAAGGCCTTCGCTGTCGTTTCGCCGCATTTGATGCCGATATCCTTCTTCATACCCCCCACCAGTATCAACAGTCCCTTCCTCCCGGATGATCCTTCCGGGATTGTCCTCTTCAGGAGGTACTTCTCGCACCAGAATGCCTGACACCGGTCAATCATCTTCTTCGTCTGGGCACTGAGAGCGAAGAAGAAGATAGGGGAGGCGAGGATGATCCTGTCCGCCCCCCTGATGGCGTCATACACCTCATCCATATCGTCCTGAACAACACAGACCCCCGTCTCATCACAGCCTCCGCAGTTCTGGCAGGGTTTAATGTCCATGGAGTTGAGCTTGAATACCTGTGTCTCGTGACCAGCTTCGCCTACGGCCCTGACCGTCTCCTTGAGGAGTTCGTCCGTATTTCCCCCAATCCTCGGACTCCCATGAAATGCAAGGATCTTCACGCTCAGTCTGCCTTTTTGAAGGCCTGTTTTTTTGACTTGCACACCGGGCATTCATCCGGTGCTGCACCCTCTGCCGTGTAGCCGCACACCTGGCAGATATAGTAGTCAACATCCGGGTTTTTACCGAGGTTTTCGAGGGCCTTTTGATAAAGCGAGGCATGGACCTTCTCAACCTCATTCGCGTAATTGAAGCTCCTCAGAGCGGCAGTTTTGCCCTCTGCACGGGCTTCTTCGATCATCTGGGGGTACATGTGCTGGAACTCATGGGACTCGCCGTTGATCGCATGTTCGAGGTTTTCCTTTGTGCTCTTGATATCCCCCATTTCCCTAAGGTGGTTATGGGCGTGGACCGTCTCCGCCTCTGCAGCGGCGCGGAAGAGCTTGGCAACCTGAGTATATCCCTCCTGATCGGCCTTTTTTGCAAAGGCAAGGTACTTCCTGTTCGCCTGGGACTCCCCGGCAAAGGCTTCCTGAAGATTCTTTTCTGTCTTGGTCATGATTGTTGTGATCCTCCTTGATTTAAATTTTTTTGTGGTACTCTTTCACCCTCTTCGCAAACTCCCTTCCGAAGTCGTAGCACTTTGCCTCGTCGTCCTGAGATGGCCTGTAGAGCACCTGCAGCCCTGGTTCAAAGAGTTCAAGCCCCATCTTCTTGAATTCCTCATATGCCTCCTTCACTGCGCCACCGCCCCATCCATAGCTGCCGAAGGCGCCGACGATCCGGTCTTTGGGCCTCAGTCCCCTCAGGTGGGTGAGGAACTCCGCAACAGTAGGATACATAATGTTATTAAGGGTTGGGGTCCCGAGGAGACAGCCTCTTGATTTCCAGAATTCCTTGATAGCGATGCTCATCGGGGTAGCCCTGAGCTTGATGACCTTGCACTCGACATCTTCATCCTCGATTCCCTGTGAGATCGGCAGCGTCATCTTCTCGGTGCTCTGCCACATGGTATCGTAAATGATCGGGACTCTCAAATCTGCCTTGCCATTCGCCATGTCGAGGTACATCTGCACCACCTTCTGTGGATTTGCCCTCCAGATGACCCCGTGATCGGGTGCGATCATCTCGATCTCTAATCCGAGCTTCTGAAGTTCAGCGATTTTTGCCTTGATGAGTTTGCCGAAGGGCATAAGGATATTTGCGTAATAATCGACGACTGCATCCTCGAGCTCCGCCATTGAAGAATGGACCACGAACACATCATCAAACCTCGCTGCTGAGGCGACATGCTGTCCGAAGGCGTCCTGGGAGATGAGGACCTTATCTTCCCGGATGTAAGTCATCATCGAGTCAGGCCAGTGGAGCATAGGGGTCTCTATGAACAGCAGTGTCCTCTTGCCGATGGTCAGGGTCTCTCCTGTCTTTACGGTCTTTATCCTCCACTTTGAGATATCATTGAACCTTTCGAGACCCTTCTTTCCCCTTTCGGTGATATAGATCGTCGCTTCAGGTGCATGACTCATAATGATGCCGATGGCAGTTGCATGGTCGTTCTCGATATGGTTTATCACCACATGACGTATCCTTGAAGGGTCGATGATATTCTTGATATGCCGGATCATCACGTCGGCAAAGTCATATTTCACCGTATCGAGAAGGGTTATCTCATCATCGATGACAAGGTAACAGTTGTATGTAGTTCCGCGGGGAGTCGCATAGCCATGGAATTCCCTTACAGTCCAATCCACTGCCCCTACCCAGTACATACCGGATTTCAACTCTATATCCTTCATCTCACCTCCCTAAGACGAGACTGATGAGTCTTGTTCCTCTCTGGAACGATATATGGGACCACTGCTCCTCAATCACCTGTTCACAGATAGTCGCGGTTATTCCTGGAGGAGATCCATAAATACATAATAATGCTCCTCTTCGTCCACGAGGATGGACTCAAAGAGTTTCCTTGTCACGATATCGTCCTCTTTTTCCGCCATCTTGATGATCTCCCTGTAGAGTGCGATCGCCTCTTCCTCTGCCTTTGTGTTTATCTCGAGCATATCCTTTACGGTCTTCCCCACAGTAATGGGTGTCGGCTTTGTCGTCGGCATGCCGCCGAGATTGTTGAGTCTCTCCGCGATCTCCTCGGCGTGCTTCATCTCCGTGATCGCGAACTTCTTGAAGATGCCGCCTGCCGACCATGCATGCTTCCCCGGAACCGTCACATGCTGCCACATGTACTGAATGCTCACCTGCATCTCCCGTGCGATCGCATCATTGAGTTTTTCCTTCAACTCATTACTTGCCATGCGTATCCTCCAGAAAAATGAATATATGAAGATCTCAGGCCGGAAACCGACCGTTACTCAAGAATTAATCCCAGCCTATGAAAAGGTTTTCCGTATATAGATTTTCGGCAACTTTTCTCTATTATATCCCATAACATGCAAAATTTAGCATTCCTGATCTATAATTTTTTCGAAAATTCCCTCTGTGAGGATGTAATGTCTTCATCATATGCTGAGAAGTATCTCTAACCTAAGTTGAGCGATTTTCTTGACTGTCATTCCGGCTTGTCCGGTAACCCCCTTTCATCGCCCTTAATTTAAGGGGGAAAGAGGGGGTTACTGGATTCCCGACGCGCTTCGCTTGCGGGAATGACACCTTTGGGTGATAGAGCTTGCCACATCGCTCCGCTCCTATCGATGATGCTCTTAAAAGAATCGCTCAATTCGGATCTGGATATCGGATCTAAACAAAGGTGCTCACATGGCTCTGGACATCATCACTTTGTGGTACAATTACGCTCACAGGATTATTAATCTGCCCATTTTTTTCATTTATTAAGGAGAATGATATGAAGGAAACGAAGGTGGTGCTCTCTGAAAGGGAAATACCAAGGCAGTGGTACAACATCATGGCAGACATGCCGAACCTCCCGAAGCCGCCACTCCACCCGGCGACGCTCAAGCCCGTGGGGCCTGATGACCTCTCGGTCATATTCCCCATGGGACTCATCGAGCAGGAGGTATCAACCCAGAGGTGGATCGACATCCCCGGAGATGTATTGGACATCTACACCATGTGGAGGCCATCGCCGCTCCATAGGGCTCACAGGCTTGAAATGGCAATCAAAACCCCTGCGAAGATCTATTACAAATATGAGGGAGTAAGCCCTGCAGGCAGCCATAAACCTAATACCTCAGTACCCCAGGCATACTACAACATGAAGGCCGGGGTGAAGAGGATCGCGACAGAGACAGGTGCAGGCCAGTGGGGGTCTGCACTCGCACTCGCATGCTGCTTCTTCGGGCTTGAAGCAACGGTGTACATGGTGAGGGTGAGCTACAACCAGAAACCCTACCGGAGGATCGCGATGGAGACCTGGGGTGCAACGGTCCATCCGAGCCCTTCGACAGTCACAAACTCGGGCAGGAAGATCCTTGAGGCAGATCCCGATTGCCCGGGGAGCCTGGGGATTGCCATATCAGAGGCAGTGGAGGATGCGGCAACTCACAACGACACAAACTATTCTCTCGGTTCTGTCCTGAACCATGTCCTCCTACACCAGACGGTAATCGGGCTTGAGGCGAAAAAACAGTTCGAACTCATTGGTGACTATCCCGACATAGTGATAGGCTGCTGCGGCGGAGGGAGCAACCTTGGCGGTACCAGCTTTCCCTTCCTTCAGGACAAGATACACGGGAAGGACCTCAGGGTGATCGCTGCGGAGCCGATCTCCTGCCCCACCCTCACAAAGGGAGAGTTCAGGTATGATTTCGGAGACACCGCAGGCCTCACTCCCCTCCTCATGATGTATACCCTCGGTCATGATTTTGTGCCTCCGGGTATTCATGCGGGAGGGTTGCGGTATCACGCCGATGCGCCCCTTCTCTGCCAGCTCTACCACGACGGGTTGATAGAGGCCGTAGCCTATGGTCAAACATCCGTCTTCGAAGCGGCCATCAAATTCGCAAAGACTGAGGCGATCATCCCGGCGCCGGAAAGCGCCCATGCGATCGTTGCGGTTATTGATGAAGCGGTCAAGTGCAGGGAAGAGGGGAAGGAGAAGACAATATTCTTCAATCTCAGCGGCCATGGGTATCTTGACCTCACTGCATACGCCGACTATCTTGCAGGGAAACTCGAGGACTATGCCTATCCTGAGGAAAAGATCAGGGAATCCCTCGCGAAGTTACCTGTTGTCAATGTATAGAGAAGTGGATGGGACAAGGAGGGTCCCTTGGTCAAGGTCAAGATATGCGGTATCACAAATCGTGAAGATGCTCTGAAGGCTGTTGATTCCGGGGCAGATGCCCTGGGCTTTGTCTTCTATAAGGCAAGTCCCAGGTACATCTCCCCTGAGCAGACGGAACATATCATTCATAAGCTCCCCCCCTATGTCACTACGGTGGGTGTCTTTGTGAATGAGAACATAGAAGAGATAAGAAGGATTGTGGACTTCGCATTGATCGACATCGTTCAGCTGCACGGCAATGAACCGCCTGAAATATGTCTCATGGACAGACGGGTCATAAAGGCGGTCAGGGTCAGGGAATTGAATGACCTCGAGCCGCTCAAACAGTGCATCGCGTCTGCGTACCTCCTCGATACCTATGATCCCGAGCTGTATGGCGGAACGGGCCAGATCTTCAACTGGGATATCGCCGTGGATGCAAAGCAGCTCGGGAGGGTAATCCTTGCTGGCGGGCTCACCCCGGAGAATGTGGAGAGGGCCGTGAGGTGGGTAAGGCCCTATGCTGTGGATGTGAGCAGCGGGGTTGAAGAAGAGAAGGGGAGGAAAGACCACAGAAAAGTGAAGCTCTTTATCGAACGGGCGAAGGGAGCATGACCTTCACTGCATCGGAGAACGGGGGATCTCCTTTGAAAAGACCCTCACCACAGTCTTTACATTTCCCCTCGGGTTGAAGTCCCCGATGACCTCCAGCAACCTCGGTTTCAGGAGCTCCTCCAGTTCCCCGTAAATCCTGTTCGTCACCTCTTCATGGGATATATGGACATTCCTGAAGGAGTTGAAATAGAGCTTCAGTGAACGGAGTTCAACGATAAGCCTGTCAGGGACATATGTGATCCTCATGGTCGCAAAATCCGGATATCCGGAACGGGGGCAGAGACACGTAAACTCAGAAAAGCTTATATCGATTTCGTAATCCCTCTCGGGGGAGGGATTATCCCAGACTTCGAGCTTCGCTTCTTTTATCGCACGCTCACCATAACGCATGAAAAAAATCTAACATTTTATGAGAAATTTTGTAAAGAACCGAGAAAAATTGATCTCACTTCTTGCGGTTGAGGAGGTCGATCAGCTCGATACGGTAGTTCGTGTGAGGATACCTGGATGAAGGTCCCTCGGTGAGTACCGCGAAATCCGCAGGCAGTGCATGAGAAGAAAGCCAGTTCCTGATGAAGATGCGCCAGTCGGAGGGATGGTCCGGTTCGTGGACGGGGTAGACACCATAGGAAAAGAGGAGCTGCTTGCAGGTCTCCTCCCGTGAGCTCACTGCTGTAATCCAGATAGGCAACCTGAATCTCGCCATGCTCCGTGCCGTCGCGCCGGTATGGGTCGGAACGATGAGGGCGGACGGTCGCGTGTGTTCGAGTATCGCTTCAACACCAAGCACGAGCAGATCCCGGACATCGGTAATGTCGAGAATACCGTACTCCTTCAGGAGTTCCTCGATACGGTATGGGGGCCTTTCTTTTTCGGCTGTGACCGCGATCTTTGCGAGCATCAAGACGGCTTCGACTGGGTATTTTCCCATTGCCGACTCGCCCGAGAGCATGACGCAATCCGTCCCGTCTATGATCGCGTTTGCCACGTCAGTCGATTCTGCACGAGTCGGCAGGGGATGCTCTGTCATCGATTCGAGCATTTGTGTCGCTGTGATGACCGGCTTGCCGAAGAAGTTTGCCTTCTTCACGATCTGCTTCTGTACAAGAGCGATCTGCTCGATCGGGATCTCGATGCCGAGGTCTCCGCGTGCGACCATGATGCCGTCTGCAGACCGGAGGATGCCATCAAGCGTATCGAGGGCCCTCGACCGCTCGATCTTCGCAATAATGAACGGCTCGCAGCCGAGGTCTGCAGCAGCATTCCGTACTTTATCCACATCGGCAGCATTCTCGACAAAGGACTGGCTTACTGCATCGACACTATTCTCGAGGGCAAAGGCGAGGCACCTGCGGTCGTAGTCTGTGAAGGCACTGATGCCGAGGTCGATCCCCGGGATATTGAGGCCCTTTCGTGACCTCAGTTCACCGCCGACAAGGACCCTGCATTTCACATCCTTACTTTCCACATGCACCACCTCGAGACGGATCAGACCTTCGTTGAGAAAGAGGATATCTCCCTTCTTTACAACATCAGGCAGCCTCGCAAAGGTGACCGAGACCCTCTCTGCATCACCGATGATGTCCTCTGTCGTAAGGGTAAAGTAACTGCCAAGCAGGAGTTCGGCAGGTTCATTCGCGAGCCTCCCGATTCGAATCTTGGGCCCCGGCAGGTCTGCCATGATGGCAACCCTCCTTGCCGTATTTTGTGAAGCACAGCGGATATTGCCGATGAGCTTCCTGTGATACTCGAAATCACTGTGTGAAAGGTTGATACGGGCGATATTCATGCCAGCCCCGATCATCTGCTCGAGGACTTCCGGAGACTGAGAGGCAGGTCCAATAGTGCAGACTATCTTGGTTTTGTGTGGAGGGAGTATCATATGCGGAAACCTCCAAAAATGATGTGTTTTGGGAATAGTGCGTCTTATCGGGTTATCATGGAAACAGGCATGTTCGCCACCCGGAGACCTTTGGGAAAAAAAGAGCAGAGGGCGGGCCGGTGAGAGACAGGCCCGCCCTAAAAAGAACGCTACCGGACGGTAAAGGTCGCATCACGGGAGTCGCTCACATTCCCTGCTGCTATCGTTGCAGTTACTGTATACCTGCCGTCCCTTGATTGTTTAGGCAGGGTTATCGGGAGCGTAGAGGTATACGTGCCATCCTGGCGTGCGAGCTTCACCTCAGGTCTGCCCACGAGTTCTCCTTTATAACGGATTTCTCTCGTTTCCGTGATATTGAGTTCCTTGTCCGGACCAGCTCCAAGAATCGCATACGTCACCTTGATTTCGATCTGATCTCCGCTGCGCACGGTATTGGGGGCTACAGAGACGTTTTCGATCTGCACCATCACCCCCCTTGATGACTGATAGTCGTACTTTTCTGCCGTCTGCTGTGACGTCCTCTTCTGGTCAACGGCATAATGCCCTATGAGACCCCCTGCGAGGGCGCCGAGAAGACCACCGAGGATAGCCATTTCCGTCCTTGCACCACTTGCCCCTAAGAGGGAGCCAGCTATTACCCCGGCCGCAGCCCCGATCCCTGCCCCTGTTGCGGCGCCTTTATGCTCTTCCGGGATAGAAGCACAGCCGAGGAGGGCAGTAAAAAATGCGACAATGACAATGAGAGTGACGACTTTACGGTACATATTCAGCCTCCTGCAGTAAATGGTAGCATTTAACTATAACAACTGGGGGACAGGGAAGGCAACGCTTTTGCCATGAATGCCATCGTCTTTTTTACGGTTTTCTATTTAGCAATTTTTTTCCCCGCCCTCTTGATTCCGTACCCGAAATAGATCACAAGGCCGATGAGGAGCCACACAATAAGTCTCATCCACGTATCTCCCGGCAGCCCCACCATCAGATACAGACAGGTAAGCATCCCGATGACCGGTGTTGCTGAGCCTCCGGGGGCCTTAAAGACCCTTTTGGCATCGGGGTCGGTGTACCTCAGTATCAACACACCCGCACTGACGATCACAAAGGCGAAGAGGGTTCCTATGCTCACGAGTTCTCCCACGATGCCGATGGGCAGAAGGGCCGCCAGCGTAGCCGTCACTGAACCGGTGATGAGGGTGATGAGGTAGGGGGTTCTGAATCGGGAATGGACCTTCGCTACAAAGGGGGGGAGGAGGCCGTCCCTGCTCATGGAGAAGAAGACCCTGGTCTGCCCGAGAAGGAGGACGAGGATCACGGAGGTGAGTCCTGCGATTGCACCCACTTTCAGCAACGGGGAGAACACGTGGAGTCTCATGGCATCGAGGGCTACCGCGAAGGGTGCAGGGCCGTTGAGCTGGGTGTAAGGGACTACACCGGTCAGGACGAGTGAAACAACAATATACAGTATCGTGCAGACGAGGAGGCTGCCTAATATGCCTATGGGCATGTCCCTCTGGGGATTCCTTGCCTCCTGTGCAAGGGTCGAGACGACATCAAAGCCGATATATGCGAAGAATATAACGCCCGCAGCCCTCATGACCCCGCTCAGCCCGAAGATCCCGAACTCTCCCCTGTTTGGCGGGATGAAAGGATGCCAAAGTTCGAATCTGATAAAGAAGGACCCGGCGAATATAAAGGCGAGTATGATCGCCACCTTCACAAACACGATCGCTGCATTCAACGTTGCCGATTCCTTGATCCCGATAATGAGGACTACAGTGAGTGAAAGGACCACAATCACGGCAGGCAAATTGCAGATTGCACCGGTAAAAACCCACCTGTGCAGTTCCCTGTTGTAATCAAAGGGTGGAGACAGTATGGTGTCGGGGAGGAATATCCCGATGTTTTTGAGAAAGCTTGTCAGATAGCCCGACCACCCGATCGCAACGGTCGTTGCGCCGAGCGTGTATTCAAGGATGAGGTCCCATCCTATGATCCAGGCAACAAACTGCCCCAGTGTAGCATAGGCATAGGTATATGCGCTTCCGGAGACCGGTATCATCGAGGCGAATTCTGCATAGCAGAGACCTGCAAAGGCACTTGCGATCCCTGCAACGATAAAGGAGATGACTATTGCCGGACCAGCCATCTGCGCAGCAGCATGACCGGTCAATACGAAGATGCCCGCACCTATGATCACTCCAATCCCCAGGAGTACAAGGCTCAGGGGACCGAGTTCTCTCTTGAGACCGTGCTTCTCCTCAAAGGCCTCGATGGTTAACTCAGCGAGAGTCTTCTTAAGGAAGAGTCTTTCCATGCGCTTTTCGAGTAAAAACTGCCTTCATGTGAATTTCAGCCGCTATTATAAACCATTCGCCTCTGTCTTTGTCCTATTTCTGCAAAGACATCTCGAACCTGAGATTGGGAATAACAGCAGAATATTTCACGCATTTACAAAGCAAGAGTGGTCCTGCTATTATAATTTTGTTTCTGGAGAGGTGGCCGAGCTGGTCGAAGGCAGCCGCCTGCTAAGCGGTTGTGGGGGTAACACCTCACCCAGGGTTCGAATCCCTGCCTCTCCGCCATCAGTAACGAAAAAACCAAATTCTGTCTGAGGAATGGCAGATTGGATGATTGATATTCCACTTAGGTTTGTCGAAGGAGGTTGTTTGATGAAAAGGGTTTTCTCGTTGGGACTTGGAATCGTGCTCATTCTGTCTCTGGGGGCATGCAAAAAGAAGGAAGAGAAGCCTGTTCCTCAAGTAGCTCCCCAGGCACCCTCTTTCCATGGCCCGCGCATAGCCAAAGGCGAGATCAAGGTAACCGTGCCTGATGATGTGAAGGGTAAATGGGCCGCCGTGAAGATCCTTGTTGAGGACAAGACGGCCAAGAAGATTCAGGAATATACAGTCAACCTTCATAGCGATTTCAGGCTGCCCGGTACTGACCTGAAAATTTTGGTCGAGGAGTTTATCCCCGACTTCAAAATGAATATGGGAACGATTACCTCTGCATCGAATGAACCGAACAACTCTGCTGTTGGCATCAAGGTGTTTGAAGGTGAAAAGGAGATCTTCAAAGGCTGGCTTTTCTCGAAATTCCCCACCGTCCATCCCTTTGAGCATCCGAATTATAGCCTTACCTTGAAAGAGGGGGTTGAACGGAAGTGATAGTAAGGCCGCGCCCTTAGCTCAGCTGGATAGAGCATCGGACTACGAATCCGCAGGTCGGGGGTTCGAATCCCTCAGGGCGCGCTTTAAAAAATCAAAGAGTTATCGGTGTTAAGCATATTACTGAGGTCTCTTTTTGGCTTTCAGGGAAAGCAATCAGGAGAAACGCTTTTCGAATCCGTTCACCTATACTCTGATTACTTGTATAGTTTCATGAACTCTTCAACCGTCAACTATCCTCCGTATCAGGGTGAAGGACCACAGGGTATTTCTTTCCCTTGACCGTGACCTCGTACTTCTTCTCCTTCTGCAAGGCAAGAACTTCACCTTTCAAATCTCACATGATTTCACCCAATGCGATGGAAAATATAATATGGCACTTCTCAGGGTATCGAGGATCTTTTGTCTATCCTTGGTAAGCATAAAGATGGCCTTTTCCGTCTGTCAGGAATCTGAGCTCGGAGAGGGGAATCCCGATTTCGGGCATGTTATAAATCCCTACATTGCCTCTCTTATTGGCATACTCCCTCATAATCACCATGTTTCAAATGGGCTTTGACTGCCGCTTCATCAACATAGATAGTTTTCTTGCCTTTATGGCACATAGCCACCTTGCCTCCGGTTTCAGGAGAGACTTCTTTGATGAGAACACAACCACAACATGACATCATCGAAATGACAATAATAGCCGTTTTAAATATTTTCATAAATCCCCTTCTTTCCATACGTTATTATTACAATCTTTGGAGAAAAGAGTGTTATGCATGCCAAAATGTCTTGCAAGACTACCTGCTTGTTCAGGGACTATAGTGGAACCCGAAGTCATACTCATCAATCTCCTTGTCAAACAAAAGCCAGAGATCTTTAGTGAGGTCTTTCCTCTTCGCTCCTTCTTCAGCATCACTGTCTTCTGTATTTCCTGTATTTATATCGGGAAGAGAAAAGGAGAGATTTAGGGGAACTTGAAAACTTAGATTGTCATTCGTGATGGACTTAGGGAGGAGATTCGGGATAATGATTTATGTAGAATGGGGAGGGACGGTTAGATGCCGCCCCTTACCCGATTATGCCTTAGACATCTTGTTTCTCTTTGGAGTATTATGCCGGCAAGTTTGCCGGCCATTTATATTCAATTCTTGACATCCCCACTTAAGTCATATAAAATCTCATCATGAACTTTGTATCAGCACAATTTTTCCCCTCAACAGGACCGACATCATCCGTAGAAAAGGCTGGCTTTCGATTTGGTAACAAAGGTACACACACCAGCCGCACGATCATGTTCGAGGAACTCTCCGCCCTCTTTAAATGTGCAGGACCCACAGCGTCTCGTGCTGACTATGCCACACTCATAATCGATCAGAACTGTCTTGCCAAAAGTACGGCAGCAACCCGTCGCATTACCAATCAGCGACTTGGTGAATTATATGCACTCAAGCTATCCGTCCCCATTTTTCGAATCCTGAGGCGCCTTTGGGATATCGATGAGCAGGCGCGACGTCTCTTGGCACTTACCTGCGCTCTCGCTCGTGACCCTCTGTTGACAGCATCGGCACCAGTGATCATGTCATTATCTGAAGGCAAAGAATTTCTCCGAGATCCTCTAAAAGAGGCCATCAGAAATCATGTCGGGGACCGGCTGAAGGATGCGGTTGTCGATAAGGTTGTTCGTAATATTGCAAGTTCCTGGTCTCAGTCTGGACACCTTGAGGGCCGTACCTTCAAAAAACGCAGGCGCGTTGAAGCGCGCGCTGTAAACGTCGCTTACTCACTTTTCATGGGATACATGGCAGGGTTTCGCGGGCAGGAACTTTTTTCGTCCGGATGGATAGCGGCGCTCGACTGTACGCTATCGGCTGCCATGGGGTTAGCATTGGATGCAAAGCGCATGGGACTTATTGACATGAGGACTGCGGGCGGCGTGATTGAGCTCAACCTTTCACGTCTTGACCAATGAGGAGAGACAGAATAGATGGGCAAAATTGAGGAGCTTGCTGAAAAATACAGAAGGCACATATCACTCCCCTGGCAGCAAACCATATCCGGCGCGCAACGTATCATCATTGTTATTTATGACAAAGAACTTGAACGCACATTGCGCGCTAGAAAGAATGCATTCGAAAATGTAACCAAAGAGGCTGGCCATAAATGGTTTGGGGTTGATATTACCAAAGCATTTGCGTCGTGGATGGCCGCCGACGAATATCGTGAGGCCTATTTCGAGGCCCCGGAAGATTTAAAGCTGAAGCTGGATGCTGAATTCGCTCAGTATGTTGCTGACCAGATCAGTGCTTGTCTTGCTATGCCTGAGGCCGACGCCTCTTCAGTTGTGGCTGTTTTTGGTGCGGGCGGACTGTTCGGATTCGCGCGTGTATCGCAGGTATTAAAGCTGATCGAGCACAAGATAAAAGGAAGGCTCCTCGTCTTTTTCCCCGGTCATTTTGAGGACAATAACTACCGTTTGCTCGATGCACGTGACGGATGGAATTACATGGCGATACCAATATCTCTCCATGGAGGAGGGGCTTAACATGAAGATAAAGATAAGAGATGTCCTTGAACGGGATCCTTCAACCCAGCCACTTGTCAACCAAGGGCAAGCGCGCATCGATGCTACAGAAGAACTCAAAGGCGAACTTCAGACATTTGTCTTTGAAGGGCAATATGCGGAAGGCATTCAGCGCATCATCAGCGCGTTTCTTTACAACAAAGAAAAGCCGAGCCAACAGGCCGCGTGGGTCAGCGGTTTTTTTGGGAGTGGTAAGTCACACCTTCTGAAAATGCTTACCCACCTGTGGCAGGACACCCAGTTCCCGGATGGGTCCACTGCACGATCTCTTGTTCCGATACTGCCTTCTGACTTACAGGACCTTTTTCGCGAGCTCGATACTGCCGGCAAGAGGACAGGAGGGGTTCTCGCAGCGGCAGGCTCTCTGCCGAGTGGCATCGCGGAGCAGGTTCGGCTCACGGTCCTCGGTGTCATTCTTGCTGCAACAGGGTTACCGAAGTCATATCCCCAGGCGCGGTTCTGCCTATGGCTTCACGCCAACGGCCATTATGAAGATGTGAGAAAAGAGGTCGAAGGTGCGGGAAAGGATTTTGATCGCGAACTGAACAACCTCTATGTCAGCCCAGTGCTCTCCAAGGCTGTTGTCAAAGCAATCCCGGGATTCGCGAATACTGAGGCTGAGGCAAAACAGCTCATCAAGGCTGAATTCCCACATCAGACCACTGACATCACTACTGAGCAATTTCTCACGATCGCCAAGGAGGCGCTACGGCGCGTTGGCAAGAACGGCAGGATGCCCTGCACGATCCTTGTGCTCGATGAGGTACAGCAGTATATAGCTCAATCCACAGACCGCTCGGTCCTCATTACCGAAGTTGCCGAAGCGGTATCAAAGCAGATGGACAGCCAGGTCATGATTGTGGCGGCCGGCCAGAGCGCTCTGACTGACATGCAACTCCTTCAGAAATTACTGGATCGCTTTACCATCAGGGTTCCTCTTTCGGATGCCGAGGTGGAGACCGTAACCCGCAAGGTCATTCTGCTCAAGAAGGCAAATGCTTCTGCCAGCGTGAAGAAATTACTGGAAGACCACGCCGGCGAGGTATCGCGACAATTGCAAGGCACTGGTGTCGGTGAAGTATCAGAAGACCGCAAATATATTGTGGATGACTACCCGCTGTTGCCGGTACGAAGACGCTTCTGGGAACACTGCTTCCGCCAGATAGACGCCGCCGGAACGCACAGTCAGCTTCGTTCGCAACTTCGTATAGTTCACGACGCTGTTGCAAAGATCGCATCAAAAGACCTGGGGGCGGTTGTTGCCGGGGATGAATTATTCAGCGCACTCGCCCCGGAGATGGTGAATACTGGAGTGCTTCTCCGCGAGATCAACGAGCGGATCATTCAGGTGGGCAAGGATTTCGGGCCTTTGGCGCAGAGGATCTGCGGCCTGATCTTTCTTATCTGGCAGGTAAGGCGGGATGGCGTTGCTGATATCGGCGTCAGGGTGACAAAGGACCATATCGCCGATCTCCTCGTCGATGACCTCTGTGCCGATAATGGGAAACTTCGGAACGACGTTGAGCGTATACTGCAGCAGCTTTCTGATAAAGGGCTTCTCATGAAAATAGGTGATGAATACAGGCTTCAAACCCGCGAGGGAAGCGAATGGGATGCCGAGTTCAGAGGCCGCCAGGCAAAACTGGCCAATGATGATGCGGCGATCCAGTTCCAGCGCGATCAGCTTCTCTACGCTGAGGCTGACAGGATAATTCGTGGTATCACACTGATACATGGAGCGGCAAAAGAGGCCCGCCAGATAACTATATCGAGGGATCAAACCCCGCCACCGGCAGACGGCATGACTGTCCCTGTCTGGATTCGGGACGGCTGGTCATCGTCTGAAAAAGATATGCGCTCAGCAGCACAGAGTGCTGGCACTGACAGCCCTCTTGTCTTTGTCTTTATTCTGCGCCAGTCAGCGGACGATCTTCGCCGGCTTATCGTTGAAGCAGAAGCTGCGCAACAGACGCTTCATGCTCGTGGCAATCCCTCAAGTGATGAGGGCTTCGAAGCACGGCGAAGCATGGAGAGCCGCCGCTCAAAGGCTGCATCAGAGCGGGACACACTTGTGCGCGAGATCATTGAGGCGGCAAGGGTTTATCAGGGCGGTGGTAGCGAGCTGCTGCAGGCATCTCTCGATGCGCGCATCAAGGCTGCGGCAGAGGCGTCACTCATCAGACTCTTTCCTTGCTTCAAGGAGGCTGATTCCCCGGCATGGGAAAGCGTCATAAAGCGTGCGCGAAGTGGCGCAGATAAACCTTTTCAGCCGGCAGGACATACTGACGCAACAGAGAAACATCCCGTCTGCCAGCAGGTCCTTGCCACCATCGGTGCGGGTAAGACAGGAAGCGAGATCAGAAAAATACTCTCCTCGGCGCCCTTCGGATGGCCGAAGGATGCAATCGATGCGGCCCTTATGGCGCTTCATCGCTCCGAGCATCTTGAGGCGATTTTGAACGGGGCCAAAGTCGTACCGGGGCAACTCGATCAAAACAAGATTCCCAAGACAGAGTTTCGTCTCCAGCAGATAATCATATCTGTGCAGCAACGTCTGGTCATAAGGGGGGTCTTTACAGAGCTCGGCATACAGTGCAAGAGCGGTGAGGAATCTGTGAAGGCTCCAGAATTTCTCGATGCCCTGATCGCACTCGCCCGCTCAGCCGGCGGCGACGCTCCTTTGCCTCAGCAACCTTCAGTAACGGCAATCGAAGACCTCCAGCGCCTTGTCGGCAATGAGCAACTGCAGGGCATCATAAACAAGGCTTACGATATCAAGAAATCAATCAAAGACTGGAGAGCGCTTGCTGATCTCAATAAACAGCGTATGCCGGCATGGACACTTGTTGAGCGCCTTGAGAAACATGCCCGAGACTTCTCCGGCGCGAAGGAGCATTCTGAAAAAATTGTGGCGATCAGGGAGCAGAGATTATTGCTCCAGCCAACAGATCCTGTCTCGCCTATCCGTGTGGCCCTTGCCGGTATACTCAGAGGAGAGATCACAAAACTCTATGCGTCTTATGAAGTTGCATATCAACAGGCCTTGGCAGAACTCGCTGCAAATGATCTGTGGGATCGTTTGAGCCAGTCAGATCAGGAGACGATAATCGAAGATGTCGGATTGGTGTCCCCTGTAAGGCCTGATGTTTCAACAGACGATGCGCTGGCAACACAGCTCGCCACAAAGCCTTTGTCGGGTATCCGCACAGAGATAGCTGCGCTGCCTGCCCTCGTTGCCCAAGCTATAGAACAGGCTGCAAGAAAGCTTGAGCCGAAGGTTCGAGCTATAACAATCGAAAAAACAACCCTTCGCTCTGAAGATGATGTCAACGCATGGGTCGAGCGTCAAAAAACGAAACTGATCGAGGCCGTTAAGCAAGGCCCGATTCTCATTAAATAGGAGGCAAGCTATGCAATTCCTAACATCGCTGCTTTTGAATGAATTCCTCTCATTTGCGCCCGGGTCTGAGGCGATCCCTCTTACCCCTCTTAATGTTCTAATTGGACCTAACGGGTCAGGTAAATCCAATCTTATCGAGGCTATCGAGTTGCTACATGCTACACCTACGGCTTTTGCTTCGGCAATCCGCGATGGCGGTGGCGTGCGCGAATGGTTGTGGAAGGGAAAAGGCGGGTCTGGTAAGTCGAGCATTGAAGCTTTCATTCACGGCACACAACATATTAAAGATCTACGCTATCTGCTTAGCTTTACTGCTTCTGGACAGCGAACTGAGGTAGCAGATGAGGTGCTTGAGGAAAAGGAAAAACGTCGCTCATACGAATCAGATGTTTTCTTCTACTATCGTTATCGGTTGGGGCGTCCGGTCATCAACGTCTGTGAGGTGACCGAGGGAGAATGCAACTGGAAACAGCGGCATCTGGAGCGCCAAAGTCTGGTTCCGGACGAATCGGTGCTCTCTCAAAGAAAAGACCCTGATCTCTACCCTGAACTGACATGGGTTGGTCAGCAATTTGGCCGTATGCAAACATTCCGTGAGTGGAGTTTCGGGCGTTATGCACCGCTCCGCCAGCCTCAGCCTGCTGATCTACCAGTTGATAATCTATTGCCTGATTCGCGCAATTTGGGACTCATTCTCAACCAGCTTGAGCACACAGATATAGGGCCAGAGTTCAATCGGCTGCTGAATCGCTTCCTACCGCGTTATAGGCGCCTCAGCACGTTAATTCAAGGTAGTACTGTGCAATTCTTTTTGCATGAGCAGGACCTCAAAGGCCCCGTTCCTGCTACTCGCCTTTCTGATGGCACTATCCGATTTCTGGCAATGCTCGCGCTGTTACTTTCTCCAACTCCACCTCCTCTAATATGTATGGAAGAGCCTGAGCTCGGGCTACATCCAGACGCCCTTGATCTGCTCGCTGACCTTATGGTTGACGCCAGCACACGCACCCAGCTAATAGTCACTACACATTCAGATGCCCTTGTATCGGCTTTGACCGAAGAGGCTGATTCAGTTCTCGTCTGCGAACATATCGGTGGTACAGTCATGCATCGTATTGAATCTGAGAAGTTGCAGCACTGGCTGGATAGATATCGTCTTGGCGAGATTTGGCGTATCGGAGAATTGGGAGGCAACCTATGACCGGCATCGCCATCTATGTCGAAGGCGGAGGTGACCACACACACCAGAAAGCAGAACTGCGCAAAGGGCTTGATGTATTGCTCAAATCTCAAAAAGATACTGCCTGCGCTTGTAGGCTTGGTTGGAAACTGGTCCCCTGCGGAGACCGCAATGCTGCTTATAATGCTTTCAATAATGCGTTACAAATTGCTCCTTCGATCATCAATGTTTTACTCGTCGATTCTGAAGAGGGGATCCCCGCAGAAATGGTAAATGATGATATTGGGAACGCGAGAACGCGAGTTGCACACTTAACCCAGCGTGATAGATGGGATCTTACAGCGGCAGACCCAGAGCGGATTCACCTGATGGTCCGTTGCATGGAGGCCTGGATCGTTGCCGATCCCGATGTGCTGGCGCGGTTCTATGGACAAGGCTTTGTACGTAACGTCCTGCCGGCCCGCCAGAATCTGGAGGATGAACCAAAGCCTGATATATATGACAAACTTGCAAGAGCGACCAGAAATACTCAGAAGGGTGAGTACGGAAAGATCAAACACGCAAGCAAGTTGCTTGAGCGTATTGATCCGGCTAAAGTAGTTCAACGCTGCCCTCGCTTTGCCACCTTCACAGAGTGGCTCAGTCAGGCAATTACAGGCGCGTAATATGCACCCACTCTCTAAAGACCTTCGCAGGACCCTCGAAAACACGGTCAAAGAAGCACGGCGTGTTGCAGAGGAAGGCGCGAGAAAGGCCATTGAGAGCCTTGCGGTGCATCACAATGATTTCTGGCCGGGAATGACCCCGGAGCAGAAAGCGCTGCGCAAAAGGCTACGGGCTCATGGTCGACAACTCGGGGACAGGCGCGACGAACGGCGCGGGACACAGGCAATAAATCGCCTCGTGAGCGAGTGCGCCTATGAGCACTGGCACCGCATGCTCTTTGCCCGTTTCCTCGCGGAAAACGATCTTCTGATTGAGCCAACAACAGGTATTGCCATCACATTGCAGGAATGTCAGGAGCTTGCACGGGAACGCAGCGAAGACTGGCTGGAGATGGCCAGCGGTTTTGCAGAGGGCATGCTGCCCCAAATATTCCGGCAGGATGATCCGGTTCTTAATGTCATGTTACCGGCAGAAACGCGGTCAAGGCTTGAGGATATGCTTAAGGCCCTTCCCTCTGAAATCTTCCTCGCGTATGACAGTCTCGGATGGGTCTATCAGTTCTGGCAGGCAGAGAAGAAGGATGAAGTCAACCGCTCGGAAAAGAAGATTGGCGCTGATGAACTGCCGGTGGTAACCCAGCTTTTTACGGAAGATTATATGGTCCTCTTTCTGCTTCACAATACCCTTGGCGCATGGTGGGCTGGCAAGGTGCTCGCAGCAAAGCCGGAATTGGCTATCTCGGCAAGAAACGAGGATGAGCTACGCGCTGCCTGCGCTGTGGGAGGCATCGAATGGACCTATCTCCGCTTTGTTCGCCCTACTTCTCCCTCGCCCTTGAGGGGAGAGGACATCTCTTCTATTCCCTCGCCCCTTGGGGGAGAGGGTAAGGGTGAGGGTTCATTCTGGAGACCAGCCGCAGGCACCTTCGACGGCTGGCCAAAAGCTGCTAAGGACATTACCCTTCTCGACCCTTGTATGGGCAGCGGTCATTTCCTTGTCTTTGCCTTGCCGATACTTGTTGCTTTCCGAATAGTTGAAGAAGGACTCTCCGAAGCGGCTGCAATTGATGCTGTACTTCGCGATAATTTATTCGGCCTTGAGATTGATGCCCGTTGCACTCAGATAGCAGCGTTTAACCTTGCGCTTGCAGCATGGCGACGTGTAGGCTATCGGCCTCTCCCACGCCTCAACCTTGCATGCTCCGGTCTATCGTTGGGCATGAGCAGGACAGAATGGGAGAAACTTGCTGAACGTGCAACGACAGCGTCGCCGGTACCGCCTGAACAAAACCTCTTTGGTACAAAGCACAACCTCTTCTCCGCACGTATAAAGGAAGGATTGCTGCGGCTTTATGATCTGTTTGCTCAAGCTCCGACCCTCGGGAGTCTTATTAACCCTCGGAGTTTAGGGGGCACAGTGTTCGCAGCGGACTTTGCTCAGCTTGAACCGGTGTTCGGCGACATTTTGCGTGCTACGCATACGGACGAGTTGGCTGAAATGGCGGTCGCTGCGCGGGGTATGGCCAAGGCGGCAGAGATTTTGGCTAAAAAAGCAACGATAGTCACTACAAACGTACCATTTTTATTACTGAAAAAACAGACAGATAACCTCAGAGAATTCTGCGCTGCCTATGCGCCCGATGCCAAAATGGATCTTGCGACTGTTTTCCTTCAGAGATGCCTTGATTTTTGTGAAAAGGATGGTTCTGCCGCGATAGTGACACCACAAAACTGGCTTTTTCTTGGATCATACTCGCATTTACGTCGCCGACTGTTATCGGGAATCGCTTGGAGATTCGTTTCTAGACTTGGGCCTAAGGCATTTCAAACTCCAATGTGGGACTTT
>Ga0315295_10000382_pt1 | contig 37865 bp, 29 predicted proteins | sample YL17G14_0_MG_FD_204453 | JGI IMG/M metagenome (GOLD analysis project Ga0315295, IMG submission 204453) | Sediment microbial communities from Yellowstone Lake, YNP, Wyoming, USA - YL17G14_0 | ecosystem: Environmental > Aquatic > Freshwater > Lake > Sediment | place: USA: Wyoming | collected...
TCGCCAATGCCGAGGAGGAAGACCGAAAGGAGATGAAAAGGAAACGGTTCCTCATTCTAAGACGAAACGAAAACCTTACAGAGGTTCAACGGGAAGCTCTTGATAAACTGATGAAGCTGAATGAGAACCTATACAAAGGATATCTTCTCAAGGAACAGATCTCTGATATTCTCGATGAAAAGGAATTAGAAGGAGCGATATCTCGATTGGAACAGTGGATCCGTAATGTGATAGATTCAGGAATTGAACCGTTTATCAAGTGTGTTAAAACCATCAGGCATTATTTCTATGGTATCGCCAATTATTTCAGGCATCATGTCACGAATGCTGGGAGTGAAGGATTCAACACGAAAATCAATATCATTAGACGGAAAGCCTACGGATATTCCGACCTGGATTATTTCATTCTGAAGATCTTCCAAGCTTGTGGGGTGATGAAGTGATTTTACCTAAAACGGGAGAAGAGCCTCTTTTCTTAAAGCACCATTTTTTATTTATGCACGATGAAGGCGACGGCCTTGTGCATTTCAGATTTTTATCCTTAATTTTCAATAAAAATTGTCCCGTCGGGATATTCATCATATATTCCTGTTCCTGATTTCATTCAAGTCTTGTTAAATAATTTATATATAGACTATACCACCGAATATATTTCGTCGAGGGGCCTGCTGATCCCAAGATCGTCCTGAGCGATATGGGATGGGGAAGTGGCGTTACGCTGTCCGTCAAAAGCCTGTTCATGAGCCGTATACAGGATGAGAGGGCCCGCCAGCTCCATCGATGGAATAATGTACTTCAAGGTAACTTCACTCTTCTATAGATAATACATTTATATAATGAAATGATAATGAAACCTAGCGAAGATAGGCCCCGTTGAGGTGCTTTAGAATGGCCGAAGAGGAGCAGATCTCCCCAGAGCGAGAACAGGAGATGCGCGACAAGATGCTCTTCCGGCTCACACAATGGAAGCACGAGGGTTTTGACACATCATCCATCGAGGCCACGATCAAAGATGAAAGGGATATTCGCAAGGTGAGGGCGGCCCTGATCGTCTTCAAGGAGAAGGTCAGGACCCTGAAGGACATCGAGCTAGAACTTTCCCTGCTCGATGCGAGGGAGTTCAAGCCCAAGGTGGCCGAGATCGAGGCCAAGTTGCGCGATATCTCGGCCGTGGAGACCACCAGAAGGGATTTTGAAGGCCTGAAGATGGCGCTAGAGTCCCGCACGAGGGTCAGTTCCGAGGAGCGTGGCGTCGAGAGGGAGGTCATCCTAAAGAAGGTCAAGGACTGGGCCGAAACAGGCTACGAGGTCCGGCGCATCGAGGCCTTCGTGAAGAACGAAACCGACCTTGCCAAGGTCAGATCTACGATAGAGGCCCTTGAGAAGAAGGTCAACGTCCTCGACAAGGTCCGGCTGGCCCTGGACCGGATGGAGACCGATGGCTTCGAGACGGAGGTCCGCCGCGTCGAGCGTATGGTCAAGCAGATGGAAAGGACGGACATCATCTGGAAGGAGGTCTACGCCCTCAGGGAGAAGCTCAAGGACCGCAGGAAGGAGGTCGTCCAGGCCGAGGCCGCCACCAGGCCTGTCAAGATCAAGGTCAAGAAGATGGTCAAGGGGACCGCAGTGGCCGAGGCGACGGCGGCCAAGGAGGAGGTCACGGAGGTCATCCAGTTCAGGAGGATCGACATCTATGTCCAGCTCCTCCAGACCATACTGCTGGCGAACAAGCGGTTGCTCACCCTCGACACATTAAGGCTTGCCCAGAGGGCCCTGAAGAACGATTACCCGAAGATCATGTTCTTCCTTATCCAGAAGGACTTCAAGATAAAGTCCATGATGCCGGACCACCCGGACAGCTACCGGGCCCTGGAGGCGTTCCTGAACAAGCTCTTCGCGACCCTTTCCGGGCTTCTGGGGGAGGACGAGGCCAAGGACAGGATGCGGACGCCGGCGAAGGAGTTCATCACGGCGCACATCCAGGAGATACTTGCGTCCGGCCTCGACGATTACTTCCCGATGTTCCTGATCATAGACGACAGCGAGATGCCCATGGGCCGGGTCGATATAGAGGTCGGCGAGGTCGACGAATGGGGCGAGGTCGTGGGCAAGGTCAAGGCCTGGCTTGACGAGGGATACAAGATCGACCGGCTCGTCACGGCCATGGAGGGGAACAGGGAGCTGGCCCTGGCCCTGTTCCGGAAGACCGAGGAGGAGATATTCTGGCTGAAGGAGCTCGAGCGGGACGTCCACGAGCTCGAGAAGAAGATGGGGCCCAGGAAGGAGCTGGAGGAGATCCGGAAGAAGCTCGTCTACCCCGAGAGGATATCGGAGATCGAGGACGATATCCTCAGCCTCCAGATGATGATCGACCTCGGCGACGATGGCGCGGACTCGGACCTCATTTGAGGCCCGATAGGTATTTCTATAATCTTTCGCAAGAACCTTTTTATTATGGACGCCCATTCCGGCCATGGTGATCCTGATGGTGGATTACAAGAAGGAGGCCACCTGGATAAAGAACCAGGTGAAGAAGCACCATGAATGGTTCTCCGGCTGCATACCCATGATCGCGTCCGAGAACCTGATCTCTCCATTGGCGAGGGAGCTCCTCGTCTGCGATTTCCATGACAGGTACGCCGAGGGCCTTCCCGGCCAGCGATACTACCAGGGACTGAAGTTCGTCGACGAGGTCGAGCGGAAGGTCACGGCCCTCGCGAAGGACCTGTTCAAGTGTGAGTACGCGGACGTGAGACCCATATCAGGGACGAACGCCAACCTGGCCGTGTTCTTCGCCCTGGCGAAGCCGGGCCAGGTGATGACGACGGTCAACGTCCCGCACGGGGCACACATAAGTTCGGCGAAGTTCGGCTCGGCCGGGGTCCGTGGCCTCGAGATCCTGAACTATCCGTTCGATGTCAAGAACATGAACATCGATGTCGACGCCACGAAAAAGTTCCTCCTGGAGACCAAGCCGAGGTTCTGCCTCTTCGGCCAGAGCGTTTACCTGTTCCCGACGCCGCTGAAGGATCTCAGGGAGGTATTCGACGAGATCAAATGCCCGGTGGTCTATGATGCGGCTCATGTGCTAGGCCTCATAGCGGGCGGCAAGTTCCAGGATCCGCTGCGCGAGGGCGCCAACGTCATCAACGGTTCGACCCACAAGACGCTGCCCGGGCCCCAGCACGGCATCATACTGGCCAACCCCTCCTCGGTCAAGGACCAGGAGTGGAGGGAGAAGCTCGAGCGGAAGCTTACCTACGGGGTCTTCCCGGGCGTGCTCAGCAACCACCACCTGCACGCCATGGCGGCCCTGGGCGTCTCTCTCGCAGAATGCCTCACCTTCGGTAAGAAGTACGCTGACCAGATCGTCAGGAACTCCAAGGCCCTGGGCCAGGCACTCTATGAAAGGGGCTTCAAGGTCCTGTGCCCGCACCTGGGCTTCACCGAGAGCCACACGCTCGCGATGGACGTCAAGGAGTACGGCGGCGGCACGAAGATCGTGGAGGACATGGAGAAGGCCAACATCATCGCCAACAAGAACCTGCTGCCATGGGACGATGTGGACAAGGCCATCGACCCCTCCGGTATAAGGTTAGGGACACAGGAGATGACCAGGCTCGGCATGAGGGAGAAGGAGATGGACTATGTCGCAGAGCTCATAAAGAAGCTGGCCATCGACAAGAAGAAGCCCGAGGCCGTGAAGAAGGAGGTCATCGAGTTCCGGAAGGACTTCAATACCATAAACTTCTGCTTCACGAAGGACTTCGATGCCTACAAGTTCCATGAGCTCGTGAAAAAATAGAGACCTAATCGTCCATCCTTTTTTTCTAATCCTTTCATTTCTTATTCTATTATATTATCTAGATTATTTATATAGGGAAAGCGAAAGATTAATAAACACCACCAGATTTAGGTAAATCTAAGCGTGGCACGCTATTATCGTCACGATTCATCGCCCTGAAACATGGGCTGGCATTGGCTGAGAACGCGAAAGAGGTTCTGGAAAAATGAGTGAGGAAGCGAAAGATGCTAAGGAACCTAACAAGGATGTCGCTAGTGAAGGTATAGCCAAAGCCAGTGAGGAAAAGGAAGAGAACCGGGGCAAGGACGCGGAGAACGCGCCGAATTCTGCGGAACGACCGGAACCGAGCCCCAGCCCGGCACCTGCCGAGGCCCCCAAGGAGGAGCCCGGGGGCGCCGAAGGCCTCCAACTAGAGGACCTTGCCGAGGATGCGGTCGAGAGGGGCGAGGGTGACGAGGACGGCGAGACCGACTGGGACGACATAAAGAACGCCGGATTGGACAGCGTCATCCAGGGCCAGACCCCCGAGGGTAACGTCCTCATGATGGACGGCACGATCCTCAAACCCGACGAACTCACCGAAGAGGACATCAGGAACCTCGAGAAGAAGCGGGACAAGCTCAATGCCAAGGCCGAGGACCACAAGTTCCGCAGGGACAAGCTCAACGACCAGACCAAATCCCTCATCCGCGAGCGCGAAGGGGTCAACAACCAGATCCGCAAGTTCGTCAAAGAGGCCAATGATTGCAAAGAGGAGAGGAACAAGCTCAACATCCAGGTCCAGGAGGCCAAGGTCCTCAGGGAGGAGCTGAACCGGAGGGCCAACGACCTCAACGAGCAGGTGAACAAGCTCAAGAAGGAGCGCCTGCCCAAGGACGACGGCCCGCCAATCAGCAAGATGAAAAAGGAGCTCCGGGACATGGAGTTCAAGCATCAGACCTCCAACATGTCTGTCTCGGCCGAGCGCGACTTCGTCGACAAGATGAAGAAGATGTCCGAGCAGATCAAGGAGCGGGAGAGCAAGCTCGAGGCCAACGACGATGTGAAGAACGCCGTGAAGGACTCGCGCAAGGCCCGGCAGGACGCCGAGGCCCAGCACGCCCTTGTGGGCACGCTGGCCGAGTCCGCCCAGAGGCAACACGACCGCATGGTCGAGCTCTACTCAAAGAGCGACGAGCTGCGGAAGGAGCTGAACAAGATACACGAGTCACTCGTGGACACCAAGGCCAAGGCCGACGAGGAGCACAAGATGCATATCGCGCTGATACGCCAGGTCCATGATTATGACAAGCTCATCTTCGGGATGCGCCGGAAGCTGAGGCGCGTCAAGAAGGCCAAGGGCGACACGGACGTCAAGAAGCAGCAGAAGGAGATCCTCGACAAGTTCAAGAAGGGTCAGAAGCTCAGCACCGAGGACCTGCTGGCGCTGCAGAACAAATGATACAAGGCGGACCCCTATTTCTCCTTGGGCGCAATCACCGGTCTTAGCATGAATTGATTGAAATATCCTTGGACCTCATCCCTTTTTCCCTGATCCACGAAGAATATAGGGTTCTTACCGGATTTCGTTCTCACAATACACAGGCCATCGCCTGTGAAGTCCACAGTTGTGACATCCTTCCAGGAAGCATAGCTGGGACAACTCGGATATCTCCTCAATTCAACGATCCTGCAAAAAAAATTACTACCAGGGACAAAAATCCCGTCCTCTGTCAAACGGGCCTCTACCCATGTTGCCCATATAATTGAATTGAATATTGATGCACCGAATAAGAAACATACTGAAAATACCAATCCAATGATGGTCGAACTATCCCTACCTCCGGGATTATAATAGGCCATGATGATAAATAAAATCCCAGCAACAATAGATGAGAGGATAATAAGGATATATCTATTCATCCGTCTCGCATTCCGAGGAATCATTATCTCGCGAGGCAAGTACATCTCCAACAATCAATATATGACAACATATTTGACGGTATCCGTGCGGGTCCGGTGGGCTAGTTAATGGCCAATCGGATCAAGAGTGAAAATGACCCCCATGAGAATTGCTCGACATCACTTCAGGGTCGCCCTGCAATAGGCGCAGGAGGTCCATTCGGGCCGCACCTTTTTCCCGCACTTGGGGCACCGCTCGACCTCCTCCTTCTTGACCTTGCGCTTCTGCACCTTCTTCCCTTCTTCCTTCGGTGCCTTGGCCGCCTCTTCCTTTATCTTTGCGACCAGCTCCTTGGCCTGGCCCACGAAGTCCGCCGCCATGTCCTTTTCGCCCTCGCCGAAAGCGCCCCTGGCCTGTGTCAGGAAGTCCCTCACGGCATCCGCGTCCTCGCCCTTGGCATCGCCCAGCTCGGCCTCGATGGCGGAGATGGCCCTGAGCATGGGGTCGGGGCCCTTCTTCTCGCCCGGGGGCGCCGGGCCCGCCTTTGACGAGTTGGCGGACTTGATGGCCTCCTGGGCCATCTCCTTGGCCATGTCCATGTTCCCGGACTCCAGCTCCTTCTGGGCCTGCCCCAGCAGGTCTTTCGCCTCGGTCAGGTCCACGCCCGTCTTCTCGACGGCGGCCAGGGTCCTCTCGGCCTTGCGGACCTCCTTGCTTGCCTCGTCGTCCTGCGGCTCGGGCTCCTTCTCCTCGACGAGTGCCTCCTCGACGAGCTCGGGCAGCTGCGGGATGAGCTCGAGGCCCCGCTTGCATAGCTTGCTCACCCGGTCGTAGCGCTTCTCGTCGTAGAGCTCCCGGGCCCTCTTGATGAGCAGGTCGAGCATGGTGACGTCCTTGTTGTCGATCTTCCCAAGCTCCTCCTCCAGGGCCATGAGGGCTTCGTTGGCCTTGGACCTCAGGAAGTCCCCGCGGGCCTTCTCCAGGGTCCGTGAGGCGTTCTGGACGGACTCCGTCAGGCCCTCGAGGTCCTTGCCCCCTTTGAGATCCTTGGCCTTTTCGAGGGACTTGCCGGCCTCAGTGACATCGGCCCCGAGCCCCTTGACATCCTCGAATACCTTGTCCAGGTAGGCGAGCCTCTCGTCTACGGCGTCCGGCTGTTCCATCAGGTACCCGAGCTTCTGCTTCGTCCCGATCGCGATTATGTTGCCCAGGTCCGTAGAGTCCAGGTCCCAGATCTCCCCCTCGGTCCTGTGGACCCAGAGGAGCTTGCCGAGCTTCTCGAGATGGAATATGAAGTTGTCGTGGGAGCCGACGGTGACGTTCTCGCCCATGTCGGAGACCGCGAGGCCGGTGATGAGCCCGCCGGTCTTGAACTTCCAGAGGAGGTTTCCGTTCCTCTCGAAGAAGTAAACGAAGGTGTCCCGGGAGCCGACGACGATGAAGTTGCCGTCCGCGGAGACCCTGACCCTCGAGACATAGCCGCCCGTCTCGAAGCTCCAGAGCTCCTTGCCGGACGCGTCGAAGGTCCTGACCTTCTTGTCCATGGAGCCCGCGGCGAGGAGGTTTCCCTCGCGGTCCATGTCGACCGTCAGGACGTTCCCCGGGAGCCTCTTGGTCCAGAGGGCCTTGCCGTCCTTGTTCAGCAAGATGAGGTCCCCGTTCCAGGTGCCCGCAAGGACCTTCTTGCCTTCTTCGGTAACGGCCACGGACCTGACGAAGTCCCGGGTGTCGTACTTCCAGACCTCCTCGCCCTTGGCGTTCAGGAGGTAGACGTTCCTGTCGAAGGACCCGGCGACTATGATGTCGCCCTCCGCGGAGATGTCCACGCCGGACACGTAGTCCTCGGTCTTCTTCTTCCAAGCGAGGTCGCCGGACCGTTTATACAAGTAAACATAATTATCCCATGAGCCGAAGGCGATGCGGTCGCCGATGCTCGAGAGGCTCACGCTGGCTATCAGGTTGTCCGCCTGCTGCCTCCACAGCTCTGTCATGCCGGCCATCCTACCAACCCGTGCGCCAAGAGTTACACTAGGTCATCTAGTGTAGTATTCCTTCGGTAATGTAACATAACATTAAATAAACCTTACCATAGGTTTTTTATCCTCTTCACGAACCGAGCCTATACGATGATGGGTCATAGAGGGTCGTACGATATAATTTTATATGGAGATTTCCTTGTGAGGAGTGAGGCGCAGCGGGATGTCGAATATCTCTGTTGAGCTCTGTGGCCTGAGGATGGCCTCGCCCTTGATGCTGGCCTCGGGGATACTTGGCGAGACCGGCCCATCTCTCCTGAAGGTCATCGGGGCCGGTGCCGGGGCGGTCGTCACCAAGTCCATCGGCAAGGTGCCCCGGGACGGGTACCCCAACCCCACCGTGACGGAGGTCGATGGCGGCCTCCTGAATGCCATCGGGCTATCTAACCCTGGCATAGAGGCTTATCTAGAGGAACTAGGCATCGCGGTCAAGGGGGCGAAGGGGACCCCCATCATAGCCAGCATCTTCGGCGGGGAGGCCCAGGAGTGTGCCGGGCTGGCCCGGGCCATGGAGAAGGGCGGTGTTGCGGCCATCGAGATGAACCTCGGATGCCCCCATGCCAAGGGCCTCGGCGCCGACATAGGCTCGGATGCGGGTCTCGTGAAGGAGTTCACGGTCGCGGTCAAGGCCGCGGTCAAGGTACCCGTCCTCGTCAAGATCACGCCCAACGTTACAGACATAACAGCCATCGCGCAGGCGGTCGAGGAGGGCGGCGGCGACGCCATCGTGGCCATCAACACGGTCCGCGGGATGGCCATCGATGCGGACCTCGAGCGGCCGATCCTTTCCAACAAGCTCGGCGGGCTCAGCGGTCCCGCGATCAAGCCCGTCGGCCTCGCCGCGGTCTATCGAATCTACGACAAGGTCAAGGTACCGATCATCGGCGTGGGGGGCATAACAAGCGCGAGGGACGTCGCCGAGTACCTCATGGCGGGCGCGAGCGCGGTCCAGATCGGCACCGCGGTCTGGAGGGACGGCGTCGGTGTCTTTGGCAGGATCAACAGGGACCTCAAGGCATTCATGGCCAAGCACGGTCACAAGACGGTCGCGGACATGGTGGGGGTGGCGCACCGTGCCTAGGGCCGAGGCAGCGAGCCTTCTTGACAGGCCCCGAATAGTCACCATCGAGACGAACAGGAAGGAGACGGACATCGTCGATACGATCACATTCAAGGACCTGAAGGGCGCTCCGGCAGGCCGGCCGGGACAGTTCCTGATGGTCTGGGCCCCGGGGGTGGACGAGGTCCCCATGAGCCTCACCATCGTCGGCGAACGTAAGGCCTTCGCGTTCCATAAAAAGGGCCAGGCCACCGAGGCCCTGCACGCATTGAAGAAGGGCGACAGGTTCGGTGTGCGCGGCCCCTACGGCCACGGCTTCGATCTCGGGAAGGCGAAGAAGGTCCTGGCCATCGGTGGCGGTACGGGCGTCGCAGCGCTGGCCTCGCTGATTGGCACGAAGGGCATCAAGCTCACCTTCGCCATCGGGGCCAAGACCGCCGGCGAGCTCCTGTACAACGACCGCATCAAGAGGTCTGGCTGTGAGCTTATCGTCACGACGGACGACGGGACTAGAGGCAGGAAGGGCTTCGTATCCGTGGCCTCCATCGAGCTCCTGAAAGAACGGGACTTCGACCTCGTCGCCACCTGCGGGCCGGAGATCATGATGCTGAAAATAATAGAGGCCTGCACCAAGGCCAGGGTCCCGGTCCAGTGCTCCACCGAGCGTTTCATGAAGTGCGGTATCGGCATCTGCGACTCGTGCAGCATGGGCGGGCTCCAGGTCTGCAGGGACGGCCCGGTCCTATCAGGAAAGCAGCTCCTGGCCGTCGAAGAGTTCGGAAAATGGAAGCGCGGCCCTAGCGGTGGGCGCGAAAGGCTCTGTTAGATCATTTTGCATTCGGTTCCTTCAGGGCCGCTTCGACCTCCCTCATGATCCCTTGTGCGCCAAGCTCTTTGGCGATGTCCATGGCCCGTTCCAACATGGGCTTCCCTGCGGCCGGGTCCCCCATCGTAAGGGCAAGGAACTTCCCGAGGGCGAGCAGGGTCCTGGCGACCTCTGACCTGCTGTTCATGGATTCGAATATGGCCAGGGCATCCTCGAAATATTTCCTGGCATTCTCTTTCCTTCCCTCGAGCTCCTCGATGCGGCCCAGATTCCTGAGGGCGCCACCCTTGGATTCCTTGGCCTTCATCTCCCCGGCCAGCCGCAACGCCTCCTCTGCGTTGTGACGGGCGAGCTTGAGGTCTCCTTTGGCTATGTAGACCCGGGCCATGCCTATCCGGTTCGCGGACAGCAACCATTTCTCCTTCATGTGCCTGCAAAGGGACATGCTCTCGTCGATGGCCGTCCTGGCCGCCTCCAGTTCGCCTTTGTCGAGGGAGACATTCCCGATGTTGACATAGGCCAGGGCCGCCGATACGAAGTTCTCAATCTCTTCGCTGATCCTCAGGCCCTCACGGAACCTCTCTTCGGCCTTGTTCAGGTCCCCCTGGTCCTGGAGGACCAGGCCGACATTTATGTTCACGAGCGCCTGGCAGTACTTGTCGCCCTGGGCCTTGGCGAGGGCCATGGCGCTCTCGTAGAGATTCAGGGCCTCATCGTACTCGCCCAACTGGTAATGGACGAGGCCCATGTTGTTGTGTATCCACATCAGTCGATCGTTCAGGCCGGCCTTGATGGCCTCTTCCTTGGCCTGTTCGGAGAACTTCAGGGCCATGGGATAGTCGCCCTTCTCCCACAATATCAGGCCCATGGTCGTCAGGACAAGGACCAGATCCCGCGTCGGTATGTCCGGGCGGTTCGTGAAAATCGCCAGGGCCAGCTGGCACCGGTCCATGGCCTCGTCGAAGCTGCCCTGGCGCCAGCGGGCGTATGCGATATTGAGCTGCAGCCTAGCCGCCCCGACGGTCCCTCCTTCGCCCCTCTTCTCGACCTCCTGGAGCCTTTTCGTGACCAGCGTCACTGCCTCATCGATCTCGCCGGATTCGGTGAGGGAATCCGAGACCCTGATGATGAGCATTGTCCTCATCTCGTCCGGAACCTTGTCCTTGCAGGCATTGAAGGCCTCCAGGGCCTTTGTATATTCGTCCGCATCGAAATAGGCCCAGACCAGGTCGTGGTAGACCTTCCACTTGTTCTCCGGTGCCGAAAGGTCCAGCTGGACCAGTAGGTTCGGGATATCGGCCTGCTTGGGCCTTTGCTCATCGTCCCATTCCGGCAATTGACGTCCACCCAGCAGATGGATAATCAGAGCTAGAAGGTAAATCCTTTTCGAATGTCATTTAAAGAAAGGGCCATCATCTATGTCAATGCGCTCAGGGCCTTCTCGATATTATTCTGCACGCCCTTCGCACCTATTTCCTTTGCGATAGAGAGGGCGCGTTCAAATGCCTTCTTTCCGTTCGTCGCATCCTTTCCGACGCCGGCCAGAAACCGTCCGAGGGCAAGGAGCGATTTCGCGAGCTCGTACCTGTTGCGCATGGCCTCGAATATAGAGACGCTCTCATCGAGATGCCTCCGGGCCTCATCGGCCTTGCCCCCGAGCTCCTCGACGAGGCCCAGCTCCCTGAGGGCCATGCCCCTCGTCTCCTTGGCCTTCATCTCCTCGCCGAGCTTCAGGGCCATCTCGGCGTTGTGCTGCGCCAGGCTCAGGTTCCCTTTCATGATGTAGGCCCTCGCAAGGCCGATCCTGTTCAGGGCCTGTATCCATCGCTCCTTCATGTGCCTGCAGAGGGACAGGCTCTCCTCGAGCTGGTCCCTGGCCTTGTCCGGGTCGCCCATCTCGATGGCGAGGAGGCCTAGGTTGAGATGGGCCAGGGCCATGCCCACGAAATGTTCTAGCTCGTCGCTCATTTGGAGACAGCGCTCGTACTGTAACTTCGCTATGTGATAATCGCCCATGTCCTGGTGCACGAGACCGATGTTGTTCTCCACGAACATCGAGGTGGACCTGTTGTCCTTGCTATAGACCCGGGCCGCGCCGAAGTGCTTCAGGCTGAGGAAGTAGTTGCCGAGCTGGTAATGGACGAGCCCCAGGCTGTTGTTGGCATTACCGATCTTGTCCTCGAGGCCCGCGGCCTCGGCCTTCTCCAGGCCCTGGTCTAGGCACTTCAGGGCCATGTCGTAGTCGCCCTTCTCCCAAAGTATCATGCCCATGCTGGTGAGCACTGCGATCTGGTCGCTCATGGAGAAGGCATCGTCCGTGAAGATGGCCAGGGCCAGCTGGGAGTGCTCCATGGCCTCGTCGAGCCGTCCCTGGCGCCAGATCAGCTGACCGAGCTTCAGCTGTAGGCGGCCCATCTCGGCCGTCCGGGTCTCGCCCTTCACATCCAGGTCCTTTATCCTGCGGGTCACCAGCGTGATAGCCTCGGTGATCTCGCCGTACTGCTCGAGGACGTTCGTGACCGCCTGGACGAGCTCGCTCTTGAGCTCGTCGGGGACCCGGTCCTTGCAGGCCTTGTAGGCATCCAGGGCCTTCGGGTATTCGTCTGCGTCGCAGTATGCCCCGATGAGCTGGAGCTGGGCCTTCCATTTGTCGTCGGGCGCGGACTGTTCTAGGAGGGCGAGCAACCTCGGTATGTCGGCCTTCGTTGGCCTCGGTCCGTCCTTGGCCTTCTCATCCTCTGGCAATCCTCGACACCTCGGTGTTCAACTGCCTATCGAAGTAGACATATCGCATATCTTCTTGATTGATTTATCCTTTATCCTTTTGAATCTTATACAAATTTCGGATGAATGACAAATAGCAATTAATGAAGAGATTATTCTAAGGAGGACATTCAACTTTTAACACGTAACATTTATCCTTTTAAAAGCATTGACCGCTCGGGTGGAAAATTGGTAAAGTCGGAAAAGGGCCAGGCCATCCACGTCGCAGGCCTCAACGGGCCGGGCCTAGTTACGCCCGAGGACGCGAAGCGGATGCGCTCCCGCGTGGTCGTCCTCGAGCCCGGAAAGGAGGTCGGCGAGCACACCACCGAGGACCGGGAGGAGCTCCTGATCGTCCTCGAGGGCAAGGTCGTGCTCGTGGGCCCCGACGGCGAGCATCCACTAGAACCTGGTCAGGCGGCATTCATTCCGCTGGGGACGTTACACAACGTAATCAACCGGACCAAGGTCCCGGCCAGATACATGTACGTCCTAGCATTGTACGATGAATATTCAAAGACCAAGGGCCACTCCCATGGTCATGAGGAGCATCATCATCATTAACTGCGCCCGGTTACACCATATTGAACCTTACCTCGACCCTATCTTCTTCCCGATGGCAGAGGATTCGAGGACCAACGATTGCCCATCCGGGCCCGTGAAAAGATATTTCAATCATGAGGTGGTTGAAGCGACCATGGACGAGAGCACCGACCAGGAAGGACTGCTCGAGGAGCTCCAGCGGATGGGGCTGACGAGGTACGAGGCCCAGGCCTACCTCGCGCTCATCGCCAGGAACATCGACACGGCCAGGCAGCTCTCGCGGGACTCAGGAATCCCGAGGACCAAGATATATGCGGTCCTCGAGGGCCTTTCCACCAAGGGCTGGGTGAGGATACTCTCGGGATGGCCCCTGTTGTTCAGGCCTGTGGAGCCGACCCGTGTCCTGGCGGACAAGAGGCGGGAGTACGAGTCCTTCCTCGGACATCTGGAAAGGAAGCTGGAAGAGGAGCGGAAGAATATGCCGGAGAAATTCGTGATTAGCCGGAGGAACGTGGGACTAGATAACATAAAGGGCGTCATCAAGAAGGCCAAGACCTTGTACATGGGGAACCTCACAAGGGCCCTCTTCGACGAGCTGGCCCCGGTCATCCGCAAGGACGCGAAGGTACTCGCGGTGATGGCCCCGGGGGAATCATTACCAAAGATGGAGAACGTCGAGGCCAAGATGGCCTCCATTCCGATCGTCCACTTATACGAAGATGTCGAGGTGGCCGCGACCAACATCCTTGTGGATGAGGAACGGTCCTTCAACATCTTGAAGAACCCCTACAGCAAGAAATGGGAGGTGGACGAGATGGTCTACGAGGATTGCGTGGCATGCTTCCGGGACTTCTGGAGGCTCGGCTGGGAATCGGCCACCGGGGTCCCAACGGAAGGTGCATGGGGCTGCAGTTCGAGGAAGGCCAGGAAGGCCAAGAAGGACGGTTGAGGAGGTCACAAGATGCCGATAGTCGACGGGAAGTACGAGGCACAGATAATGACGTATTACAAGGGCGTGGACGAGGCCATGGACGATGTCAGGGACAAGCTGAAGAGGACCCGGAAGGTCAGGGTATCGAACATACCGGTCCCGCTATTGAAGGAACTACTGCCGCTGCTGAAGGACAAGGACCTGTCCATCATACTGCCCGAGAAGGCTAAGGCGTGGCCTGAGCTCCTCGAGCTTTGCCCCGTGGCCCAGCAGAGATCGAAGATATTCGTGGACTACAAGGGTACCGAGGCCCTGGCCGGGAACCTGGTCCTGCCTGACGTGCAGTTCAGCGTCCTGTGGGATGCCAAGAGCGACAAGGTCCTCGAGATAACGGCCATGAACTACGCGAGCTGCGTCAAGTGCCAGCGGAAGATCTTCGATATGGGCTGGAGGTACTCGGAGAAGCTGAAAAAGGGCAAGTGAGGCCCCGGGCCTATTTCTTCCGTCTAGCTATCTCGGCCTCGACCTCTTTCTTCGACGGCACCCCGCACTTCCAGAGCTCGCCGTCGATAGTTATGGCGGGGACCGAGCTGACGCCCATGCCGAAGGCCTCGTCCTGGCGCTCCAGGGCGTCCGCCTCCTCGTACTGTATCTCCGGGTGGTTCTTCAGGACCTCTTTGACGACCTTCTTTGCCGCAGGGCAGGTCGTGCACATTGAGGTCGACCAGACTGTTATCTTCAAGACGCATGCCTCCTTCTGGAACGGTCGTAGAACAGTGAATGGCATTTCATCTTAAATCTTTTTTTATACCAGGCCCATCGAATTCGTCCCCCATCTCAGGCAGGGATCAGCATCGTGAGGGCGAACACGAGAGCGAACCCGACCAGTATGAAGAGCGTGACCTTCATGCTCTGGGAATGATGCTGGAGCTCGGGTATCAGGTCGGCGGCAGACACGAAGATGAAGGTCCCCGCCGAGAAGCCGAGGCTGAGGAGGACGAGCATGTTCGCGAACCCGGCCGCGTTGGCCCCGAGGTACGCGATCGCTCCGATGACTATTCCTATGGGCGTGTCCAGTGCGGTGACGAGCACGAACATAGCGGCCTTCTTTTTAGTGTATCCCGCCGCGAGGGCCATCGAAACGGCCGTGAAGCTGTCCGGGATCTGGTGGACGACCAGCGCGATGGTTATCACGAGGCCCAGCTTGGTGCTGGCCCCGAGGCCAATCGGGATGACGAACCCGTCCACGAAGCCGTGCACGGACAGGGCCGCGACGCCCAAGGTCCCGAAGGGCTTGATCTTCACGCCGCCCGCTTCGTGGCCGTGGGCCAGGCCTTTCCGGAGCATGTACTGCTCGACTATCGTGAGGGTGAAGAAACCGGCCAGGACCGCGACCCCGAGGAAGGTCAGGTTCAGTTCCATCTCATTGGAGAGGCGGAAGCCCTCGGGCAGGATATCGAGGAAGACCAGCCCGAACAGGAGCCCTGCGGAGATGCCAAGCATCGGGTGGAGCAGCCGCTTGGCCCAGCGCTTTCGAAGGTAGGGCACCGCCATCATCGTGAGCGGCGGGAAAAGGGTCAGGGCCCCGAGGATGATCAATAGCAGTATATCCATGATGTGATCTGATCTCCTTCCGTTATCGATGGGCCCTTCATCATGCGGTCGATGGCCCATCATTCATCGCAACTGATTAATAAGTTTTTCACTATTTTTAATAAAGGTGGGCCTAGGCCCTGGCATTTCTTAATAATATATGGAAAGAAAATGGAGGCGTTAGAGCTTCTTCCCGTCCTTGGCCTGCTTGGCCTCCCTCTCGGCAAGGATCTCCTCCTCGAGGGCGCTGTGCTCGTCCATGCTGAGGCTCAGCTGGGAACGCAGCCGCTTGAGCATGTTCCTCTCGTCGACCGTGACCTGGCCGTCCTCGTAGACCTGCCGGAGCATGTCCCGGTAGACCTTGTATGAGAACTCGCGCATCGGGTCCAATGACTTCGGCTGCGGGACCTGGTCCGGGATAGGGCATGTGTCCCTTGGCTCTGACGGGCCCTGGCCTCCCATCTTGGTCCTCTGCACCACAGAACCCTTGACGTCCACTTCCTTCCCGCCGGCGATCTCGCTCCGGACCATGACCGAGTCCGTCACGGACACCTTGCCCGTGGCCTCGGCACCGGTCCCCTCGGCCGCTGCGGCGGCACCGCCCATCTGGATCGTCGAGCCGGTCAGGACGCTGTCCCTGATCTCGACGGTCTGGAATATCTGCTGGATGGGCCTCGACAGGTTCGCGGCCTTCGTGATCGCATCGGAGATCGTCACGCCGAGCCTTGAGGACAGGGCGAAGAGCTGGCCCTGGTGCGGCGAGGCCCCGATGATGAGAAGCGTGCTCCCGGCCCTCTGGACCCTCGTGACCTTGCCTATAACAATGTGCTGTACACCTTCACCGGCCTGGGAACCCTTGGCCTCAGCCTTGGTCTCACCGTAGTACCAGCTCTCCATGCTTATGGGGTCCTCCTGGCAGTCATCGAAGACATGCTTGAGGTTCGTTTCGAACCTCTCGATGGCCTGCTTCATCGTGTCGAATATGAACTGCAGGTCGAGGTTGCTCGGCACCGCGTAGGTCTTTGTATCCTGCTTCCATCCGTCGGCGTTGATGAGCTCCTTGACCTGGGCCGGCGATATGTCAGATACATCGATGAAGGTGGGGCACACGAAGGTGACGTTCCAGGTTTCCATGGGCGATGTCTGTATCCTGCCCTGGATGTCCTTGAATGTTATGACCCCGTCGAGCTTCGTCTCTGTGCACATGTGGGCCTCGAGGTAGAACTCCGCTGACCTGGTGGTGCCCGGCTCTATGTCACCGTAATCGACCGAGTCGCCGATGAGCTTCAGGTCCGACGGGTATACGTGGTGCAGGTGGAAGGTCTTCTTGTCGTAAATGAGCCGGAAGTTCGCCTCGCGCACCACGATCGAGCCCTTGTTCTGGAGGGAGACCTTGAACTTGTATAAGCCCTGGGCGATGTCGCCCCGCTTCACGACCCTCAGGCCGTAGTCCTCGGTCACCTTCTTGGCCGGGGCCTCCGGTTCCCTGAGGATCATCTTCGGCAGGACATTGACCCTCAGGGGCAGCTCCTCGCTGTAATCATTGTTCAGGGCGTCCTTGTAGGTCACCAGGAACGTGATGGGCACCGCGCCCTCGGCGGTGAACTGTATCTTGATGGGTACCATCGTCGTGTCCCCGGGCCGGATGCGGTACGTCGACCGGACCTTGTCCTTGACCTCCTGCAATTGGGCGCTGGGGCTGTTCACCTCGAAATCGATGTCCTGGGCATCGGCGTTGCCCTCGTTCTTCAGTTCGACGTCCAGCTCCGCCCATTTGTCGACCTGGGGTTCGTACTCCTTGTCCACTAGGACGAGCCGGGGTATGCTGCGGCCCCGGACCATCTCCAGCTGCCCGAAGCCCTCGTCCGTTATGATCCGGGCATTCTCGAGGTCGTCCTTCTCAAGGGAGTCCTGGGCCCGTTCTATTGTATTGCCGATCTCGTCCAGCTTCTCGGAGCTCCAGGTCGCCGTTTCGTCCATCTCCTGCTTCAGGTTCTCGATATCCGTCAGCAGGGTCTGGCGCTGCCTCTCCCTCTCGTCGACCTGCTGAATCAGTTCCTTAGCAGCGCGGACCTGTTCCCTGCCCTTGGCCAGATCATCTATATCGGGCTTGGCCGTCTGGGCGATGATGATCGCATTGATGCCGCTGACCAGGGCCCCGAGCCTGATGACCGATTCCTTCTCCTTTTGATTGTCCCTGATGTCGGTGAGCCTCGAGCTCACCTGGGACAGCTGGACCTTCAGGTCTGCCAGCTGCTCCTCGGCACCCTTCAGGCTGGTGGCGCTCTCGTCGCACAAGGTATTGGCCTTGGTGATGACCTCGACGACGGACCTGACCTCAATGACCGTCTGGGCCTCGTCCAGCCTCTTCTTGGCGTCCCTATAGACGCCGATGGCCGCTTCGACCTTCGGGGCCCTCTTCGTGGAAAGGGAATCGGTTCGCGCCTTGAGGCTATCAAGTGCCTCCTTAGCCTGCTGCTTGGAGATTATGTAGGCCTCGATGTCGACGATGGTCTTCTCGGCGTTCTCGGCCTGGACATTGGCCGGGTCGAGGAACTGGGCCTGGTCCACGGTCTGGGCCTGCTGGAATGCCCTCCACCCGTCCCTGAGGTACCGATTGACATCATTGTACATCGCTGCGGGCGCCTCATCCTTGTGCATATCGACCCTCGCCTCGAGCCTCTTCAGCTTGTCCTCGGTGGTGGCCTTCTTGGTCCTGAACTCCTGGAGCCGCTTCTGGTAGGCTCGCTCCGCCTCCTCCTGCCTCCACTTCTCTGCCCTTGCCCTTGCCAGGGCTGCCCTTCCGACCACGATACCGACCGAACCTATGATACATACGATCAACAATGGCAGGAAGAACGAGGTCGGATAGGTTTTCATCCCCTTCACGTGGAGATAGATATCGTTGTTCACGATTACGATATATATGATTAATAAACCGATGAGAATCGGCGCGGCCGCGATGGCCGCGTTCCTGGCCATGGTCCTACCCGAGGAGGAGGTCTTCACGACCACCAGCGTTATTATCCCTAGTGTGATGCTCCCTAGGATACCAGTCACCAACACCCATTGGAAGTACCAAGTGGGCAATTTCAATTCGGCCGCAAAGTTCAAGAATGAAACGCCGAGGACAATCCCGAAAGATATTATAAGCGGGATGGCCCAGAGGACCCCCTTGGCCTTGTACTTCGTCTGGAGGGTGACCAGAATGGCTATGAACATGACAAGGGCGAAGGGCCCGCCGGAACACAGGCACTCGGGTTGTTGCAGTTGGGAGAAGAAGTCCCCGACGGCGTCGTGTTGGGTGGTGAACTGGGCGCTCGTCGACGGATCCCCCGCGTTGCCCTTTTTATTGACCATGGAGACCGTGATGTAGTATTGCGTGTTGGCCTTCAAACCCGTGACCGTGTAGCTGGTCGTACCGAAGTCATTGATATTAGCGGCCGTCTGGTCTGGGATCTTCATTGATTGGACCACCACTTTGTAGTGGTCGAAGTCCGCGGGCTTGGAGCTCGGCTTCGTCCAGTAGACCGTGACGCTGTGGGCCGAGACGTCCTTGGTGTGAACCTGGGGCATCTGTTCCGGTCTCTGGCTGTAAACGAAGCTGACCTCGTTGGAGTCCGCATAGCCGCCTCTTTTATCGACGACCCGGACCTTGAAATAGAAGCTCTTCCCAACGTTTGATGTGTCCATGGTTATGACATAACTATTGGTGCCTCCTGGGGTTCCCTGGTCCGTCACCACATAGAATAATGTGGCCGGCGATATGACGAACCCCGAGGATGTGGAATAATGGATCTCGTACTTAGCGAAATCGGTGGTCTTGGCCACGGACCATTCCATTTGGGGTTGGTTCGAGTCAGCGTTGATCCCTTGGTAATGGAGCGTCACCGCGTCGGGCAGGGGGGCCTGCGGGGTCTTTACCGCGACCTCGTTCGAATCCCCGTAATATTTGTTTGTGTTGTAGACCCTGACCTTGAAGTAATAGGTCGACCCGGACAGTAGGCCGGTCACCGTGTATGTGGTGGTACCTATGCTTGTGATGTTCATGATGTTTGTCGTCGTGCCGGGCGTGAACCCGGTCGTCGAACCTTTGTGGACCTCGTACCCCGCGAAGTTCAGGTCGGTGAACTGGGTCCAGCTGAGAGCGGCTGTCGTATAATCGACGGTGCCCATCGTAACTGTCACGGGCGTCGGATGGGACATGTCCACGGTCGAGGCCATGAACTCGGCCGAGGCGGTGCACAGGTTCGCGAAATCGCAGACCTTGACTCTGATATAATAGGTCTTGGCCTCCTGGAGGCCGGAGAAGGTGTACTGGCTGTAGCCTTTGTTGGTCTGGTTACCGGCGAAGGAGGTCGGGTCCGGTGTGAAGCCTTTGGTCAGGCTGATGTAATATTCGTACTTCCAGAAGTCCGCCTCGGTGCTCTTGTTATAATCGATCGTCAATGTGGTCAACTGCTTTGAGGATAAGGTGACCGTCGGTGCGGCCGGGGCGGAGTTCGGGTACCTGAAGAAGCCGGTCCCGGCAGCCATGCCGATGGTCCCTCCAGGGGAACTGGCATTGAAGGCAAGAGCGTCGGCATAGATATAGCCGGTCGTGTAGGGCGCCGTGACATCCTCGAGGTTGGATACACCACTATATTTGTAGAATCCATTCTTGTTCCCTGACTTGAGGCCGAGGATATAGGCCGATGTTTGGTCCTTCCAGGCCACTGAGATGATGTTGTAACCGGATCCTGGGATGTTCAGGACCGTCGGCTGCCAATTGGTCGTTTCGAGGAGATATACCGACCCAGCATCACCGCCGACCAAGGCCTTGGAGCTATCGGGCGAGATGGCCACGGAGTTCCAAGCAGCACCACCCGAGGCCGCTGAGATTTCCGTGAGGACGAACATTGCCTTTGCAATCTCTACGAGCTTGAAGACCCTTCCATCAGCACCAGTGATTATTGCGAAATTGTTGTTCGGGGCCCAATCGATGGCGGTGAGGCTGATGCCGCTGATCCCGAGGCTGTCGTAGCCTGCAACGGTGGTGTTATTGAGCTTATCGAGGGTCGGTGAACTTACATTGTAGATCAACAGTGTCCCCGAATCCCCAACGATTATGGCATAGGTCCCGTCGTGCCTCCAGGCGATCCCTTTGAGGTTCTTAGTGACTGGGACGGTCTTCGGGTGTTTGAGGTGGTTGCTGTCGATAGAGACCGCATTGCCCGACGCGCCGACGACAAGGGCCTCGCCGGAGGACGAATGGTCAACGGCATTGTTATTGTAACTTTGGCTGGCCGGCTGTAGCTCGGTGAAGGTCCCCTTGGACGGGGAGTAGCTGCTAATCCCGCCGTAGTTCCCGACGAGAAGGACTGACCCATCCGGGGCGAAGTCTAGGGCGTTGACGTAGAACCCGCTGTTCTGCTGGAAGAGCTCGAAGCTATCATCAGGCTTGGCCGCTGATGCAAAGGTCCCCGGGCCCCAGTCGAGGGCCAGGAACTGGACGAGCATCATGGCTAGGACCATTAAGGCCACGAGCACAAAGCGTCTCTCTTTTTTATTGACGGGTGGCATCTGCATCGACCTTCCAACGCCTTACCGATTGGATTTTATTAGAATGGGTGTAATAGTCACAATAACATATGAATAATAAATCTTATGGGAGATTTTTCTTTACTAAACTATCCAATCATTTCCATCTTCTTTCGATTAGGCAGAGGTTCGGCCCCCGGAACTTGGCCCATAGGGCCCTATCCCCGGATTCAACAACCGTTCAACATCGATATTGCATTGAGTTATTTCACCGTCGATGAGTTGTTTTCAACAGGCATCCCATGGGATATCCCACGTCTCCTTTATCCATTTGTTGAAACATTGTGGCGTATTGATGGCGCGACGAAAGGAAGCGAAATGTGCGCTGGGCAAGAAGGGTTCGTAACGTCCAAGGTGAAAGGATGCATGTGATAATCGAGATAGATGATGTGGGGGCCGAGGACCCGAAGAACATTGACCAATGGGAGATCGCTCCCACCGCATGCAAGGTCCGAGGCGATGCTGCTTGCGGGGGTCTCTACTAGGGGTCGCGGAGCGATGGACGAAGGACCGTGACAGGGACGGGGACCGACGGAGAAGTAATCTGTGACCGAACATAAATTTAAATAATTGGAATGTATCGTCACGGCTGCACGAGCCCGGGAATACAAAACGTATATATGCAACGTCGGCCATCTAAAAAGAGCCCCGGAAGTCGAAACGGATGACAGGCTACGAAATATATGAAAGCATAAGAACAATACAGGGAGGAATCAGGTTGGTTTCAGCGATCCTTGGAGCTTATTACGGCTATGTTGAGGGAAAGCGGAAGGAGGACGACCTTGCTGTCAAGCGCAAGGTCATGGACGAGATCAAGAAATCGCGGTCGAACCTGACCAACATCCTCTCGGAGTTCGCCGACAGGCGCGACCCGAAGGGCCAGGAGGCCGCGAAGTCCGTCATCGACGAGCTGGACATTTTCAACACGGATGTTGATTTGTCCGAGGCTGGTCACAGGTATCCCTTCTTCTCGATACAGAACACGGCGAACAAGGACCAGATAATGAAGCTCATCGACTTCGACAAGAGCCTCATAACCACAATGGAGAACGTGGCCCAGGCGACGTCGATGCTCCATGACAAGCTCATAGACGGCCAGGTCCAAGCTCCGGACAGGGAGCTGAAGAAGATAAAGCAGTACGTGACGAGTTGCCGGAACTACTACAAGGACCGGAGGGACTTCATAAAGGATATCCGGTAGATACCGACGAGGATGAAGGAGAGAATACATTAGGAGATCACACGACAGGGGGATTGAAGATGTGGAGATGGAAGGAATATGACCCGCAGGCAGCGGAGTTCAGTGCCGAGGTAGTCGGGAGGATTATAACTAAGGCCGACATCCATGGGGTATTCGCCTCTGACGTTATAATCAACCCAGGCGAAGCTGTCGTATACATACGCGACGGTAAGATCGAGGACGTCATGACCCAGACCCGGTTAAAGGACGTGGGTGGCGGGTTCTTCAACTGGGTAAATAATAAATTGGACAGGGGCGAGGATGTCCAGCTGCTGTTCCTCGACACGGCCCCCTTCGACCTCGAGTTCCCTGTGGACGCAACCTCCAAGGATTACATCAAGATGCAGGGGAAGCAGGTCGTGAGGGTCCAGCTATCGACCGACGGTGCGCCCAAGCTTATCAACCTCATGAACCGGACGAGGTACTACATCGACAAGGCCAAGGAGAAGAACTTCTTCATGGGCCTGTTCAGGAATGATGTCACGAGGATCAACAGGGTCCTCTTCAAGTCCGTCGTCCAGTCCATGCTTACGGACGAGGTCGGGGCCACGGTGCTCACGAGCGAGGTATCCAAGGTCAACGCCGCCGACTTCAGGGGCAACATGGATGTCCAAAGGCAGATCGAGACCACGGCGACATTAGAGCTCCAGAAGACCTTCGAGATGTGGGGCTTCCAGGTCATCAAGTGCTTCACCGTCTGGGGCAAGAACGCCTATGACGCGATGATGGAGCAGCACAGGCAGTACGCCCTTGGCGTCGAGAAGTGGGACCTGGACCAGGAGACACAGCACCAGGGCAACCTTGCCAGGATGCGCAGGGAGTACGAGGACAAGCGCAAAATCCAGGAGCAGAACTGGGACTACCAGATGGGCGACCTCATGGGCCAGGAAGGCCTCAAGACCGCGGCCGTTAAAGAGGACCTCCACAGAGGGGACCTCACCGTCGATGCCCAGCAGGGCCAGCAGACCAGGACGACCCAGGGCGATGTGACCCGCAGCGGAATGGTCGCAGATGAACGGTATCGCCAGACCACCAAGATCAACGATGAAGATATACGGGTGATGAGGGCAAAGGGCATGACCCAGGCCGATATCGATCGCGCAGTTAGACAGAACGAGGTCGACATGGACAGGCAGGAGCTCGAGATGGCCATGAAGGCCAAGGACCAGCTCCACCAGCAGAAGATGCAAGAGACCCAGCAGGACCAGGACTTCAAGACCAAGCAGATGGACATGCAGACGAGCTCGACGGAGAAGATCATGTCCAAGGCGCTCGATTCGGGCGCCGCGGACAGTGCGGCCTTGAGAGAGATGATGCGGCAGCAGACCATGCAGAAGATGGCCGACAGGGAGTCTGACAAGGTCAAGTCCACGGCGGACTCGGATGCGGCCAGGTACAACATGGACACTTACGAAAGGTCCCAGGACAGGGACCGGGAATACCAGCTGCGCATGGCCGGCCAGTCGGCGGACCTCATGCAGGCCTCGAAGCCAAACGTCCCGCACACGCTCGTCCAGGGCGGCAACGGGACCGCGACGGTGCTGCACCCCGATGCGGCCCCGCCAGGCGGCGGACCTGTGGTGCCCGTCAGCACGGCCACCTGCCCGAGCTGCGGTGCGGCCGTCCAGCAGAGATGGAAGGCGTGCCCGGGCTGCGGCGAGAAGCTGAGCTTCGCCGCCCCAAAGACCGTGACCTGCCCAGGCTGCGGTAACCCGGTGAAGGCCGGCTGGAAGGCCTGCCCAGAATGCGGCCAAAAGATGTAGGGCATCGTCTATAGGTCAGGCCCCTAGGGGGCCGTTCAAGGGCCGGGGCGACCCGGCCCTTCTCACATTATCGCGCTCATTCGAATGAAACCCTTTTCGCATGCGGGGGGATTCGTATCTACGGAAAGTCGATCATCGAGCAAGTAGCTGAGGAGAGACGGTTACATGACGAGCAAGAGGCCCGCCGTGCCCGGATGTGGCAGAGGATCTACGAGCTCAAGAACCAGGGCATGGAGACCTCCCGGCTGGAGCGGGTCGTCGTCGGCAATGTCGACGATGCGGCCAAGGTGTTCACCGATTATGACCGGCGCATGCCGCAGCTCGCCGCCCTCTGGAACCGACTTTATACTTTAGATTTTACGGGCTACGAGGGCGAGTACCAGCAGATATACTCGAAGCTGAAGGACCCCTTCGCCATCGAGGAGATCACCGCCGCCATGAACAAGCTGGAGGCAGCCGTCATCGAGCGGCAGAAGGCCATTCAGGCGGCCTACGAAGAGCAGCAGAAGAAGAGGGAGACGGACCTCAAGCGCTACAACCTCGAGCAGGTCATAATGTCCTGGAAGTCCCGCGGCTATAAGACCGACGAGCTCGAGGCCCTGTTGAACGCTGGGGACCTCGACAAGTGCCGCGAGGCCGTGGCCCAGTTCGAGACCAACGTGAAGCAGCTCTGGGAGATCGGCAAGAGGCTACAGGCCATCGATTACCGTGGCCTCGAGGCCGAATACAACGAGATCAGGGTCCTGCTGTCCGACGCGTCCAAGGTCGAGGAGGCCAGGACCAAGCTCGACGTCCTCGAGAAGAAGGTCGCCGAAAAGGCTGGTACCCAGCAGGTGGACTGGCAAACGCAGATGGCCCAGCGGCAGCAGTGGGAGGACCAGAAGCGGAAGGACGAGCAGCAGAAGCTGCAGGAGGAGGCCAGGAAGGCCGCCGAGGTGAACCTCCAGGCCCAAAAGGCGCAGGAGGAGTGGGAGGCGAAGCTTGCAGAGGAGAAACAGGCCGTCGCCAAGGCCCGGCTTTACCTCAGCAAGGTCGCGGCCCATATGAAGGAATCACAGCCTGAGTACAGCCCGTCGGGTTTCTATCTGGGCGATAATAAATGGACCGTTAACCAGGACCTGGACAAGCTCGAGGTCGTGGGCAAGGTCAACCTCAACATCTTCCAGGAACACCTCATCGTCCTGGCCCATTTCATGAGCGCAGCATCGCTGCCACAGGTCTCGGACCTGGTGAACTACTTCAAGATCAGCGGCGACAAGCGCAAGGCGGACAAGCAGTACCTCGTCGACTGCATCATCATGAACAGGGTCAGCCAGCCGTCCATCGATGCCGTGACCGGCTTCAGCCACACGAACTGCGCGGCCCTGCTGTATGATATCGCCGAGGACAAGATCTACTTCAACCAGAAGGATGTCGGGGCCGACGCCTACGCGGGCTACTTCCAGCTGAATAGCAAGCCAAAGCCGCTGGCCGAGATATTCAAGCCCGTGGCCGACAAGTTCGACGTCTACTACGCGAAGGACATCGTCGCCAACTTCGGGATGTCCCCGGACGAGGTCGACAAGATGTTGAAGCATCTTACATCGCAGAACAAGATATTTCCCGTCGAGATCAAGAAGAAGAGCTTCTCCTTCGCTTGAGGCTGGGAAAATACCATGCGATACAAGCAGTACGATGTTCCCGAGGGTCTGAGGTACCACAAGGAGCACTGCTGGGTCAAGGACGCGGGCCAGGGCCAGATATTGATCGGCTGGACCGACTTCGCCCAGAAACTGGCCCAGGAGATAACCTCGGTCTTCGTCCCGGAGGAGGGCCAGGCCATCAAAAAGGACCAGTACATGGGGACCATCGAGACCGGAAAGTGGGTCGGGAAGGTCTACGCGCCCGTCGACGGGACCATCATAGAGGTCAACGAGGCCGTCATGGACAACCCGCGCACCATAAACGATGACCCCTACGGGGAGGGATGGGTCCTTAAGGTCAAGGTCAGCCAGCCGGACCAGGTAAGGTCCCTTCTCGGTGCCCAGGACTATGTGGAGGCCATGAAGGCCAAGCTCAAGGAGCTTGGGATGGGGACCTGATATATTGACGGGCAGGGCCCGTCCTCAATAACATATATATGTCTAATCCGTGATGTGGAAACGGTAGCGATTCCGGAAGGAAAAGATGCCATGGGGGAATGTTGAATGGAGCTGTTCAAAAAGAAGGTCTCACCTGACGAGCTGCACACGAAGCTGGCCCTTGCGGGCAAGCGGCTCGAGAAGCGGGAGTCGATGCTGAAGGACAAGCAGAACAAGGCCAAGGACGAGGCCAAGGACGCCCTGAGGAACGGGGACGAGAGGGGCTTCAGGCTTGCCTCGAAGCGGCATGCGATGATCCAGAGCCAGGTCAACGCCATCTCGGGCATGGTCGAGATGTCCCAGTCGATGAAGGATGTCATCGAGATGCAGGAGGGCCTCAAGGAGGTCGTCGAGATCGGGTCCATGCTGAAGGACTACCAGGACCACCTCGGCATCGACACCAAGCAGATGGAGGCGGCGGTCACGAACATCAGGACCTCTATGGAGAAGGTCAACACCGCCACCGAGATGATATCCACAACGATGGAGGCGGTCACCTCCGGCGATGTCGAGGTCTCGGAGTCCCAGGAATCCCTGAAGGCCGAGCTCATGGCAGAGATCGAGTCCGAGAAAGGCCAGACCACCGGCATCGAGGATAAGATACAGAAGGAGAAGCAGAAGCTATAGGGTTTCTCCGACGGCCCGACCGGGCCGGCATGACCATAGTCAGGATCCCGTCCGAGCGTGAACAACATGACCAACGGTAAAGCATCGAGGTTCCTGGGCGAGGCCAAGGCCTACGCCACGAAGGCCAGGGAGGCCGAGGAGCAGGACAAGGACTTTAAGCGCGCAAGGGACCTCTATCTGCGCGCCGCGGAAGCGTTCCTCGAGGCCTCGAAGGCATCGACGGACCCCCAGGAGAAGAAGCTCAGGGAGGACCTCGCCGAGACCTTCCTGGCCAAGAGCCAGTCCATGGGGCCCCAGAAGGGCGGGAGCAGCGGTGGCAGCAGCGGCGGGTCCAGTGGTGGGAGCGGCGGCGGTGGCGACGAGGGGAAGGAGATCATCCCCATCGAGCGGCCGACGACGAACTTCAGCGATGTCGGTGGCCTCGACGACGTCAAGGAGGAGATACGCAAGGCCATCGTCTATCCGTTCCAGCACCCCGAGCTCTACGAGATGTACGGCAAGAAGGCCGGCGAGGGCATCCTTCTTTACGGGCCGCCCGGCTGCGGCAAGACATTCATAGTCCGGGCCGCCGCGGGCGAGATTGGCATCGCGTTCCTGACCATGAAGGTCTCGGACATCATGAGCAAGTGGCTAGGCGAGTCCGAGCAGAACATCAAGGCCGCCTTCAACGCCGCGGGCAAGAACGCCCCGGCCATACTCTTCTTCGACGAGGTAGACGCGGTGGGCGGCCGCAGGGACGAGGACCAGCAATCCGCCGGCAAGAGGATCGTCAACGAGATGCTGGTCGAGATGGACGGCGTCGAGGGCCCCAGGGACAAGGTCCTCATCATGGCGGGCACGAACGCCCCATGGGACGTGGACCCGGCCCTCAGGAGGCCGGGCAGGTTCAGCAAGCTCATCCTGGTACCTCCCCCGGACCAGGAGAGCAGGAAGCAGATATTCAAGATCCAATGCAAGAAGAAGCCCATCGACCAGGCCGTGGACTTCGAGGACCTGGCCAAGAGGAGCGACGGCTACAGCAGCGCGGACATCTCGCAGATATGCCAGGAGGCTGCGGACATCCCGCTGGCCGAGGCCATATCTGGCAAACCACCGAGGAAGATAATGCAGCAGGACTTCTACGAGGTCCTGAAGCATAGGACCTCGTCGATCACGCCCTGGTTCAGGCTCGCGAAGAACGAGATCGAGAAATCGGGCGAGAAGGACCTGTTCGCGGACCTGTTCACGTACATAGAGAAGTACGCATAAGGGCCAGGGCCCTAGGGACCTGGTCGCTGCCCTTTTCATTCAATAGAGTGGGAATGTCGGTTTGCTACTTTGTCATATAAAGCATTCAAAACAGTTTTAAATCAATAAGGGAAATATTCTTATTGCGTGAAATGATTATATTCGTTGGTAAGCCGGAAGGGATCGGTCCGATGAAAACGCAAATGATGGCCATCATCATCCTATGCCTCATCGTAAGCGGCGTCTTCTGGCCGACGACCACCGTCAGCGCCGCGAGCAAGGGCTGGGTGGAAGGGACCGTCACTGAGCCATTCATGTTCACGGGATTGCCGCTCGAGGGTGTGACGGTCAGCGTCGTGGGCAAGTTCATTTGGGACGTGACGGATTCGAACGGAAGATATAACGTATCCCTCGATCCGGGGACCTACGACCTTCAGTTCAGCCTGCCCGGCTACGACACCGTCACCAAGACCGGGATCAGCGTCCAGTCCGGCAAGACCACCACGCTCGATGTGACATTGCACCAGTCCAAGGGGAACTTGAAAGGCAAGGTCACGGACAAGAAGAGCGGATATCCCATCTTCAATGCCTTTGTCAAGGTGAAGGAGCTCTTCCTGACGGACACGAACACCGATATCTTTGGCACTTATGCCTTCGATGATTTACCGGTCGGCACCTACAATGTGACGGTCTCGATGGGAAAATACAAGGATGTCACGAAGAAGGTGACCCTCCTGGAGAACAAGGATGTCACCCTCGATTTCCAGATGGAGAAGAGCGTAGGGAACATCAAGGGAAAGGTGACCGACAAGGCAACGGGGAGCGCCATCGCCGGTGTCACCGTCAGCGTCGAGGAGGCCATGATAGATAACGACACGGACGTGAACGGCAACTACATCCTCGTGGACCTGGACGTCGGGAATTACTCGCTCTATACCTTCAACATGAAATATGCATCGGGCACCATGAACGTGGAGGTCAAGGCCGGCGCTGACACCACGGCCAATTTGCAGCTGAACCATTTAACGGCCCTGCTCATCGTCGGGGTGGCGATGTCCGACGGTAAGACCCCCATAGCAGGCGCAACGGTCATCGTGGGAGATAAGACGAACAAGACGAACGCACTGGGGGGAGTTTCCTTCGACCTTAAGGATTGGAAGGTCTATGACATAACCGTAAAGAAGAGCGGCTACAAGACGTACACCGGCAAGGCGGACCTGAGGTCTGGGATGAACATCACCATCGTCAAGATGCGGGAGGAACCGCTGAACGGCCTGTTCCTCGGCCTTGCCGTCGGGATGTTGCTCCTGCTTTGCCTCCTACCGCTGATAATATCCATAGTAATAATCGTGGTCCTGGTCATGTTCTTGAGGAAGAAGAAGGCCCAGAGGAATGCGGCACAGCAGCAGACAATGGTGCCGCAACAGGGCATGGCGCCCCCGCCAGCCCCGCCACAGCCATCGACCTATGAGGGGCTGTACGGCAAGCCGCCGCCCGAGAAGGTACCACAGACCTATGAGGACCTGTACGGTAAGCCCTCTCCAAGGCAACCGCCACAGACCTACGGACAGCAGTATGGGGTCCCGGCGGCCCAGCCGCAGTACGAGCCGTTGGCCTACACGCCGCCCCCGGCCCCGTCTGAAGAGCCGTACCAGGACTACTCCGAGCCGTCGGTGGACCTGGCGCCGACCGTTGAGACGCCGAAGAGCACCGCGAGGCTGGACGATGTGGAGAACAAGGTCCGGGACGCGGAGAGCAAGGGCATCAACGGAGCGGATGCGCGGAGATGCCTGAACCTCGCGAGGCAGTACGAGACGCGCGGGAACAGTGAGAAGGCGGAATACTATGCCCAGAAGGCGCTCGACAGCATCGGGCAGGGCGGGAAGGGACCAGCACAATAAAGGCCTTTCTTTCTCCTTTGAAGGTCCGGTCCATTTAGGTCCCGCACCAATATAGTTCCACATGGCCCCAATCGACATTGGAAAAGTTCGTGGCAATCGTTATAGCCAAGGCCCTGGTTAATAAAGACCGGGTAAGTTGCGACCATCTGGAATCGAAACGGAGTTATCATGGACCCAATGACGTTCTTGATATTGATCATCATAGGTGTGGTCGTGGGCATGTTCGGGGCCATGCTCGGCATTGGCGGAGGGGTGCTCATAGTCCCCCTCCTTGTGCTGGGGCTCCACATGCAGATACACACAGCCATAGCAGCGAGCCTCATCTCGGTCATTGCCACCTCCTGCGCAACGGCCACCATGACGACGGGCGAGGAGCTCGTCAACGTACGCCTGGGCATGTTCCTCGAGACCTCCACCACCCTGGGGGCCATCGCAGGGGCGTTCGTCTCCGTCTTCCTCCCGTTCAACGCACTGGCGATCATATTCATTGCGGTCATCCTCCTATCGGGCCTCGCCATGGTGAGGAAGAGGCCTTCGGGCACGCCGACATATGGGAAGAGGGAGCGCGATCATAAAAGAGGATCCAAGGGTCCCGGAGGTGCAGGACAGGATGGGTCCGCGGGCCGGCCGGCCCTCGCCTCCTCGTACTACGACATGGCCCAGAAGGCCACCATAGCCTACGCGCCAACGAACATGGGATACGGCTGGGGCATGAGCTTCTTCGCAGGGCTCGTCTCGGGCATCATCGGCATAGGGGGAGGCGTCATCAAGGTGCCCGCGATGAACGTCCTGATGAAGGTCCCCATCAAAGTGGCCGCGGCGACGAGCAACTTCATGATCGGCGTCACGGCGGTCGCAAGCGCGTTCGTGTTCTATACCCGCGGCCTGGTCGATGTGATCCCGACGGCGGCCCTCCTGCTGGGCGTGTTCCCGGGGTCCATCATCGGCTTCAGGCTGGCCTTTCGCGCTCAAAGGAGCTATCTCAGGAACATCTTCGCGGGCGTGCTCGCCCTGGTCGCGGTCCTGATGGCCGTGAAGGTGCTCGGGTTGACGGATTACTGACGTTCGGAGGACCTTGTAAGGATGATGGTGACAGGATGAAGGACATGAACGGTACCATGAACCGGTCGGTGCACAAGGTGCTCCTTGTCGGGAGCGTCGTAAGCTATGCCATCCTGTTCGTCGGCGCCGTGGCGCTCATCCCCCCGCTGGGCGCGGGCCCGTGGGGCCAGATGCTGCTCGAACTGGCCGTGGTGGTGATGATGTCCGTCCCGCCGCTCAGGGTCATTGTCGTGACCTTACAGTTCGGGGCCCAGAAGAACTACGGTTTCTTCCTGCTCTCGCTCGCCGTCCTGATAATATTGTCGATCAGCCTCTTGCTGGGCATGAGATGAACCGACGGACCTTAAGGGGCCGTCAGCTCCCGAAGGCCGTGATGGGCAGCTGCTTCCCGCGGCCCTCGTCCTTCCATCGCTCGACCTCGGCCAGCAGCTTCTTGGGCTTCTCGATGATGACGTCCAGGGCGCCGGCATAGACGTTCCCGGTGTTGCCGTCCAGGGAGAGGAAGTCCCCCTCGCTGAAGGTCTTGGATGCGATGTTGATCCAGCGGCTCCTCGGGTCGATGCCCATGGTGCCGCAGCCCACGATACAGACCTTGTTGAGCTGGCGGGCCACGACGGCGGCGTGCGAGGTCCGGCCTCCCATGGTGGTTAGCACGCCGCTGCATATGGCCATGCCGGCTATGTCCGCCGTTGAGGTGTCCTCGCGGACCAGTATGACGGGCCTGCCCTTGGAGACCATGAACTTCGCCGTGTCCGTGTCCAGGGCCACCTGGCCGATTGCGACGCCCGGGCTCGCAGGTATGCCCTTGCACAAAGGCTCCGCCTCGGCGGTCTTCGAGGCCAGCCTGACCCGCTCTATCTTCTCAAGGTCGTAATGGGACAACCGCTTCAGGGCGGTCTGGAAGTCGATGAGACCCTCCTGGACCATGTCGACGGCGATCCTCAGGGCGGCCCAGGGGGTCCGCTTCCCGGTCCTGCACTGCAGCATGTAGAGCTTCCCCTCCTGGACCGTGAACTCGAAATCCTGGACATCCTTGAAATCCTCCTCCAGGAGCTTGCGCACCCGTTGTATCTCCCGGTGGACGGACGGCAGCACCCTTCTCAGTTCCTCGGCGTCCTCGCTGGTGCTCCGCCCGGAGACGACGTCCTCGCCCTGGGAATTGAACAGGAAGTCCATGTAGAGGTCGTTCTCGCCGGTGGCCGGGTCCCTTGTGAAGGCCACGCCGCTCCCCGATGTGGCCCCCATGTTGCCGAAGACCATGGTCTGGACGGTGACGGCGGTGCCCAGCAGGCCTGTGATGTTGTTCAGCTTCCTGAACTCGAGGGCCCTGGGGCTCTCCCAGGACCTGAAGACGGCCTCGACGGCACCGACCAGTTGGTCGATGGGCCTTTGAGGGAACCTGGCCCCGACCTGGTCCGCGTATATGTCCAGGTACTCCGTTGTGAGAGCCTCCAGGGATTCCCCGTCCAGTTCCCGCGGGTTGGGCACCTCCTCCTTTTCTAGGACATCGCCGAGGAGCGAATCGAAGACCTCCGTGGGGCAGCCGTGGACCACCTTGGCGTAGGCCTCTACCAGCCGCCGGTACGAGTCCCAGGCCATGCGGGGGTTCCCGGTCATGCGGACCATGGCCTTCACCGTCGTGTCCGTGAGACCGATGTCCAGGATGGTGTCCATCATCCCAGGCATTGAGACGGCAGCGCCGGACCGGACCGAGACCAGCAGGGGCCTGCGGGAGCCACCGAAGATGAACCCTACGATGTTCTCGAGCCTGCGTATGTGCGATGCCAGTATCTCGGGCAGGCCCTTCGGGAGCTTCCGACCCTGCCTCAGGTAATTGGCACAGAACTGGGTGCTGAGCACGAAGCCCGGCGGTATGGGCAGCCCGATCCTCGCCATCCGCATGAGATTGAAGGCCTTGCCGCCTACGACCTCCTGCGTCGCATCCGGGATCTGGATGTTGTCCGAGCCGAAGAAGAAGACCTTCCCCTCGTCCCCCCCATCCTGGGCCATCGGTTCCGTCATTGGCCATCATCCCGTCCCAAGGCACTCAGGTAGCCGAGACCTCGCCGAGGACGTAGTCCCTCAGGATGAGCCCGGCCTTCATGAGCGCGTCCGCGGCCTCCTCTATGTTCCTGGCGGTCTCCGAGAACAGGTGCAGTTGCTTGAAGTCCTTGGCCTCCTTGGTCATGGCGGCCTTGACCTTCCGGTGCACGTCGTCGGTCTCGTGCTCGATGGTCATGATGCGGTCCACGGCCTGCAGGAAGTCCTGCATCTCCTCGCGGGACGAGCCCCTCTGTGCGTTCTGGGCGTTCTCGACGGCCTTCAGGAACTCCCGGGCCCCTTGGACCACGAGCTCCGCGAGGCTCTGCAGCGGCTCCGACATCTCGCCCGACATGCCCTCGCTGGGGACGAGGGTCAGCAGGAAGGCCACCTCCTCGAGCGCGTCCGCCACATCGTCGGATGTCCGGAGGAGGTCCACGAAGACCTCCGCGCCCTGGGTGCGCCTCTCCATGGCCCTGGCCTTGTTGACGAGCGCGTCCGCCTTCTTCTCCCACTTCTTTGCCCTCTTGGCGTTCCTTTCGAGGAACTCCAAGGCGTTGCCGGCCCGGGCCTTGATGAGGCCGTCCCTCACGGCCGTGGCGATCTCCACCACCAGGGCCGCGTGGTCGCTGGCGATCTCGAACATGCCCTGGTTGGCCGTATGGAAGTAGTTGAGCAGCTCGGCCCGGACCTCGTCGCGTATGAACGACTCGGACCTGCCCACCAGGAGCCCTTCTGTCGTGGCCTTCATGACGAACTTGAGGAAGTCCAGGGCGCGCTCCTTCCCAAGGACCTCGTGCAGCTGCTCGCCGTACCTGAGCGGCGTCTTGGCCGTGAGCTCGATGGCCTCGAAGATGAACTGCTCCCCGCCGAGCTTCAGGAAGCCCATATGGCCGTGGTTGTTGTCCGCGGCCCACTTGAGGATCAAGATGACGTCCTTCTTCTTGACGAAGTTCCTCAGCCGCTTGCGGGCCCTGTTCCAGTCGATGAGGAAGACCATCCGCGAGCCCAGGAAGGCCAGGTACTCCTCCAGGCCCTTCCGGTCCTTGGCCGTGAACACCCCGATGCTCAGATGGTAGACGTCGGCGTCCTCCAGGGCCTCGATCCTCTTGGACCTGGTGTCCTCCCACCTGACGTCCCACTTCTCGAAGAGCGAGTGGAAGAAGAGGAGCCTCTGGATGTGTATGTCCGTGTAGGTCAGGGTGGCCGTGAGGTCCCGAACATGGACCACGAGGACGTGCGCGTCCGTGGTCCCGATGTCGTTCTGTATGACGAGTATGTCCCCGTTCCTGGTGGCCGTGGTCCCGAGGCCGGGATGCTCGAACTTGAGCTTGGCCGTCTCGTTGACGCCCTTCATGAAGGCCTTGATGAGGGCCTTGTCCGCATCAAGGATGCCGTAGACCCTTGCACCGTCTATGGATTCCTTCGAGATCTTCGACTGGAGGCCGTTCAGCTCCTTGTGGAGGTCCATGACCATGATGTGCAGGCTGTCCCCGGTGGCCCTCTGGCCCGAGGTGGCGGCCCCGATGAACCCACCGGGCACGATGTCGTCCTTCATTGTAGGGGCCTTGCCCAACAGGACCTTGAGCCTGTCCTCGTAGACCCTGTGGTCCGGGAGGTCCTTGTAGCCGCCCATCCGTTCCATGGCCTCGAAGGGTGCTATCATGCTCTTGATGTCCTTGACGATCTCGTCGAGGACATCTCGGGCCTCCGGGATGTGATACTGGCCGTCCCCCTCCGTCGTGCTCTTCTCGACGACTGCATCGTACTTCGTGGCCTCAACGCCGCTGGCCTGCCGCTCCCTCTTAAGGTTCGAGATATCCACTTCGGGCTGGTCCGCGTGGCCCTTGGCCATCTGGAGGAGGGTGAAGAAGTACTTGGCCCTGTCATTGGCCGCCAGGGCATCGTTGATGAGCCTAGGGAGCAGGAGCTCGCTGGCGCCCAGCTCGCTTATCATCCTGGTCTTGCTCGACATAGGGTCATCCTTCTAGGGCCACGCACGGTTGGAACGCATGCAAACAGGGAATATCCACTAAGCGTGGCCCTGTAATAAATATTTTGATGGGATTCCCAGGGGTGGGCAGGTCGTATAATCGGTATAGCTCACTCGGACCTGTCGAACCGGTCCTTCGTCCTTATCCGTCCGGTGAAGTTCTCCTCGAACTTGCCGTACTTCCTTGGGTCGATGTGCCCGCCCGAGTGCTGCCCTTTGGACCTCACGCCCACGAACCAGCTGCACTTGGGGCACAGCTTGCCCCTATAATTGATGCCCTTGACGTCGGCCCCGTCGTAGGGCTCCATGTGGGCCTTGCACTTGGGGCAGGCGTCCGGGTCCGGCCCGGCGGTCGGTTGGAAGAGGACGACCTCCTTCTGTAGTTCCATGAGGATGGGATTGACCGGCGGGCATATGGCCTTTTCGCTCCGGGCCCACATCATTATTATTATAATAGAGATATTTGTTCAGCCCCTATTTAATATTAAGCAACTACTTCTTTTATGTGTGAGGATTTATTCAACGGGAGTACTTTCACCCCTGAGTGAAACTACTACTTTTCATCGTCGGAGAAAAAGTGTCAATATTTTTAGTTTCACTGGACCCTCCCCTCAAGGGGTATATACCACCTATATCCAAAAGAGAAATCATGGAAGTACCTAGGACCGAGAGCATTTGGCTGGGCCCAGAAATAGGCCTCGGACATCTTTGCCACCTCTCGAAGAACCTCTTCAACGAGGCCAATTACATCGTCCGCCAGGAGAAGTTCGCGACCGGCAGATGGGTCCGATATTACGAACTATGGACCAAACTGAAGAACTCCCCGAACTACAAGGGGCTTCCGGCGCAGACCGCCCAGCAGACCCTCCGGACCGTGGACGCGTGTTGGAAAGCTTACCGTATGGCCATAGAGGACTACATGGTCAACCCCGAGAAGTACCTCGCGATGCCAAGGTTTCCTGGGTACAAGAAGAAGGACGGGGAGTTCATACTGGTCTTTACGAACCAGCAGGTCAAGATGATAAATGGTATATTCAGATTGCCGAAAGCATTAGGATTGGAGGTGAGGACGAGACTACCGAAAGGTACGAAGCTCACAGGTGCGAGAATCATACCGAGAGGCATAGGCTATATGCTGGAAATCACCTATGACAAGGAGGTGAAGGAAAAAAGGATGCGGGAGAAGGAGAGCCCCATCGAAGGCGAGATAATGAACGACCCCAAGGAACCGGCAAAACCGTGCAGGGCGCTCGGAATAGACCCAGGACTTGAGAACCTGCTAGCTACCGTGAACAACATCGGCGTTCCGCCGATTGTGTTCAAGGGCGGGCCAGTCAAGTCCATGAATCAGTTCTACAACAAGAGGAGGGCCGAGCTCCAAAGCCAGTATGCCAGACAGGGGATAGATACAGGCCCGAAGATGCAGAAATTGTCCCTCAAGAGGAACAGGAAGATCGATTGCTTCTTCCATCTGGTCAGCTATTTGGTCATCCTATATTGTAAAATGTGGAATATAGACACGATCGTTCTGGGCAGGAACAAGCTCTGGAAACAGAAGATCGATCTCGGAAAGAGGACCAACCAGAACTTCGTGATCATACCATTCTACAAGCTGTATCAGATGATCAAGTACAAGGCCGAGGAAGCAGGAATCCGAGTTATCGAGATCGAGGAGGCCTACACGAGCAAGTGCAGCTTCCTTGATTGGGAAAGCATCGAGGAACATGAGGTGTACACGGGCAAGCGCATCAGTAGGGGCCTGTTCAGGTCCGCGAAGGGCATACTCATAAACGCCGATTTGAACGGGGCTTACAATCACTTGCGAAATGCAATCCCGGAGTCCATGGAAAAAGTGAAGGAAAAGGTCATGGCGGACGGGATAGAGGCTGTTGGTATACATCCGGTGAGGGCGGTCCTAGACTGACCTCACGAAGGTTAGTATCCTGATGATTTGAAGGGTTGATTACTGCAGGGAACTAAACAAATACTAATAGAGAGATTATCAGACCGTGGCAAGGAAGGGAAGGGTCAAGGCAAGGGACGATGGTGACCGGAGGCCATCCAGGCGCAGGAGGTCGAGGTACTCGGTCCTGGCCTTGGCCATCGTATTTGCCGTTGTCATCATCATCCTCAGCGCGGTCGCCTTCTATTACATCGTCAACCAGGCCGTGACAAACAGTCCATACCCTAGCATAGTGGACGCCGTCGGAACGAAGGTCCTATCGACCGATGGCACGCTCACCACCGTCAGGTTCACCGTGCGGAACAACGGCACCGGGTCCCTGGACCTGCCCCAGGTATCTCTGGCATGGGACGGCCCGAGCGTGCAGACGACCTTGTTCATGTATAAGGCGACCTACGCGACATCGTCAAAGGACACCTACGCGGTGGGAGGTTCCGGGTCCCCGGCCGATGGCTGGGACCCGCTGGGCGGTAAGTTCTTGGTAAAAGGCGGGACCGTCGTTTGGCTGGTCGTGAACCTCACGGCACAGGGTGGGATCGGGGAACCGCTTGGCCCCGGACAGAGCGTAAGAATCACTTTGAACATCGAGGGCCATGGGCCTGGTTCCGGTACCTCCGATTCGAAGACATTCAAGGTCCCGGCCAACCTCGGGACTGGATTGAACGTGTTCCTGAACAAGGTCAATTAGGGTTTGACAGGTCCCTGGAACATATATAAATGAAGCGGTTCTGTTGCAAACTCGGGACCTGAAGACATATATATCAGATTATTCCACATTGTCAGATCCCCTGTCCGCAACTACATCCCCATCCGCTCGTCCCGTGCGGCCCCGCAGGGCTCGTATAGGGGATTCATCACATCACCGGGGATGTCGTCGAGTCTGAACCGTAAGGCTCCGAGCATCGGCGTC
>Ga0315295_10000383_pt1 | contig 37814 bp, 31 predicted proteins | sample YL17G14_0_MG_FD_204453 | JGI IMG/M metagenome (GOLD analysis project Ga0315295, IMG submission 204453) | Sediment microbial communities from Yellowstone Lake, YNP, Wyoming, USA - YL17G14_0 | ecosystem: Environmental > Aquatic > Freshwater > Lake > Sediment | place: USA: Wyoming | collected...
TCGCTCCAAACATTGCTGTGTCCGCATAGAAGAGCTTAAAGTAATCCAAATGGGGTCTTTTTAGTTTTTTCAATATCAGTGTGTAATCCTCATCCGATGTTCGGGTGCCCAGTTGATCCCAGCCCGGGCCCACTCGACCTTCAAAATAAGGAATCATGCCACCCAGGTGGTGAGTTATGATCTTGATATCAGGATGCCGATCAAAGAGGCCTGAAAAGACGAGATGCGCCATGGCCACGCTCGTCTCGTAAGGCCAGCCAAGTGTCCACCAGATCTCATAATGGCTTTTGGGTTCCCCTTTATAATCCGGAAAATCAGCGCCCCGTGCAGGATGCATCCAGATGGGCCGATCCAGCTCAGCCATCAGATCAAAGAGTGGCATGGTTTCGGGTTTATCCAGAGGTCTTCCTGATACATTCGTAAAGATCTGCACCCCCACGGCCTTGAGATCTATGATCGCTCGCCTTGCTTCTTTTAACAGCCCCTCCGGGTCATTCATGGGCAACGAGGCGATAAAACCAGGGAAACGATCCGGATATTTTCTGACCAGTTCCGCCATCCCATCATTGGCGAGTTTTGCCATATCCGTCGAAATGGGCGGTGGACCCAGGGCCTCAATGGGTGGATTGGGCAGGCATATGATCTGGACATAATCTTTGAAACGATCCATGATTCTGAACCGCTCGTCAAGATCAACAATGCAGGGAATATTCCGAACTCGTTTGTTGATGTCCTTGGCATTTGGGGCAATGCTGAGCATTCTGTCATAAAAGGATTTGGGGAAAATGTGATTAAAGATGTCGATTTTCATTATAAATTCCCTCCATATCGATATTTTATATTCAAATTAGATTTACCTAAGTCTAAATCCATGGAAATACAATGATCAAATTTATTTACTCCAGCTTTTCGATTCCTAACTCTATTAATTTCTCTTTTGTTGGAATACCTGTAGCCTTATCCCAACCAGCGATTTGATAATACTCATCAAGCATCTTTTCAAAAGGCCCTCGATCCACAACTTGGCCCTTGCTTGGTCCTTTTGTCGAAGCCATTGTAAAAAGCCTTTCAGGAAGGGTATCATCCTTTCTTGTGAATCCTTCTCTCACATTGAATAACCGTGTAAGGTTCCACGCTCGCTCAGCGATTAATCTTAGTTCTGCAGGAGTGATTGCCCAACCTGTGAGTGTTTGCAGAGCCTCGGCATAATCGTCCACGGAGATCGCAAAGGCTCCAAAGATGCAGGCGATGAGAGAATCATAAGTGGCATAATTTAATTGAAGATCTCTCACCATTTGCGCCTTTCCTTCATAGGCATACCGATCGATCGGCTGCGGAATGCCCAAAAGTTCAGTCCGGATCGTGTTTGAGCGAACGTGACAAGCCCCTCTATCCGAAAGGGCATAGGTCAGACCTTGTCCCTTCATCCCTCTCGGATCGTATCCTGGAAGATCCAATCCTTTTACATGCATAGCAAAAGCAGATGAACCCTTAATCTTCTCGGATGCAATTTTCACCCCTTCAGAGAGGAGTTGCCCAATTCCTTCCTTTTTGGCAATGAGATGAATAGCTTGAATCACAGCCTCCCCATTGCCAAAAGAGAGATCAATTCCTCCGGTCTCCCTCTTGGTGATTAGTCCTTTCTCGAAGCATTCCATGGCAAATCCAATAGCACTGCCACAGGAGATCGAATCCATGCCGTATTCGTCACAGAGTTGATCAGCTGCAATGATCACCTTTGTATCTTTGATCTCACAATTGGAACCAAAAGCGAAGATCGTCTCATAATCAGGCCCTTCTGTGATATATTCAACCTCACCCAGTGAGGCTTTCATATCTCGACTGCAACCAATTGGGCATGCAAAACAGGCCCGAGGTCGAACCTTATGTTGAAGAAAGGCGTCCCCATTGATTTCGGTAGCATATTCAAACGTATTCTCTTGCCAATTTTTTGTTGGAAGAGTCCCAGTCTCCTGGGTTAAATCAACCGTCATCATAGTTCCCATTTTTGGAAAGACCCCATCCCGCTTGGTCAAAGGATGCTGAGCGATCTTCTGTTGACAGCGCTTGATAACTTCTTGAAAGCCCTTCTCATCAGCGATCTTAATTTTCACGTCACCTCTGGTCACGACCGCTTTCAGACTCTTGGAACCCATCACTGCGCCTGCACCACCTCTCCCATAGGTTCGTCGGTCATTTTGAATATTTGAGAAACGCACAAGCCTTTCTCCTGCTTGTCCAATCGAGGTAACGCTTATTCTTCCTTCTTTGGTTTGCTTCAGTCCATCTCTCAAACGTTTCTCAGTCCCAAAAGTGGAAAGTCCCCAGAGATGTTCTGCCTCTTTGATCGATATCTTTCCTTTATCTACCATAATGTAAACAGGTTTTTTCGCCTTTCCTGTGATGACGAAGGCATCAAACCCAGCAAACTTCATATGGGGACCAAAGAATCCACCAGAATAAGAATCGAGAAAAGTCCCTGTCATAGGTGACCTGGTAATGACAGCCGACCTTGACACAGCAGGGAAAGTCGTCCCAGTAAGAGGGCCTGTGATAAAGATCAATTTGTTATTTGGGTCATAAGGATCGGTGTGGGGATTGAGGCTCCGGTATAGAAGATAGGCTCCCAATCCTTTGCCGCCCAGATATTTTCTGGCAATTTCTTCTTTCAATTCCTCCACTTCGATCCTTCCATTTGTCAGATCGATCCATGCAATCTTTTCTGCATATCCTTTCATAAAAGCCCTCTCCGTCACATCTGTGGTCTTAGCCTAGTGTCGAGCCTCCATCTACAATGATGGTCTAGTCTGCAATGAAATCGCTATCTTTGAGGAAAGAGTAAATAATAGGGAATTTTCAAGATCTTGCCCCAGACACCAATAGATCCCCAGGTAGAACGACAGCTGCAAACCTTGGCATCTATTTAAAGCCTGGACCCAAAATGACCTCCTCAACCCAGAAGCGACAGTAGGAATCTATTAACCCCCCCATCATCTGACATATTCTCTGGATCTACCACATCCTCAAAAGCTCTGTAGATATCTCTAGTCAAAACCATCTCTTCTGCCCCGTTTCATATAGTTACAGTCATCCTGAATGAAGGAAAGGACTTCAAATAAAAATTGGCTCTCACTTCATCAAAAAATTTGGGAGCCACAACGAAATCTCTGGGATAAAAACAAGAATCAATAGACATATGGACATGCCTATCAGATAGGGATAAATTCCTTTATAAACCGTGCCAATTGGAACTTTTGTGATTCCCGAAACCACAAAAACGTTGATGGCCATTGGAGGAAGAATAACCCCAATCATAAGGGTGACAGAGACGATAACGCCAAACCAAACCAGATCATAGCCCAGTTTTATAACGATTGGCATGAACAACGGAGTTGCAAGAATGAAGAATGCCATATCCTCAATGAAGGAGCCTCCGATGAGGTAAAAAATACAAATGATGATAATGATGATGTTACGGTTAACTGGGAGACCAGCTAGCCAATCAGCAACTATATAAGGCATCTTTGTGACCGCAAAAAAATGTCCAAGGATTGTTGCTCCCGCAAGGAGCATCAAAATCATGCAGGCCATACTTACAGAGGTCTTGACCGATTTTATAAAACCTTTTAAATCGATATCCTTCTTGGCAACCACCAGAACGAGTACGACAAATGTGCCTGCACTTCCTGCTTCTGTGGGCGAGAAGAATCCCTTCATAAGACCACCCACAACCAAAAGGAAAATTCCAAGGACCCATACCACAGAGGGAAGGGATGCAAACCTCTCTTTCCATGTCGATTTTTTACCCTTAGGTCCCAGTTTTGGATTTATTTTGCACCAACAAATCAGCGTAACCACAAAGGAAAAGGCGATCATAAGACCTGGAATGATTCCAGCTAAAAACAGCTTGCCAATTGAGGTCTCTGTAATGATCCCATATATGATCAGTCCCACACTTGGGGGAAGGATACCACCCAATGTCCCAACGGTTGCAACTGTTCCACAGGAAAGTTTTTTATCATAGCCATATCTATCCATCTCAGGTATAGCAACGGTTGCAAACGTTGCCGTAGTAGCAGCAGATGACCCACATAAGGCCTTGAAGGCAGTGGCTGCTGCAATCGTCCCGATAGCAAGTCCACCAGAGACATGCCCAATAAATTTGTAAGCGCAATCATAAAGGCTCCTTGAGATTCCTGCGTTTGCCCCAATTTGGCCCATGAGAATGAAGAGAGGTATGACAATAAAACTGTATGATGAAAAAACACTATAAACATCCGTAGCTACCAGATTAAAGGCAGCATTTATATTCACTATCGCGGCATATCCTATAAAGCCTGCCAAGGCCATAGAAAAACCTATCTCTAAACCCATGAGAAAAAATAGAAAAAGGAGCAAAATGACCGAAACGCCAATCGTTGAAACACTCATGATGTAATCCCTTTCAATGTCATAAACAAATCATAAAGTAGAACCAGACACTCTACCAAACAACAAATCCCAACTCCATAAACGACGGGATACTCTGGTATTTTAAGAATGGGGGAAACTTGTCCGACCCTATAGAGATGATTTCCCAATGTAATAAGATTCCACCCAATAATGCTAAATATTGAAATTCCTAAACACCTTGTTACCAAATCAAATATTTTTTTCCAACCTTGAGGCAGTTTCGTAATCAGGAAATCCATAATGACATGTCCCTTTGCTAACGAAGTTTGAGGGATGGAAAATCCCATAACAATAGCCCCAAGTAACAATACAACTTCATAGGTAAATTCGATTGGTTTCTTTAATCTTCTTAAGATAATGTCAGAGACTGTCAAAAACACGACAGATACGAGAGCGATGCATGAAATCCAGTACATCAATCGAATTAGAACTTTTATTGGAGTGAATATTTTTTGCATTGACTGCCCCAAATATTTAACTTGTTAAAACAAGAAAGCCTTAGAGAAATTGGTTTTACGCTCATGGTTCAGACCCAAAATTGTTTAAGAACTTATTGCATTAAATGCCCTGTCTATACCACATTAATGACTTCTTTGATTTTATTTTGCGTCTTCACTAAATCTTTTAGATTGAATAAAACTTTCCAATAGAAAGCAGAAAAATCTGCAATCCATTCACTTATCGAAGAGGTCCGACGAACATCTTAGCAGGTTATCATCTTCTTAAAGAAAAAGATTTCTCACTAAAAAATTCACTTAAACCTCATCAACTAGGTCGGTTTTCCTGAAACATGAAAATCCCTTCCTCTCATTTTGAATATTTTTCTATAAGAAGGCGCGCATCTTCATAAATTTTCTTCCCAGGCAAACCCTTGGCCTCCACGTCTGCTACCCATTTTTCATTAATAGGTCTAAGTTGGTCGTCCCAAATCTTCCTTTGCTCTGGCGGAAGTTGATAGATCTCGGCCCCAGCTTTCTTTGCATCTTCCATTGCAAGCAAAGCTTTTTTATCAAAAGCCGCTCCAGCTTTTTCTGCAATCTGAGGGCCAATTAGTTCTTCGATCGTCTTTTGGATGTCTGACGGTAAGCTATTCCAGGTTTTCAGGTTCATGACAAAACCAGATGGCATAACATAAAGATTTGCAAGAGTATGATACTTTATCAAATCAAAAAGTCTAAAATCTCTGATTCCAGCGAAGGGTAAGAACACACCCTCTACCATTCCCCTTTGAAGCGTATCATAGAGTTCAGGAATGGGGATATTAATTGGAGAAGCCCCTAATGCTTTAACAATTGAGTTTTGTTGAGGGCCAGGACTCCTCAATCTCAAACCGTGCAAGTCCTCTAAAGTCTTAACAGGTTTTTTCGCCATATGGATTTGGCCAGGGTCGGTGACCTGAAAGTGAAGAACCTTTATCCCAGAGTATTCTTCCTTTAGATATTTTTCATAGAGTTCCATAAGGACACGACTGCCGACCTTCGCTGAAGGGATCTGAAGGGGAAGGTCCATTAAAGATGACAAGGGAAATCGACCCGGCGTATATGCTTGAATAAAGGGACCCATATCGGCAATACCGCGTAGGATAATGTCATAGTGATCCTTTGCTTTACCCAATGCTTCACTGGGATAGATTACTACTTTAACCCTCCCCTTTGTTCGCTCCTCCAACTCTTTCGCGAATGGCGCAAACACCTCCACGTGTATTGTGTGTGTGGTTGGCACATAGTGTGATAGTTTTAATTCAATAGGCTTTACAGCCTGAGCATAGGATGAATTTCCAAAAGCTAGTAGAATAATTAAACAAAACGCCATTGCCGACAGGACATATCTTCTTTTCATTTTACTCCCTCCTCATATAATGTGTTTTGGATGATAGTTATAATTAATCCAACATCTAATCTTTTCGCTGAAGCTCCTCATAGCAAATAATTCTTAACAGGTTTTATTTTCGGCCAGGTTTCCGCTCCCCACAGGAATACGAGTCATTACCCCAGAAACAAGATTTTCAGATTATTTTATCTTTTCGTAATGTGAGAGCTAAATTTTCTCCTCTTTGTTGAAAGGATTCGCCTTCTATAAACTTGCATTCTCTCTGAGCATGAAATGCGGAGAGCTCAATGATCTTTCGGGTAATTAACTTTTGAGGATCAAGTTGTAGGTCTTCTGCATTGTATACCTTGATAGGTTTCCCACTAACAGCTTGTAGGGACCGAACAGAGATATATCGGAGTTCACCTACCTCACCGCTCACCGTCACAACAACCGGTACGGGTGCCTTGACTAATTCATATCCATAGCGCGTTAACCTTTCCACGAATACTGCTTCGTTCTTAATCTCTACCTTTTGTGCTAAGTTAATGCTTGGAAGCTGAAGCATTTCTGCAATTAACAGTCCTGTTATTCCAAAATCCCAATCGCCAGCTTGTCTGCCAGTCAGAATGAGATCGTATGCTCCAATTATTTTGATCGCATTTGAAAGCACATAGGCTGTTGAAGGACTATCGAGGAGCTTAAATTTCTGATCAACCAAAAGGATTAGATCGTCGGCCCCAGCAGCTAAGGATTTTCTAAGAACTGGTTGAGACAGTTTCTGTCCCATACTTATGACTGTGATTCTATTAGCGGGATGAGTTCCCTTGATGCATAAAGCCGCTTCCAAAGCATTCTCATCAAAGGGGTTGATTACAGGGGGTAGGCCAACGGGAATAATTTCTTTGCCACCTGGATCAATTTTGAAGGATTCAGCAGGGCCTTCCGGGTCCGGAACTTGTTTCACACAGACAATTATGTGTATTTGTCTCATGATAGGTCCTCTAATTTTTTTGCTAGAGCAGGGACGACTTCCTCAAAATTACCTATCACTCCGTAGTCAGCTACTTGAAATATATGTGCTTTGGGGTCGGAGTTGATTGCTATAATTTTTTTTGCACCAAGAATACCTGTTACATGCTGCAGAGAACCCGATATTCCCACTGCGATATAAAGCTCGGGAGCTACTTTTTCTCCTGTGAGCCCAATTTGACGGGAAGAAGGAACCAAACGGGCGTCTACTAAAGGTCTACTGGCTCCTAATTCTACTTTTATAAAATGCCTCCTTAAAGCCTTTGCGAGTTCTTTAAGCTGGTCGAGTCCTTCAGAATTCTTGATCCCCCTTCCACCCGAAACGATTGCATTAGCTTTGTTTAGACTTATACTTTCTTGCTTAACATTCTCAATCGCCTCAACTTTCAAAATTTTCCTCTCAATAACCGGATCGAAATTAATGATTTCACCAAGTTTAGAACTTGGTTTAATTGGTTCAAATGCTTTTGGTCTTAATGTGACTAAGTATGGCTCCTTCTCAAGCTTGAAGGTAGAAAGAAATTTAGCTCCGTACACTGGCTTAGTGCAAAGAAGATACCCAGTCTCAGCTTCAAAGGTAACACGAATGCAGTCAGTGATAACTTGTGCGCCTATTTTGAAGGCAGTCACAGGAGCTAGACTTAAATTATCCAAGGTTTGGCTCATAAATATCACTTTAAGATCAATATGTTCATACAACTGTTTTAATGCACTACTATAAAGTTGAGGATCAAAATTAGCGAGGAGGCTGTGATTAAGTGAATAAATTTCATCTGCAAAGTAGGCAGCCTCATGCGAAACGTCACCTATCTCGTGTCCGAGGACCGCCACGCACAAGCTTCCTGCTACTTTGTTGGCAATTTCTCTGCCCGCTCGCAGTAACTCAAATGTAATAGAAGCCAATTTTCTATCTTCCATTTCCGCTAAGATTAGAATTCTCTTATGTTTTTCAATAAACTTCGCCATTGCACCCCTTTAGTGGAGTAGTATGTTTTATCTAGTTCACTTTATGCTATGCCCTGTAAGGGTGGCCTCAGCCCCTCACTACAAAAACAGCCTTCATTATTCGGGGCTGTAAAACGTAGCATCTGAAAGATTATCTGGATCAAATGCCTTCTTTATCTTTCGATTCCATAAGTGTTCATTATATACATGGCGCCTACCAACCCCTTCGCGTAGTTTTCCGTCAACAAAATGAGGGCCCCACTCGCAGAAGTTACCAATGATTCTGTACCCTGGATCCAACATCATTTCCATGCTCCTTCGTCCGAAATCGGCCAGTGTCTCCGCTCCTTCAGCAGTATAATGAGCCATTGCTAATTGTTCCACGTGGCCTACTCTACCGTGTTCACCAAAGTTCCCCATGCCTTGGTCTCCACCATCATCCACCATTCTCCCCGCCCTTATATACTCTCTCTTAAGCTCAGTGCTCACTCGTGCTACATTCATTTGATGGTCTATAGAATCAAAAGTAATAAAGGCGGAAATGCGCCCCCCTCCAGCTCGCCTGGTCTCCCGGTCACAAGTACTGGTCCTAGTCCAGCGTGATAAAAACCTCAATTTTGCATCAGGGTCATTCTCAAGAAAGGGTAAAAGCTCACCATCAACATCCTTAATGATCTGCATTAGCGTTTTCTCCTTATATTTGAACTCCTTTTCCGTATCCGCTCCTATCATTACTATCCAGCCCCCCACCTTCCCCTTTCCTTCTATCTGGGCATATGTTGTCCTCAAATTGTTCCAAGCTTCCTCCATACTTCTTGCCGAATCTGCTGCTATCCTCCAGGCCATACTTCTTTGCAGGACTATTGCTATTTCGCTTTGGCCGATTTTATTACCAGCATCAGCAGCTTTCTCATACGAAGGGACACTGAAGAACCAAAAACCAAACCATTTCTGTTCCGGCTTCAAACGGTAGTTTGGCGAGACACCTTCCACAGGCAAAACCGGTGGCCCTGGCCAGTGATAGACCTTAATGGCCGCCTTAGTGAATACACCAATCCCTCCAGCTATAGCCACATTACCACAGGCTATTCCTCGTAAAGAGGGTCCCGGCCCCTCACTACAAAACCAACCGGCACCTGACCCTAATGAGCCGGTCCTCAAGACTTCCCCTGTAGGCAGAACCCACTCCAAAGCTAACTGGTTGCGGTGAGTATTGGCGTAGGTGTTTTCAATGTTTCCAACACCGTGCACTGGCACAATGGGAAGAGCGGTCGTCATAGCGCCAGGGTCTATCATCCCAGTAGCTAGACCCCTTTTCATCAACTCAGCCTGAAGTACAGCACCAATCACGTAAGGTTCAACAACTACATACATACCCTTCTCATTGATCTCCAGGATCCGGTTCATCCTCCTCAAATCCAGGCAAAGGCAACCCTCCTTCAAGGAACACATCAAAGGTGAATAACCCGTACTGTGTGCTTTGAACCGTATTTGCAACCGATTACACGTCTTGGTTATAGATTGAACTTCCTTTGTATTTCCAGGCAGAGCTATAGCCGAAAACCTTGGCATCCATTTAAAGCCTGTCCCGACCAGATACTCTTCACCCCAGGAGCGGCAGTAGGAATCTATCACCGCCACATCATCCGAAATATTCTCTGGACCTACGATGTCCTCCAAAGCTCTGTAGGCATCTCTATTCAAAGCCATCTCTACTAACCCCCTTTCATATGCTTCATATTGGAGAAATTCATAACGAATTGCTTTCAGATTGCTTGCTCCAAAAGTTCTACAACATGATAAACCTTAAGCCTGCTCTCACTCTGGTTAATAGCATCGATAAAGTTTCTTTTACACCAAGGGCAGGCAGTCACCATAGCTTCAGCCCCGGTGGTTTCAGCCTCTCTTATCCTCTCCAAACCAATCCATGTGGCAAATTCCGGTGCTAAATCTCTTATTCCGCCACCGGCACCACAGCACCAGGTATATTCTTTAATTCTTTCCATTTCAGTAAGCCTCAAGCCTGGGATGCTGTGAAGTATGTCCCTAGGCGGTTCATAAATGCCATATGTTCCTCGCCTAAATTCCTTTGGTGGAACGTGTAGAGCAGGTTCTGTAGGTTTACGAGTTATCACACCTTTCCAGTGTATCCATGGCTCCCCCTTTCTCCCAAGGTTGCAAGGGTCGTGGTAGGTTACCTTAAGAGGAACATTTTTCGTTGGTTTGAGTTTCCCCTCTTCTATCAACCTAGCAAGGTATTCTGTAATATGTAATACCTCCACAGGCAATTTCTTGCTGATTTTTTCATAGAGTACTTTAAAAGCGTAATAGCAATCAGCGCAAGGGGTTACCACGGTCTTTACTCCGGCTGGTCTAAGTAGTTCTAAGTTGTGTTCCGCGTATTTCGTTAGTTCTCCTTCAAATCCAAGCTCGTAGGCATGTCCACCACAGCAAGCCTCCTCTTTTCCAGAAATTCCAACATCAACCCCGGCCTTTCGAAGAAGGTTCAAAGAAGTTTTGGCTACACCCCATAGCTCATTATCAAAACTGCACCGGCAGCCAGCGTGAAAGTAAACCTCAGCCTTCTCCTTAGTGATGTCTTTTACATCCAAGCCCTCAGCCCATCTTCCGCGATCGGCTTTCAAAGCTTGCATCATGTTGTCTTCTTTTTTGAGTCCATCAATGACAGGCATAATAGCAGGCAGGAGATACCCATTCTCAACACATGCTATTCTGAATTGTTGCAATACCTCTAATAATTCCATATCTTTAGTGTATTTACATGAGACGTCGCAAGAACCGCACATCGCACAGTGATACACTACTTCGAGTAGTTTATCAGTCATATCATCCAATCTGCCTTCCAGTAGTGCTAATGCAGCAGTTTGTTTTCCAGCCCCTGAGTAGGTATGAAAATTATACCTGGTTATAGCTGGGCAGCCGGCAGAAAACCTCCAACTCACGATTCGTTCCATTGGTATGTATTTGCACTTGCCACATCGATCGCAACGTTCCATATAGTCATGAAGAGTCTCCAATCTTTGTAGTTCCATTTGTTTGCCTCCTTAAATTACCCTCCATTGTCTTAGAAGCACAGTTTTCCTGGGTTCATAACGTTTTTTGGATCAAATATTCCCTTGACTTTCCTTAACCCAGCCGTGGTCTCTGCATCCCTTCTGTAAACCATATCTGCCCACAGACCATAGGGGCGCGAAAAGTACGCCCCTTTAGATATCAAGGCTTCACTCGTGTTGACGAACAATTGCCGAACTTTATCTACTTCATTTGAACTATTCGGGTCGAAGAATAGATTAAATTCGCAATGCCAGCTACACCCTTGTACTGTTGGCTGAAGGTAAACTCCCATATCGGCAGCTGGATAACCATACCGGCCCGCAGCACCGTATACGACCTCTACGAGTTCTGAGATCTTTTCATAAGTAGTCAAGAAAAATATGTCCTCACAAGCCCCTTTACAACGAAGCTTCCAATATGGCTCCTCTGAAGGTTGAAATAGCACTTTCAGCAACTCCGCCGCCGCTATCCCATTGATTGCCTTTACCGGCTGTACTCCCACCTCTTTAGCTATGTCTGCCATTATTTCTAATTGAAAAGCTATTCTTTCTTCAGGGAAGTACTCATAGCCATTCAGGCCAAAGAAGAGCACCCAGGATGGTAAAGCATCCTTCAAGCGCATATAGTCCTCGGGCCATTTCTTGGCCAGAATAGCCGCTAGATTAGAGTTATTTAGAAGCAAGCATTCCTCACCCAACCTACGCCTGAGCAGCCAATAGGTGAACTCAGATAGTTTCCCAAGATCTAGAGAACCAACAAGGAATGGCTCCTGAACCGAGGGAAGTCTTTCACATCTCATTGACCCAAAGGTAACAATTCCCATCGTTCCTTGTGCCCCTTGAACAATTTTGTAATAATCCGTGGAGAAAGGTCCTTTTGGCCAGTTCAGTGCCGATCCTGATTCGATAGCATCCTGCATTGTGCCTCCGACGATGCATAGTGCCCCAGTTCTAAACAAGTCGCCACTACCCCAGATTACCTCTGTCCCTCCCAATGGATCTCCATCCTCCCAATGGAACTTAGGCATTGTTACGGGCTCTCTTTCAAGCAGACTACCGACTACTGACTTTGACCTGCGAGGAAGCAAAGGCATATTAAGCCTCAAGCCCTCTTGCTCTACTTTTTGTTGTAGCTCGCCGAAGGTTACACCCGGCTCAAACATGGCTGTGCCTTGCCTACCGCTGAGCCACAAGATCTTCTTCATTCTGCTTAGGTTAACAATAACTGCCCCGCCTACGCTAGGTACAGTATCACCACGGAAGTGTGGGGCACCTGAGCTAACCGGCACAAGGGGAGTAGCAGTCTGGTTGGCCCATTTCACGATTGCCTGTATCTCATCAACATTCTTGGGCATTACCACACATGCAGGTTTCACCGAAGGAACAAAGCTCATGTCTTTGGAGTACGTACCTAAAGTCTCCAAGTCATCGGTAACATTTTTGCTCCCAACGATTTCAACCAAAGCATCTTTTTGTGTAGCCATTCACCCCTCCTTTTCACTTATTCGTTTCCAACTATAATTGGCGCCACGAGTAGTTTGGCTTCTCATAGCTTATGAGCCAAATTTATAAGCTATGCCAAAAAAAACTATGAGGCGTTACAGGCTTCACGTGGTACACAAGTAGCATAAATGTTTAGTGTCAGCCACAGATTTCATTTTGAATTTCACCAATTACTCTGTCGAAACCAATAACAATTTCATCGATCTCACTCTTGGTGATAATGAGTGAGGGTATTATAGGAATTGGGTTTGCGAACAGACCGAATAACCCCACGGAAATCAGCTTTTCTTTGAGCATTCTCATAACTTTAGCATTCTCTTCAGGGCTGAACCTCTGCTTTCTCTGCTTATCCTTGACCAGTTCCACCCTACAGTTCAACCCCAGCCCTCCTCGAATTGCATTCACGATTTCATATTTTTTCAATGTCTGAAGTTGTTCAAACAGATACTGTCCCATATTCTTCGAATTCTCTACGACGTTCTCTCTTTCCATAATTTCGAGGTTGGATAGAGCAACAGCGCAGGTCACCGTATGCCCTTCAAAGGTAATGGAATGCTTTAAGGCTACTTCAGGCCCACCTTCAAACTTCTGGGCTACCTCTTTCCTAACAACGGCGGCGCTCATTGGTAAATAGCCACCCGTTAATGCCTTTCCTAAAACCATAATGTCTGGGACAACATCATAATGCTCACAGGCAAACCATTTGCCAAAGCGACCAAACCCAGATTGCACACAATCCAGAATCAGGAGAATACCGTACTTGTCACAGATAGAACGAATGGTCTTCCAGTACTCGGTTGGTGGGATAAAGGCCGTGGATGGTATCGGCACATCAAGGAAGGCCGCCACGGTATCTGGCCCTTCCAATTGAATTACCCTTTCCACCTGTTTGGCGCAGGCAAGGCCACAATCAGGATATTTGAGTCCAAAGTCACAGATTTCACAATAAGGAGAGGCTATATGCACCATTCCGGGCAGCAATGGTGGGTAATCCTCCCACGTAAATAGTGGAGGACGCCAACCCGTGCTCATGGCACCCAATGTGGAACCATGATACGTATAGCCACCGATTATTTTGTACTTACTGCTAAACCCGCATATCTTGTGATATTTCCATGCAATCTTCATTGCGGTCTCGATAGAATCGGTGCCGGCCAACCCAAAGACTACCTTCGATAGGGTCCCCGGAGTAATATCGGCTAGTTTCTTAGCAAGTTTGATCTTGGGCACACTCGGTTCATGGTCTGGGGCAAAATGGAATTTGTGCATCTGCTCATAGGCGGCGTCAGCAATTTCTTTTCTCCCATAGCCTATGCTGTTGGTCATTATTGTACCAAAGCAATCGATGTACTTCTTTCCAGTGATATCTGTGAGACGGATCCCTTCCCCGTCAGTAAATATTGTAAATCCGCCAGGAGAAGCAAAATCATCATATACTCGGTCAACAGGCCAGAGGTGTTTAATGGCCCAACTTTTAATAATTCCAATGTCTTCAGTTTTCTTCAATGCTTCGGTACTCATCTTCGTTTACCCTCTTAAATGGATTTCGTATTTCACTCAAACCGCTCCCGGAGCAAACAGCCAAATACACCTGGCTCTACTGCCTTGCGGGACAGAACTGTAAGACTCTCTTCGGATTCTCCACTAGCAAGGTCTGGATTTGCTCCCCGGTAATGCCGCTGGCTCGCATCACGGGGACGACATCACGTAAAAGGTGACCATAGCCACATCCGCCATAGCTCATCAAGCAATGCTTAAAGCAGATGTCCTGCGCTACAAGAATCTGGTTAAGGTACCCCTCGGCGATAAGTTCGGCAATGTCGTTGATTTTTTGTATCTCGCTTAATGGCTTCAGATGCCGGCCTCGAAGGAAATACGGAGGGTACACCTCCGCAGTAGTTGAAAAACGATCGTATTCGAGATAGCAACCCGCATCTGCTATTCTATGGCAGGTATCACGCCCGAGAATCCAAAGGCCAATATGGCTGATGATGGTGCGACTGAGGTCACCACCAGCATCACGTAGAATTTGTATGATTTCTAACACCAAATCATCGCTGGGGCTAGGATGAATATTTATTGCTGCGCCTGTGGACTGCTGAGCGATAGCGGACGCACGTAGAACCTTTCGTTCGCCCTCCTCGAGTGGCATCGAGCAGCCTATCTCACCAATAATCCCAGCGCGTATCCCGGTGTCACCAACACCTACCGTTATATCCTTTATGATTTCTTCGGCAATTTCTCTCTCAGACATAGTGGCCAACGCTACTGGGTGTGACGTCCCTATATAATACCCCGAACCCATAATAATATTGAGGCCTGTTGCACGGGAAATACGAGCCAGCCCCGAAGGATCGCGACCCAAACCGACGCTACTAAGTTCCACTATAGAGTTGCCTCCCTCGCATTTAAATGACAATACCTCTTTGATGGCCAACCTTTCGTCCGTTAGTTTTATGTTATCTGCGTTCATGGTTGTATGACTGCGAACCCACCAAAGATTATTGAGAGTGACCGGCTCATGTGCCAGCCTCCTTTCCGTAGCCTGCCTTGGTTCAACAAACCACCCCGACATGTCACTCAGTAGGTGTTCGTGTGTCGTGGTAACCCCCAAAGAATCAGCATCTATAATCCCTAATACGGTTTGGATTTTTCCGGCTGCTTGTCTTTCTTTCATAATTCTCTTCTCCTTTTTGAAAGCCTTATTACTGAAACCTTAAACTACTCATGGTAATACAATAATTCTTGCTGGTGTCAATACTTTACTAAATATTGAAATCGACGCTTTGGCCTCGTTCTTTTCAATATGGTCTTGTTACTTGAGTCGCTTCCTTCCGATGGTTACCGAAGCAGCCACCAATCATGATATAGCTTAAAAAGTAGGACTCAGCCCACTAGCCGTCTGTAAATGGCGTCAACGCTATCTCCAACGGGGTCTTTTGGTTTTCCCGATGAAATTCATCGGAGAAGATCTCGGTCGATTTCCGATGATAAGGTTTTGTCTATTATCCACAAGACCCCTCAAATCAAACCCAAGGAATAGTAAAATCTCCCCCCTTTTTTGTGGACGGCCACGACGATTCAGTTTTGGGGAAAATCAGAAGACCTTGTCAACATATTTCTGTGACATAATGCTAGGCACATCCACTACTTTTGATAGAAATTATGGTGCTTCAATGGTGATACCAATTAATCGAGCCCTTATCCCTCCAAGCCATCTGACAGACGACTACACTTAGTGGATGGCACCTTGCGTTACACAGCATCCTTGGCGCTCCAAGAAAAAACTATGGCTCTGTGGTCGTCTTTTTTATTTCTCTTCCTTTTGTCGGTAGACAACCATGCGCTTTCCGTTCTGCCATTGAACAACGCATAAGTAGGGATGGGCTTGTCCGTTCTTGTCGAAATTGCGTTTACCCTCGAAGCCCAGCATAACCCCGGGTAGGTCGGATTTGACCATAGCCTCACGGATCTTTTCTCTATCGGTGAGCGTATTGGCCCTTCTGATGACGTCAACCAAAAGTTGCATCGATTGATACCCAAAGACTGAGAATGCATTCGCATCGCGACCGAACCTCTTGGCGTATCTCTGAATCCACTCCTTAACCTCGGGTTTGTTCTTGACCCATTCGAAAGTTGGGCCTTCCATATAAAGTCCTTCCAAGAGTTTCTCTCCCCCAAGTTTGATCATGTTGTCTGTATTATAGGTACTACATCCGAAGAGAACGCCCTTGAAACCAAGTTCTTTGATCTGCTTGAGCGTACCGATATTCTGGGAATCTTCGTTGCTCACTACATAGATGGCATCCGGTTTTGCAGCAAGCAGCTTGGTTATCTGCGTGTAGAAATCGGTGTCACCATGCTTCAAATACTCTGTGTCAGTGATCTTTATTCCATTTTTCGTGAGCAACTCGGTATAGATTTTGACTGCGCTTCGACCGTAGTCATCGGTTACCGCAAGAAGAGCGACACTCTTAACATTCTTCAGTTCCTTGGCAATGAACTCGACGAAAGGATAGGCGTACATGTCGATCGTGTTCACGGTTCTAAACATATAGGGATATCCGGGCTCCGTGATCTTCGGATGAACTGCAATGGGAGTGACCTGAATAATCTTTGCTCTTCCCGAGACTTCCTTCTGTGCCAAACAACAGGTACTGCAAGTATCCCCGTTAATAGCCACAACTTTGTCCCGGTTGATCATCTTCTCCACGTTAGCCACTCCTGTGGTCGGATCACACTTGCTGTCATAAAGGATCAGTTCAACCTTTAGGTTCTTGCCTTGAATGGAAATCCCGCCCTTTGCATTAGTCTCCTCAACCACCATCTTAATTCCTTCAACAGCCCAGCTCGCATTCTCCGCAACCCCTCCACTGAGAGGATGGGACGCGCCAATCTTGACAACGTCAGCGGCATAGACACCAGTTGAGTAAAACATGAGACATGCAGCTAACGTCAGAACCATCAATCCAAATCCACTCTTCGATTTCATAATAGACCTCCTTGTATGATTTATTTGGTGAGTTTGTTTGGGTTACATGAGTTATCCATAAGGGAGTAAAGAGACCAGAGATTTAAACCCCGCACACTTTAGGTAAAGTAGAACAGCCCGAAGGGCAAATTCTCGGTGATCTATTAGCACCCTGTGGATAACTCCTCTTTGCTAAAAGAGAAATGAATTAAGAATTTTCCATACACGTCCTCCTTTTTGTCCCTTGTTGGGCAAGGTTGACTTCTTGAGAAAGGATGTTTCCTTTGGTCCTTGGTGTGAATTCTCACATCGCAACTTGTTGGGGGTCCTTTTCTGGCTCACGCTGGTAGAGGGCAAAAATATATTGCACCCTCCCGGAGCCAACTTAGTTCTGGTTGACGAGGCTGTTTTACCCCAACTCCACTTAGCCACCGAGATAGGCCCTGCGTACTAGGTCGTTACTTACCATCTCCTGCTGGGACCCTGAAAAGGCGATCTTTCCCGTTTCAAGAACGTATCCTCGATGAGCAATCTCCAGGGCCGCCCCCACATTCTGCTCTACAAGGAGGATAGAAGTCCCTTCCTGATTGATGGCCTGAATGATCTTGAACATCTCTTCCATGAGGATCGGGGAAAGTCCCAGAGAGGGTTCGTCAAGAAGAAGCAGCTTGGGTCTGCTCATCAAAGACCTGCCAATGGCAAGCATCTGCTGTTCTCCTCCGGAAAGAGAACCGGCACTTTGGCGTCTCCGTTCGAGGAGCCTCGGGAAATGCTGATAGACCCGTTCCAAATCTTGGGCGATCCCCTCCTTATCCCTTCTCAGAAAGGCCCCGAGGTTCAGGTTGTCCTGGACCGTCATATCGGGGAACAGGGCTCTTCCTTCCGGGCACTGGGAGATGCCCAGTTTCATGATCGTCCCCGGTTTCTCACGGTGGATCGGCTTGCCCTGGTAGAGAATTTTTCCTCTCCGAGACTTGAGTATCCCTGAAATCGTCAAAAGCGTTGTTGATTTTCCAGCCCCGTTAGCCCCGAGAATGGTAACAATCTCGCCCTGGCCCACCGCGAGAGAGATTCCCTTCAGGGCATGAGCCCGACCATAATAGGTATCGACGTCAACGAGTTCCAGCAGCACGCTTATACCCTTTTCCGAGATAGACCTCAATGACTCTTGAGTCATGCTGGACTTCTTCTGGGTTTCCCTCCATGAGCACAGCACCTGCATCGAGGACAATGATACGACTACAGAGGTTCATCACTACACTCATATCGTGTTCTACAAGCAAAAGGGTGATCCTTGATTCATATATTTTGCGAATAACTTCAATGATCTCCTTCTTCTCCTCAGTATTCATTCCCGACGCAGGTTCATCGAGAAGGAAAAGCTTCGGCCCCGTTGCCAGTGCGACGGCAATCCCAAGGGTCCGCAACAGGCCGAAGGGGAGATTCTTGGCCTGATGATCCTCCCAGCCCGAGAGGCCCACAAATTCCGAAATAGCAAAGGCCCTGTCTCTTGCCTCTTTCTCCTCGCGATGGTGTATCCGGCTCTGAAACAGGGACTGAAAAAAACCCGCACCTATATGAAGGTATCGGCCAATAAGGATATTGTCCAATACCGACAGCTCGGGAAAGATATTGATCTTCTGAAAGGTGCGAACCAGCCCCCGGCTTGCGAGGACATAGGGTGGGAAACGCGTAATCTCCTTTCCTTCATAACTGATCCTTCCCGAGGTAGGAGGCAAAAAGCCGGTAATTAAATTAAAGAGAGTTGTCTTGCCGGCCCCGTTCGGACCGATCAGTCCAAGAATTTCACCCTCTTCGATCTTCAGATCTACCTGGTTGACGGCGACCAGGCCGCCGAAGACTTTATGTAATTTTTCGCAGACTAAAAGGCTCACTGTTCTCGATTCCCGTTCCGAGGCAAACGTAACGTTTCTGTTATATCTTGGATCAAGCCAACAATGCCTTTCGGCAGAAAGACGATAAACACCATGAGGATTGCTCCATAGACAACCCACTGGTAATCTTCGATGCTTCGGAGAACCTCGGGCAGGGCCGTAAAGATCAGGGCCCCTATGAGGGGGCCCAGGAGTGTGCCCCTTCCGCCGACGAACAGCATGGTCACTTGACGAAAACTCTCCGGAACCGAAAAGCTGACCGGGCTGATAAACCGGAAATAATGGGCATAGAGGCTCCCGCAAAGGCCGACAAACATCATTGACAGGATAAAAGCGATAATTTTCGTCCTCGTAATGGGAATACCTGCAGATTGGGCAAGGTCTTCGTTCTCCCGCACAGCAAGCATGGCACGGCCCAATCGCGATTTGAGGAGCTGCCGGTTGATATACAGAGACAATAGGACAAATATCAGACAGAGATAATAGAATCCGATCTTCGTGTCGAAAGCAAAAGAGATTCCTTCAGAGAGTCTAATGGAGGTCGGGGCGGGAATCCTGGAAATCCCCGTAGGGCCTCCTGTGACCGGTATCCAGTTCTCGAAGACTAGGGAAAGGATCTCTCCGAAACAAAGGGTTGTGAGAGCGAAATAAACACCCCTCAACCGCAAGGAAGGGTAACCGATGAGGAACCCAAAGACGGCCGTTCCCAGAATGGCCAGCGGCATGGCCAACCAAAAGGAAAGCATGAGGCTATTGGTTGCCAGAGCCGAGATATAAGCGCCGATTCCAAGAAAGCCGGCGTGGCCAATGTTAAACTGCCCTGTAATTCCTGCAATAATGTTAAGTCCGTAGACGCTAATGGTAAATAAAAAGACGACATTAAGGATATGTTGATAGTATGGGTCTTTGATCAGGACAGGAATGAGAAAGACCAGGAGGACAAAAAAGAGGATCAGCAGATTCTTTCCAGGATTCCTTATCATGCTTGGCTCTTTCCAAAAAGGCCCTGAGGTCGAATTAAAAGGACACCGATAAAAATGATGAATGAAAAGGCGTTCTTATAGTCGGATGAAATGTAGGCTCCACCCAGGCTCTCGGCAATTCCCATAAGAAAACCGCCGACCACGGCCCCCTGGACGTTCCCGATGCCTCCAAGGACAACGACAACAAAGGCCTTGAGGACTGGCATGCTTCCCATCGTAGGGAATACGTAAAACATAGGCGCAAGGAGAGCACCTGCGGCAGCAGCAAGGCCAGAGCTGATTGCAAAGGTCAGCATGTAGATTTTGGTCAGGTCGATTCCAACGAGCGAAGCACCCTTTGGGTTTTGGGATGTGGCGACAATGGCCTTTCCAAAACGGGTAAAATTGAGAAAGAGGTAAAGGGCTGCAATGAGAATGAGGCTTGCCAGAAGGACGATAACGCGCTGCATCGTGACCGAAACAGAGAAGAAATGGATAACCATATCCGTGTAGGGAGCCCTGACACTCTTGGTTTGTGACCCCCATAACAAAAGCGCTCCATTCTCCAGGAAGACCATCAGTCCCGAGGCAATCAGGAGATCGTAGAGGACAGGCCCTCCGTAAATAGGCCGAAAGACGATCCGCTCGATGGCAATGCCAAACAGGCCGACGATGAAAATGGACAGGGCAACGGCAAGAAAGAAGGGCTGACCGTAAACAGTACTCAAAAAGTAGACGCAATACCCTCCGAGCATATAGATGGTACCGTGGGCAAGGTTCGCGATGTTCATGATCCCGAAAATCATCGTCATCCCAACGGAGATGAGTGCATAAGCACCGCCCAAGATCAGCCCATTGACGATTTGCTGGAGAAACACATTTCCCTCCTAACCAACCTCGACCGCTTCTACAATCCCTGCGATAGAAAGGCCAGCATTCCTAAGAGTTATCACGTTGGATAGGGCGATACACTCACTACCAATGACAAGCGCCCGTTTTCTAGGTTTTTGATGGTGAAGTTTTACCAGTTCTTGAAAGGTACCTGTTGTGAAAATCCCAGCTGCCCGGTTACCTGGAATGCCTCTGACAGAACACGGACTCTCGAAACAATCAGTTGCCATAAATAAGGACGAAACGACCTCCGTAGGAATTTAAACCTTGTTGTGACAGAACCTCTATTCAATGGTCGGGTTATATAAACCACCCGCAAACTTGGGGTTAATCAAAGGCTCCTTCTCTTCTAATCCTGCCTCTCTAAGATCTCAATCCCCTCTATCCCCTTCTCCTCAGCGACCTCTTTGATCAGTCTCAACGTCTTCAACTCCTCTTCATCCTCTGCTGCCATCACCCGACCGCACTGAATAATCTCCATATTCAAAAGAGGGGCCAGCTCAAAAAACATCTCCCTCCCAACAAAACCCAAGTTCTCCTTCACATGTAACTCCTTTTCCAAAAATGACTTAAAACCAACTTCTCTTCCAAACGCTTTACAATCCGGGATGATAAATACGCCATCCCCCCATGAACTAAACCCTGAAACCCCTTCGTAATCCCCCAACCAAGATTAGGGTCCTTTTCCAAAAGACAGACGTGAACTTTGTACTTTGACAGTTCGCGTGCGATGGCTGTTCCTATAATTCCACCACCAATCATAGCAACTTGTGTTTCTTTAGCTTCTAAGCCCATACATGAACTCCCTCTCGTGTTCAAACCTGAGATCATATGGATCTTGGTAATTGGATTTCATACGTCCATACCTCGTAAAGGTAGAATTGAGTTTGTGGAAAAGTAACACAATCTCTTCCTTACTTTTCAAAAGTAATCTTCTTTAAACCCTCTTGAACTTGGAAAATATCTTTCAGCATCAATTCGTAGACCTTTTGTGAGTCCCTTTCACGGAGTGCCTTCAATATCTTCTTATGGTAAGTGACAGCATGGCTCGAGATTTCAATTCTCTTTTGTATATTTCCCCTCATTTCCAAATTCATCTCCTTCAAGACATCAAAGATGGGATTCATTGTCATGATGATAACCGGATTACGGGTTGCATTAGCGATAATACAGTGAAATTCAATGTTTTTTAATGGGGCTGGAGAATGAGACTTCAAAACCGTTATCGTTTCCTCAATATTCTTTTCCAATGCTTGAAGTTCTTCGCCGGTAATTCTCTCAGAGGCCAGCCTGGCGATGCTTGGCTCAACTAAAATTCTCGCCTCTGTTAAGTCATTCATAGAAGCTTTCTTAATTCGGAGGATTGAAGATAAGGATTCACTCAGTGGCTTCGAATTGACTTCAGCCACGAATACCCCAGAACCAGGTTTAATCGTCAACAATCCTGAGGTTTCAAGACTTTTAAGGGCTTCCCGGACAGAGATCCGGCTGGCTTGGAAGCGTTCTGTCAACTCTCTTTCAGGAGGAAGTTTATCCCCTGGCTTCATCGTCCCATTGATAATGGTAATTTTTATCTGTTGAACGATGAGTCCTGATATTTTCCCTGTTCTAACTGAACGAAATGGGTCCATAAATTGCTATAGTAGCTAGTGTAATATTAGTTATATACATCAACCAAAAACATTAGGAGTTAAGTGCATAAGCACTATTATCTAATTCTTAAATTGATAATTTCAAAGTAATACTCTTAATCTCCTAAAGAAACGCCAGATTTCCTTTCTCTTGTCCAGGAGATGAGGATAGCGATCACGCCAATAAAAAGGACGAGCTTCCAGACATCCTGAATGTTCTCAAGAGAAAGACCTCTTTTGCCTGCATCCAACGGAGTCGCATGCAAGCTTAGAGCGATCACCACCTCTGCAAAAGCAACACCGATCACCAATCCCAGATTTCTCGCAAAAGCTAAAAAACTGGAGGCCAAACCCACCTTTTCCCGAGGTAATGACCCGATGATGGCGCTATTATTAGCCGGATTAAACAGTCCGAGCCCAATGCCCAAAACAACCTGCCTCCAAAGGATCTGATAATCGCTGACGCTTCCTTTCAGAAAAGTGAAAGAAAATATAGTCAATGAGGTGAGGGCCAAACCGACGGTGGCAGGAGTTCTCACCCCTATCCGGTCAGAAATTCGTCCTCCCAAAGGCGCCACTATCATCACAGCGAGAGCAACAGGGAAAATCAACATTCCTACCTTCGATGGTGAAATTTGCAGAATGTTCTGGAGGAAAAAAGGGACAACGAAGGTATGCGCACTGTTCATCCAAAAAGAGAGGAGGCCTGTTCCAAGAGAGGAGATAAACAGCCGCCTTCTGAAAAGGTAAAGGTCCACTAAAGGAGAAGATGATCGGAGTTCCACAATAATAAATAGGCTGGAGGAGAATAGAGTAATTACAATCCACCCCCAGAGTAGGGCGGATGATCCTTGCCCCACTCCATTCAGAAAAAGGAGAAGAGAGGTAACGAAGAAAAAAAGTAGGATGGCTCCTAAAAAATCCACCGGGACTTTATCCGTGCGTCCATCCTTCTCTAAGATTTTTAAAGAGAGAAAGATCCCAATGGCTCCGATAGGGAGATTGATAAAAAAAACTGATCGCCATCCCAGATGTTCTACTAAGAAGCCTCCCAGAAGAGGCCCGGTCAAAAAACCTGCGTAGACAACGGAGTTAGAAATCCCCAATGCCCGACCACGTTCTTTTTCTGGAAAGGCAGTCGTAAGTATTGCAGGACCAATGGCCATCAGGGCAGAAGCGCCCAAGCCCTGAAGCATCCTCGAGCCGATAAGAGAATGGATCGTTGGTGAAAACCCACAAAAGGCTGAACCTAATGTGAAGGCTATGAAACCCAAGAGGTATATCTTTCTATAACCAACGAGATCGGCCAAGCGTCCCATAATAAGTAGGCATCCTGTGATTACCACCAGATAGGCCATTACTACCCAAGCCACTGTTCTCAGGTCAGTATTCAAGGACTGAACAACCGTGGGGAGGGAGATGTTTACCACACTGGCGTCCAATGTGGACATATAGACGCCAATGCAGATGTTAAGGACTACCCAACACCGTCTTGCCCTTGTTAAGTGCCCTTCTGGGATTGATTCCATTACTTTCCCTATTTTTACATTTCCTCTTATAAGCTATCTAATCTATTGGAACAAAATAACAATTATTCAACTTCTTCAAACTCTTTATATTTCTGGCGGCGTTTTTTAAAATAAGGGAAAATTGCCAATAGCAGAAGAAGAAAGGCAAAACCTAATATGATGCTAGAAATCGGACGGGTGATAAAGATCATAAAACTTCCTCTAGACATTAGGAGAGACTGACGAAGAGCGTTCTCCAGCATTGGGCCTAGGACAAATGCAAGGATGAGGGGTGTACCTTGATAGTCAAATTTTCTCATCACGTAACCCGCTACTCCAAAGAGGATCATTAGGACGAGATCGAAGATAGAGTTATTCAGGCTATAGGCGCCGATTAAACAGAACAGGAGAATCAATGGAAAAAGAATCCGGTAGGGAATTCTTAATACCTGGACCCAGATGCCGATCAAAGGAAGATTGAGAAGAAGGAGGAGACCATTGCCTAAATACATACTTGCTACCAATCCCCAGAAAACATCAGGGTGGTCTCTTATAACGGAGGGACCAGGTTGGATTCCATGAATGATGAGGGCCGCGAAGAGCATCGCCATGGTAGGATTTGGAGGAATCCCCAAAGAAAGTAAGGGTATTAGACCTCCTGTTGTAGCAGCGTTATTCGCCGACTCTGGACCAGCAACCCCTTCGATCGCACCCTTTCCAAACCTATCGGGGTTTTTGGAGATCCTCTTCTCGACCGCATAGGAAAGGAATGGAGAAAGAATCACCCCTCCTCCTGGAAGAATTCCAATAATAAATCCAATGATAGACCCTCTGAGAATTGCCCATTTTGACTCCGCCCAATCTTCTAACGAGGGCCATAGATGGCTGATCTTAGTTCGAAAGATTTCCCTCTTAACAGTTTGTTCAATATTAGTTAGGACTTCCGCTATTCCGAAGAGGCCCATTGCCATCGGAATGATCCCCACTCCATCCACCAGTTGTTCGATCCCGAAAGTGAATCGATCAAGAGCAGTAAACTTGTCGAGGCCCACCGTTCCAATCAAAAGCCCCACCAGAGCCATCATCAAAGCCTTCAACATCGACCCCTGAGTTAGATAAGAGAGTATAATCATACCAACGCACATTATGGCGAAATATTCTGGAGGACCAAGCTTGAGAGCAGCATCCGCAAGAGGGGCAGAAATGAACATCAGTCCGAAGATGCTGATTGTCCCCGCGATGAAAGAACCAATGGCTGCAATCCCCAATGCAGGGCCTGCACGACCCTGGCGTGCCATTTGGTATCCATCTAGACAAGTGATGATAGACGCCGCTTCCCCGGGGATATTAACTAATATGGAAGTTGTTGATCCCCCATACATGGCTCCATAGTACATGCCTGTCAGCATAATGATACTCGAAGTAGGTGTCATACTGTAAGTAGCTGGAAGGAGAAGTGCCATGGCACCAATTGGTCCGATGCCGGGCAGCACTCCTACTAATGTCCCCATCAGCACTCCGATGAAACAGAAAAGAAGATTGTTAGGTTCCCAAATGACTTGGAGACCTAACAGGATATTATCAGGAAAGCCCATATTTCAAAATCCGAATAGACCAGCAGGCAATTGGCAATTCAGCCGTATTGAAAAAACATAGTAACTTATCATGGTGGTCGAAAAGGAAAGAACTAGAACCCACCACACCTTCGGTCGTTCGAAGATCCAGAATAAGAAAGTCATCAGGAGAAAGGTACTAATAAGGAAACCTACTATGGGCATCAACTTGGCAAAAATAAGGAGGGCCATCAGAACCAGAAGAGTCCTCCCCCAGGATTTCCCGACAAAGAGACTTTCAGCTTTTTTCCCCTCTTTTTTGGTAAGTGTCCGAAGAAATAGAGTCAAGGAAAAAATTCCCAGTAATACCGAAACCCCAAAGGGCATAAAACCCATATCAGGCTTTTGAAGCGAACCGATTCCTAATCGTAGAGATCCAATACAAGCGAAAATTGAGAGAAGTAGCCAAAAAAGGCTGCTTACCAGATCATATCTTTTCATTATTTTTTATCAGGTGCTTTTGTTATCCCTATTTCTGCAATCTGCTTTTTCCAAAATTCTCCAGTTTTTTTGATGAAGCTCTTTAATTCTTCAGAATTGCGATAAACAATCTCGATGTTTATTTTTTCCATAAACTGGATGAACTCCGGATCCCCCATCGCCTTATGAAACGCATCGTCCAACTTGTTTACTATAGATGGGGGCGTTCCTCTCGGAGCTGACAACATATAAAAAGGATCATCAGTGTAATCATATCCTAACTCTCGTAGCGCAGGTGCATCTGGGAAAATCCTCATTCTGTCTGTAGTATAGACTACTAAAAGCCGAAATTTTCCTTCCTTGACTTGGGAAATCCAATTCTGGGGGCTGGAACAGGCAGTGACGTGACCTCCTAATAACGCTGTCAAAGCAGCACCGTCACCGCCACATGGGATACAGATCATTTTAATTCCTTCCCGGTGAGCAATATATTCCATGGCAAAGTGTGGAGGGTTACCGAACGCTGAAACGCTGTAGCTAACTTTTTCAGGATTTTGCCTTGCATATTCTACCAACTCTTTCAATGTTTTGAAAGGGGACTCTGTCTTTACTACCAGCCCAGCTCTACCTACTCCATAATGTAGGATGGGAGTAAAATCGTCAGCTGTATAGGAAAGGGGCCGTCCTTGTGATTGCCGTAACTCTATTGTCCAGGTTACAGAAACGGTCGTATGTGCTACTAAATGATAACCATCTGGTTTTGCTTTGGTAAGGATGCTCAAAGGCACCGTCCCCGCTCCTTCTCCATTATTTGAGATGACAATGGGTTGACCCAATCTTTTCTCAGCTTTGCTTGCTAGCATTCTCATAATGATGTCTGGGTTTGTACCCGGATTGTTTGATACTGTAATGTTGATTGGCCTCGTTGGGAATTCTTGGGCAAGTATTAACGGAGACGTCACAAAAAGTAAAAATCCAACCAAGAGAGTCAATTTTGCAAGTCTTTTTCGTTCCATAGAGCACCTCCTTAAATTTTTTAAACACAAATATGTTATCTACATTCACCTCCTTTCTGTTAATTTCAATTCGAAAGCAGACATCAACGTTGTATAAAGATTTTTGAACACTTGAATTTACCGTTCTCACATTTGATAGCCAAAAATGCATAGTAATTTTTGTCGTCCTGCTCAGGGAAATCGACCCTATTGAATAGAACGGGATATTTTCTACTTTCTTTCCTTTCTAGGGAGGCCGTCATTGCCGTATCTATGTTCGTTATAATAGATTTTAGTTCAAGACAGCGCCAAAGTTCGTGACCATTGGCTGCTTTTAGTTTAATGTCTTTCTTTATCTCGTCTAAACGATCTATTCCTCTCCTTAGCAACGGGCCTGAAGTCACATCCCCACAGTAGAAATCCATGATGTTCTGTACTGCCAATTCTACTTCTTTCCAATGGTCACCCTCCCTAATGGTTAACATCTTTGAACACGATTCCATTAAAGAATCTAAACTATCCCCACCAACTGGCAAAAAGCTATTCTGCTTTAATGCATATTGAGCTGCCCTATCCCCGGCATACCAACCCATGGTCAATGCTCCCGGAGCGCAGCTCCAAGGAAATCCTCCTACCTCGTCGCCAGCCGCAAAGAGCCCCTTAATCTTAGTTTCTAAATCCCCATTTACTAAGATGCCAGCAGCTGATGGACCACGCATATCACGAACACTAGCCCCCATATATTCTATTTTATCCCTTCTTAAATCGATCCCTTCTTCTCTGAAGTGACTTAGAAGAAGCCAACATTTTCCCTCATTACTCATTGACCATTCAATGTGTTTTATTTCTTCCTCAGTACCATTCGTAAGGTCCAAATAAAACGGGCCTTCCCCTCCGTTATGCATGTCAAAAAGACGAAACATGAAATGACCACGTGCCCTTTTCTCTGCGAATTCCCTTCGTGCTTCAATGGGATCTACTTTTTTCTTCCCTAAGTTCCCCCAATCATAAAAAGATGTCCTTGGTGTAATTACCTTTCCATTCGCATCGACAACGGACCCTGCTGGTTGATAGGTACCCCTTGGCGCTCCACCAGAGGGTTGATTGACTCCTTGTCCAAGGTACCTGGATTCAATGAATTCCATATTAATTATTTCAAGCCCGGCACGGAGTGCCATTGCCTTGCCATCTCCGGTTAAATGTGGAGGCAATGGCAAATTGAAGTCAACTCCAGTCAGATTTCGAGTTAATCTGTTGGCTCTGCCTGTGGATAAAACAACAGTCTTTGCCTTAAAAAAATAGAGATCTCCTGTTTGTGTCCCTACTCCCAATGCTCCTGAGATGTGGCCGTCACCGAATAGCAAATCAGTCACCATAGTTCTATTCATAATATTAACTCTTCTTTTCTTAGCTTCCTCAGTAAGTTTCACCTTAATGTCTCGTCCATCAAAGTTAAATGAACTTGGCATACTGTGGAACTGGTTAACGATTCGGAATTTCCCGGGGATGTTACTGTCTTCATACCTGAAGTTGAGGCCGAATCTCTCGAGATCAAGAATTCTATCGTAACTTGAACTGGCTACTAAGTAGAGTAAATCTTTAAAAATAAAATTGTGTGCCATTACTTCAGCATGGTCTTCCATAAGGTCTTCAATTGTCCAGCCAATTTTGCTGTGAACGGGAGGTATATATGCCCATATATGGTCTATGCCCACTCCAGCACATCCGCTCCTTAGTGTGTTACTCTTCTCAGCAATAGTAACGTTGACTCCAGATTCACGAGCCTTGATTGCAGCCATGCACCCGGCCAGTCCCCCGCCAATTACTAAAACATCTGTTTCTACTGGGATCACCTCAAATTTCAAATTCATGGTCCCCTCTCTATTCTTAATCCAACTGATCATTTTCCTTCCACCCTCAAAGCGGATACCTTCATTGCGAGCGGGATCTTAATTTTAATGGACGATGTGGGGCAATCCATCACGCAGGCCCCGCAGTACCAACATTCATCTGGACGCACCACTTGTGGACCTGCATCCGTCATAAGGAAAACATCTTCTGGGCATATATCGGAACATTTTCCACACAAACTGCATTCTTCCATTGTAATAATAGGGGGCATAGTTCCTTATCTCCTGACCCTCCACATCTCATCATCGGATCATCATCTTTTAGGCCTCTCACCGATCAGCCGCATCGTTGTTGGTAACTTGTTTAGCTCTTGCACTCCTCTTTCTGTCACGACTACTGTTCCTCCGATGTTCACTCGTTGTTTATCCTTGCAGGCATTTGGCTCTAATTCAAACACCATGCCCGGCTTAATTACGAGGTCGTCTCCCCATGAGGGCACTGTTCTAATTCCCTTGTAATTTTGGATCCCAGGTAACTCGTCTATCCCTACATAAGTGGGTCCTACCCACACAAGTGGCGATAGGCTATGAATGAGCGGGGTAAGATGCCAGCAACCTGCCTCTGTTAGTGGAACTTCCATGGTTTCTGCCACGTTCTTGAAAGTAGCACCAGGTCGCAGGGAACTAAGCCCTGCTTCATATGAGCGCCGTGCTACGTCGGCACAATAACGGTTTAAGGAACTAACAGGTTTTAATGCTAATGCCATTTGCTGTTGGGTTTCCAGTCCCCCATAACGCGTGAAAATTTCAGCCATTACCATATCCCCCTTCTGTAGGACACGGGAGCCTCCACCTCTAGAAGCCCAGATAGGATTTCCTCCCCAACTTACATTGTCCGGCCCTGTTTTCAGTATCAGACCCTCAGGAGAGGGAATAGCTCCGTGACTATGGATTGTTTTCAAAATAGTCGCGTAGATTTCAGTCTCCTGAACTCCAGGCTTGGTGGCCTCAATCATGGCTCGACATGCCAGTTCACCGATCTCAGCGGAGTACCGCATAAGGACTAACTCCTCTTCACTTTTCACGAGCATCAATTCGGAGAAAGAGAGAGAGAGATCCAGAAAATTAGCCTCGGGAAATTTATCGAGCACATGCGACCAGGTTGTGTATGGGACAATCCCCTCCGTCTCCCCTGGTCCTTTAGTCTTTAAGCCCACTATGCCAATTCTTGCTTGATCCAGCCCTTTCTCCCGTAAAACACCAACCAAGCTAGGCCCTGAAACCCCCAATCTTATATCGTTTACCCAAAAAACCTCTCCATCTAAAGTGCCCTCCAAATGCCTCACAATACGGGAGGCGCTCCAGACTAAATAAACCGGTTCTCCCCCCATCGGAAAGACTACAATTCCGTTGAAAAACAAATTCGTAAGATAACTATCATAGTTCTCGCGTCCCTTTAGACCAAATACTAATAGGCAATCCAGATCCTTATGCTTCATCAGGTTTCGAGTCCGTCTCCACCGACGTTCTTTTTCACTCAAGGACAATGTCGGATATTTTCCCCTCAATTTTCATAACCTCCATCGCCACATTTTGCGCTTTATTTCCTTATATTAGACGCTCAATTTTTCGTTCAGGGAATTAAGGATACTTCTTCCCCATGTGTACCAACTTGTGTCCCCGTAGGAACCCGTTCCCCAGAAATTTGTTAGATGGTGGGATGGATTAGACATGCAGGAATCCAAACTAACACTCTGATGCAATCTTAGCCGGCCGTAACCGCCTTACCCTCCTCATCAGGTTCCAACCTTTTCTCACCAGGAAGAAATCCGACGTGATTTGGATCCAAGGCATCCCGAATCCTGTTAAGAGCACTTCCCATGCCTATGGAATGAGTTTCTACTTTTTTATATCCTCCACGTTTATACCCTCCAGCGACATGAATGTTTGGAAAGTTATCATTGACCCAGGACGACATCTCCTCTCTCATTTTAGTGACTCTTTTCCTATGGTATTCATCCATTGCGTCCACAGGCAGCATATAGCGAAGATGGGCGCCGGTTCCTCCCTCAAACATCCGAACGTAATATGGTTGTGGATTCTGGTTGTACTTATCTCTTAGTGTTCGATTAAAAGCATCTTCCAATTTTATTAAATCATCAGTCGATCCATTAAAGTAGGCGCTCCCCCCCCCGGGTCTTTCACCACCCATATATGACCACATATGTTTTTCTCTCTTTTCAGCCAAAGGGTCGAAGTCTTTATAATCACGCTTCCAGGATTTCCAACAATTGGGAATCGTATTTCCAAGTTCCTCATTTCCTAAAATTTTTCCCCCTATTTCTTTGGCAATTCTCTCACATAGCTTCAAATTGCAATCCACCTGCTCTTTATACCCACGAAACTGGGTCCAGGCATAGCAATAATATAATCCTTTGTATGGCTCGGTGTAGTCGGCTGTCATTCGGTGGGTTAGGAGATCGATGTGATCTTTGCTTCCTTTAATGTGTGACTCTGTCATTGCAGTAAGAACCCAATTCCATACCATACTCTGGTCGCCTAAACATGATTGGGTTACCGTTTTGGAAAACTTAACAGCCTTGGCGAAGGTGTCAAATCCGCCAATCGGTAATCCACTTGCTTCCATCAAGGGCCAAATCCTTATGGCTGCTTTTGTAACAATACCCATTAGAGGTGTCGCCTGGAGGGATGTGGCGAAAAGCCCCCTAATATCAGGCACACCTCCAGCCTGTGGCGACCAGTAATCAGATCCCATACTCGCTGTTCCCGTTCTTAATAGTGATCCGTCAAGCATTACAATTTCCAACCCAAGTGTCTGATTTGAAACTCGTCCAGAAAAGTTGTGGTTGAATCCCTGCTGCACAGCAAGGTTTCCAACCGGCGAGAAAGTTGGCGGGAAACTCCCAATTGCAATTGTATAGCCTTCCTTTCTGAGAAGAGGAATCAAACGATTATACGTTACGCCCGGCTCGAGTACCACATATGAACTTTCCGGGTCGATTTTGATGATCCTATCCATCTTCATCATATCTATGAGAATGTCTGCCTCAAAAGAAGGGGTAAGTGAACCAGCGCAAATAGGCAATACTGTCAGTTTTTCTTTATTCGCTAACCTAACTATCTCCTGTACATGCTCAACCGTCCTAGGCATAACTACAAGTTCGGGCCCTTTGCCGTAAGGAGCTACAGCCACAAAACCCCAGGACCACCGATAAGAGGATCTTACTGCCGGGTTTTCACTTACATTTTCCTCTCCTAAACAAGCCGCTAACTCCTTAAATGCTCTTGCCTTTCGGCTCTCAAATGATGCAGACTTTGCCATCTTATACCTCCTTATTCAATATGATTTCGGCAATATCTTTGACCTTAAGCTTTCCATCTAACTCTTCGTCTTTAACCGCATCATACAGCATCTTTGCGCACAATGGACACGCGACCGCCAACACTTCAGCACCGGTATCCTTTGCCTGACGAACTCGTATCCTGCTTGGACTGTTCACACCGCTCTCCAGCATACTCGTAAAAAAATTACCTCCTCCGCCTCCACAACAGAATGCTTCTTCTTTACTGAAACCCATCTCAATTAATTCAAGTCCTGGAATAGATTTGAGAATTTTTCTGGGGACTTCATACTCTTGATTGTGACGACCTAAATAACAAGGATCGTGGTAGGTCACGCAGGTCTTAAGTTCGGGAAGGACCACCTTTTTCTCCTCAATTAATTTCATTAAAAGGTGAGTATAGTGGATCACCTCGAAATCTCCTCCTTTTTTTCCATATTCATTTTTAAAGGAGTTGTACCCATGAGGGGAAAGAGTAACAATTTTTTTTACCCCCAATTTCTTAAATGTTTGGATATTCTGTTCAGCAATGATTTCGAAAAGGCCACTTTCCCCGAGTGCCTTCACTTCGTTTCCGTCTGATATTTCTTCATTACCGAGTATCCCCATGGAAACTCCATTTCTATTCAACAGGAAACTGACAGCACGGGCAATTTTCATCCCTATTTCATCGAAGGAGCCTACGTCACCCACATAAAAAAGAAACTCCTGCCCCGAATAAGAGGGAATTCCTAACGCTTCAGCCCATTTCGCTCTTTTACTTCTAGGTTTTTGGTAAGGGTTCCCATAGAGTTCGACGCTTTTCAAATAGTCCCTAACCGGTGGAGGTACCTTCCCTCTGTTCACCAATTCTTCTCGCATTTTTTCTACTAAGTATGGCACATTAAAATACTCGTTCGTTAAATAATAAATGTTCCCACATTGGCTAGCACATGCCCTGCACATCGTACAGGTATAAAGGACACTCGCTACTTCACTACCCCAATTCAAATGGCCATCATAAAGTGACCGGGCTATCGCTATCATCCCCCCCGCTGAATATGAAAAAAACCCATATCGCTCTTGAATCGGACACACAGTCTTATACTCCGCATTGCTTGTCACACACTCCCTACACCTAAGACATGTGTAAAGCGACGTAACCCACTGGTCTAAAAAAGTCTCAGTTGCCATATGTTTTTCTCCCTCCTTGTTTTTGCTAACCAACACCTTTCATGCAATCGATAACCCACTAACTCTGTTGTCCCCCCTATTTATTGACAATTCCTGACCTTCCCATCCAGCCCGTCGTCTTTACCTGTCTCAAGGCTCTTACTCATTGGTTATTTATGCTGATGGATGCTGACCATAAAGCATGTTCACGAAGCTTTAATAAGAAACCCCTTGAACAATTGCCCCTATAAATTCCCGAATAAAGTCTCTTGTTCGATCTTCGATGCCGCTACTCAATCTCGCCCCAATTTTTTGGATATCGATCTCCATAATATCCAGTCCTACAAGTGAAAATCTGTGTAACGATAATAATTCTACTATATTGAACGCCGCCTCTAAAATAATAGAGATTTCGGTGCCAACAAGATCAACAAACCTGGTTGCTAAAACTCCACACTGGGCAGATACATCTACGTCTAAGGAGACGTATAGCTTAGAACATTCAAGTTGATCCAAATCTTTTTGAATCGTAGCAGGTCCAGATTGTTGCAATTGATCCTTACTGATTATTTTCACACCTCTTTCCACCAGCGAGTCATAATGGCGCATATAATCTACAACTCTCTTGTCACTTAAAGTTCTTAATTTTTCAGCATTGTCCCCTGGGCCGATTACGATTAGATTTTTAGGAAGTATTATTTTTTCTCCAATGAGATGAGATAAAAAATTGCCTGTTGTATATGGATCGAAAGTCATCGGTTTCGAAATTGTGCTAACCGCTGGCAGCCCCACTTCCGATGCATATTGAACTAGCCCGCTACGAATGGGTAGAGGAATCGCATCCGTATGGACATCAAAGACTAATACACCGAGATTCTCAGGGCCGAAGCATTCTGAAAGAGCCATCAGCACTCCACCTGTTAAGGAATGATCTACTCCAATCATTCCAGGTATATGTGGAAATACGTGGGCCTTGACAAAGTCTCTAAGTAATTGAGCGAAAGCTCTGAAGCCATCATTTATGAGAAAGTACCTGTAACTTTCCTCCCGAATTAAATCCAGGTCTGATACCTGTGGTTTCGGAGTTAACCAACTATCAACTACAAATCTTCCCAAATTTTGATGTCCGCATTCTTTAATTTGATTACCCATAATATCCCGAAACAAATCGTATGGATCTTGTAAATTGGATTGGAAATATCCTCCAAGTGAAAGGGCTTCAACGTATGCTCTCTTAATATTAACAGCCTCTGGAATATCTAATGCATCCAGAGATGCACCGAAAAATCTTATGGACCTTTTTTGCCCCGGCATAGAGATCTTTTCAATCAATCTGCAATCTGCTACTTCCAATAATCGAAGGAATCAATGTTTGATCCAATCACAAATGTGGGATTGTCCCAGGACTGGGATATTGCATTCCTGTTGCGCGCTTGGTCTTCATTTTAACTCACGAATCCCATACGTCTTGCCCAAAAAAAGTATCCTTGCCAATAAAAATCAATCGTGCCCTTTTCTGTAGGTTCCACTTGAATCTTCATGCGAGCATACCTTTCCGGAGTAGGATGATAGATCAATTGTTCCAGGCGTTCCTGGGCATCATCCTCTGTTTTAGCACCACACAAATATTCGATGGCCGAAGAAGACACCTCCAAAAGAACATCGTACTTCTCCGGGATACCAGAATCCATTTCCATCTTTCCCTCACTTTTTGTAAGAGAAAATGGCTCCTTGTCGACTAAAACCTTAAATGTAGCTCCCTCTCTTAAGTAATTAGAGGCTCTCTTTCCCCATCCTGTATCAAAAAAATCCTTAAATCTTTCCCATGCATTAACCATTTTTTCCTCCCCATATGATTTTGCTGATATTAAGGTGAGACGCAGTTCTTCCATACACAATATCCCAACTTTTCTTGCTTAACTGCAACTCCCAATCATCCTTAATAAGTGCTACCTGAAATGATTATGTTTTCTTGGGTAACTATTTCAAAAATAGTAAACGCGGTCATCCACATGTCCCTAGCGGTGAGGGGGAAGTTTGTACGACTCTTTTTTCAAACAAGATCCAAGAATTGGTATGACAACCGTCCTCATACCACTTTTAAAAAAGTTTGTCAAGAGAAAAAACCGGACCCAAATCCCGATATAGAAAAAGAGCTCACACATAGCCGCGGGGATTTGGAGGCTTTTCCCGAGCAAAAAACCCTTACTTGTTTAAGCCGTTTCCTTATCCATACATGATTAAATTAAAGATCAGTCAGTTTTTGTGATTTCTTCAGTCTCGGGACAGACTACCCCCTTGTCCTTTCTTTTTCCGCTATATTCGTCTCTGTTTTCACCCATCTGGGCATAAACTTAACTCGAAAGATTTCCCTCGAATCTTTCTAAACAATTCCAATTTCTCCAGGTCAATCATTAACTTCAAAACCATCTCTCCCGCGTGTTTCACAATCCGCCCCGCCACCTGCACCATCTTCCAGCGAAACGTTGCAATGGTATGCTTCATCCATGACTCTGGACAACAAAGCCGTTTGAACCCAATAAAAAGATTGTAAGCAATGACCCCGATCCTGAAAAAAACAGCATTAGCATAGCTCTGCCCACAGGGCATCCGCTCCATCCCAAAACCAATCTTTATCTCCTTATTAAAGTTTTCCGCCTGCCCCCTCTGGTTATGCCACTTCAATACCTCCCAACTATCCTTCTCCCCCTCCAACCAGTTCGTCGCCACGGCATGATAAAAATACTGCCCCTCTTTGCCCTCAAATAAATCCTTCTGCCTTCGTATCTCTCGCTTCACCACCAAACGAAAAGCCTTCTTCGTTTCATTCATACAATGGACCGTCTCCCCTACCTCATAGCCATAACCCCGCACCGGCTCTTTCCACTCCTCCTGACCAATCAACCCAATCACCTTTTTGACCGCTTTGTCCTGATCCACCGTGATCCCATACTTGACCCCATCCTCCTCTAACTGATTGAAAAGACCAGCTTGATATGAGGCGCTGTCCGCTCGATAATACCCAATCTTTTTGCCCCAAGGCATCCGCCGTTTGCATTGAAGGTAAAATTCCTTCTGCCCAAAGGCCGGCGCTACATTACCCTCCCGAAATTCGTCATACAGACATACCGGAGTCTCATATAAAAACCCTGCCACCGGCATATACCCCTTATTCCAATTATAGGTGAACAAGGCATCCGCCTTCTCCCCTATAATCTCCGTCGCATCCGCATCCAACGTGTATTCCCTTATCCCATCTCTTCTCAAAATCCTCTCATTGATCTTGCCCCTCACCCGATCCAATCCCTCTAATCCTGGCTCCCCTCTTTTTGGATCTCCCATCCTCCTTAGCCAATCCCCTACGGTATCAGGCTCTGGAATCTCATCACGACCAATCAGCTTCATTAAGCCTTCCTCATTTTTTAGCTCCCTTAAATCCTCTAGACTTCTCCCTCCCCCTTGCAACATTAACACCACTGTATCCACAATCTCCGAAGGATCAAAACCCCGATTGCTCCCAGGACCCGGAAGATATTGATCGGTCAGCTCTCTCAGTCCAATCCCATGATTGAATTCCGCCATCAAGGCCAGACCTCCGTGGGCCGTTAGTCTCTCCTTCGTCGTTTCGATCTTGAATGAGAAGATGGTTTGCTGTATCATGTCTATCAACCTCCTTTTGGCCTTTCTGGTTTCACCCAACAGGTGATATTTTATATCACCGAAACCTTTAGGTCAAAAGGAGTTTTTTTATTTTTGGCATCCCTATCTCTTTTTTAGGGACCGGAGGCCTCTCCTGGTTTGACAAATCTTTTCCGCCCCAATAGAATCAATATGAATTTCCAGAGGAGTCCTATCATGATCAAACCCTGGCGAAAGATTCGAACTCGATCCACCCAGTCCTATCGTGTCTTCTCCGTACGGACGGATATTGTTCTCTCACCACGGACCAATCAGGAACATGACTTTTACATCATTGAATCGAACGACTGGGTCAATATTATTCCTCTCACCTTTGATCATCAGGTAGTCATGGTGAGACAGTACCGTCATGGCTCCAAAGAGGTAACCCTTGAAATACCCGGAGGTCTGGTGGACTCTAAGGATACTCCAAAAAAAGCAGCTGCGCGGGAATTATTAGAGGAAACAGGTTATCAGGCAAAAAAATGGTTGAAAATCGGGGTCGTAAATCCCAATCCGGCGCTTTTCAATAATCGCTGTTACACATTTCTGGCTCGAGACATCAGAAAGG
>Ga0315295_10000384_pt1 | contig 37742 bp, 34 predicted proteins | sample YL17G14_0_MG_FD_204453 | JGI IMG/M metagenome (GOLD analysis project Ga0315295, IMG submission 204453) | Sediment microbial communities from Yellowstone Lake, YNP, Wyoming, USA - YL17G14_0 | ecosystem: Environmental > Aquatic > Freshwater > Lake > Sediment | place: USA: Wyoming | collected...
ACGGCCAGGTGGTCAGGGAGAGGAAGCGTAAGGCTTCCCAGGACATATCCCAGTACCTCAAAGGCCTGAATCCACGGTACGTTTTCGGGAACTTCATCGTGGGCGCCTCCAACCGCTTCGCCCACGCCGCCGCTCTCGCCGTTTCGGAAAGTCCCTCAAGGATATACAACCCGCTGTTTATATATGGTGCCGTTGGACTGGGGAAGACCCACCTAATGCAAGGCATCGCCCACTTCGCGATCGCCCATCACCCCAACCTGCGCGTGGTGTACGTCTCCTCCGAGACTTTCACCAACGAGCTCATCCTCGCCATCCAGGAAGGCAACACGCTGGAGTTCCGCAACCGGTACCGCGGCGTGGACGTCCTGCTCATAGACGACATCCAATTCGTGGCGGGGAAGGACGCGACGCAGGAGGAGTTCTTCCATACATTCGATGCCCTCCACCAGGCCTCGAAGCAGATCGTCATCTCCTCGGACAGGCCTCCCAAAGAGATCTCCACGCTGGAGGAAAGGCTTCGGACCAGATTCGAGTGGGGCCTGATCTGCGATATCCAGCCCCCGGACATAGAGACGCGGATGGCCATCCTGAGGAAGAAGGCCGAGATCGAGGGCAAAGATGTCCCCATCGAGGTCTGCCAGTACATAGCCGAGAGGATCCCGTCGAACATCAGGGAGCTCGAAGGCGCCCTTATCAGGGTGCTGGCCTTCTGCGGCCTGCAGAAGACGCCGGTCACCCTCGACACCGTCAGGGAAGTCCTCCGCGACCTCTTACCGGACAAGAAGCCGGTACCGATAACTTTCGAAGCCATCAAGAAAGCGGTCGCCAGCTTCTACAACCTGGATCCGGGCGACATGACCGCCAAGCGCCGCACCCGCAGCATCGCATTTCCGCGCCAGGTCGCAATGTACCTGTGCCGGATCTTGACCGACGCATCCCTGCCCAGGATAGGGGAACAGTTCGGAGGCAGGGACCACACCACAGTGATGCACGCTTGCGACAAGCTCGAGGAGCAGCGCAAAGACAACCCATCGCTGGAGGACACCCTCCAGAAACTCATGAAGAAGATCAGGGAAGGATAAGGGGCTTGAGCTGGGATCCTGACGCGCTGTGCGAAACCCTGTGGATTACCCGCAACTTGCGTGTTGACAGGGTGTGGACATGGGACCGTGCCTAAGAGATCCTTTAGGTTGTACACACGAGTCCACAGCCCGTCCACAGGGTCGTCCACAAGGGAGGAAGTCTGCTCTAACTGGAAGAATAACATGGTGTCAACAAGCTGACAGCTCCTACGGCTACGACTAATCTAAATTATCCATAGAGAAGAAAGTATAGATAGGAAAGAGAACCTGGGCAAGAGCAACGAGACAGGCGAGGAGAAGAAGGGGGAGCCTTGCATGAACGTTACGATATCGAGAGACAAGCTTGCGTGGCTGGTGCAGACGGCCTCACGTCCGATTCCGGCCCGTACTACCTTACCGTCCATAAAGGGATGTCTGATCGAAGTTACGTCGGATAAGATCGTGTTCTCGGGCACGAACCTTGACTGGGGAGTCAAGGTCTCCGCCGAAGCCAACGTGACATCCTCGGGTTCTCTCGTGGTCTCCTCGAAGATCTTGGAGGACGTGGTTCGGACCATATCCGTCTCTGAAATCAACCTCTCTCTGGATGAATCGGCCTGGGCTCTTGCAGTCAAGGCAGGTTCTTCTGAAATGGTACTGAATGCTATCCCATCCGACGACTTCCCGCGGTGGCCCGAAGCGCCTGCGGGAGAGAAAGTCGTCCTGAATGGAGACCTATTCAGGGACATGGTCAAAGTGGGCGCGACCTGCGCTGTGACCAATCCGGCCAGGCCTTTGTGGGGCGCCTGCCTCCTCGAGTTCAAGGACGGCAAGCTGGTGATGGTCAGCACGGACCAGTTCGCCCTGTCGAGGGCAAGAGCGGACGTCAAGGCGAACGCGGCAAAGGCGATCGTGTCGGCCAACATCCTCCAGGATATCGCCCGCCTATCTGACAGCGAGGACGGGGGAGAGGTCGAGATAAAGGTCGCCGATAACCACATCTACTTCACCACGAAAGCCATGTCTTGTTTCTCCCGCCTCATCGACGGCCAGTACTACGCATACGAGCAGGTCATTCCCAAGGTCTTCACCTCGTCGGCCAGGGTCGCCACCGAGGACCTCCTGAGGGCATCGTCCCGCGCGGCGATCGTCGCCAGTGAAGAGGACCGCGCCATGCGGATCATCTTCAACAAGGAGACCGGCTCCATAACCGTGAAAGCCGGCTCGCCTGAGAAGGGCCGGATGGAGGAGACGATCCCGGCCGCGGTCGAGGGCGAGGATATAGAGATCTGGGTGCAGCACCGCTACGCCCTTCAGGCTCTGGGGAAGATCACGTCCGAAGAGACGTTCCTGGGCATCTCAGGCCAGGTCAGCCCGATGAAGCTGGAGCCCGTGCCCGGGAAGGAGCCTAAGGACAGCGCGGTGGAGGCGGCATACGTGATAATGCCTATGTCCAGTCCGCGTGGAGCCTTCTAACGCGGTGTTTTTCTCGTTCCTGCTGCTTCGGGACTTCAGAAACTACGAGTACCTGGAGCTCCCGCTGGAAAGGGGCATTTCCCTGTTTTTCGGCCGGAACGCCGCGGGCAAGACCAACCTACTCGAGGCCTGCTACTATGTTTCCGCCCTGACCTCCCCGCGCGCTGAGAGAGACGCGGACCTCGCTCGGTGGGGCACCGGTGCCTTCTCGGTCGCGGCCAGGGTCGAACACGACGGAGGAACAAGCCTGATCAAGGTCGAGACCAGCGTCGTGCCGTCTCTCAGGCGCAGGCTGACGCTGAACGACGCGCCCGCGAGGCGGCACGACCTGCACGCGGCGTTGCCTTGCGTCTATTTCTCACCTGACGACCTCTACATGGTGAAGCGTGGTCCAGCCTTACGGCGAAGGTACTTGGACTCCCTGCTCTCCCGCATCGACTCGACCTATTCGGGGGAACTCGCCCGCTACCTGGACGCAGTGGAAAGGCGTAACGCAACCCTAAAAAGGGTCCGCTGGGACGATTCCTGGCGCAGGACTCTCGAGATGTTGGACGAGCTCCTGGTCGAGACCGGTTCGATCGTGCTATCCAAGCGGGCCGCGGTGCTGGGACCCCTGACAGCCCTGGTGGAGGAGACCTACACGTTCATATCGGGCGAAGGCTGCAAGGTATCGTACGTGTCATCCATCGGCACGCTACCGCAAGCTCTCGGCGGGACCGTTGAGACCGCCGGAGCAACTGCCTTGATCGGGGCCGCTTTCCGTAGTGCCCTCGAAGGCGCCCGGTCCGAGGAAAGGGACAGGTGCGTCACTCTGCTGGGCCCGCACAGGGACGACGTCTCGGTCGGGTTCGATGACAAGACCTTCCGGCACTTCGGCTCCCAGGGGCAGCAACGCAGCGTGGCTTTGGCTCTCAGAATGGCCGAGGCCAGGATGCTGGAGGACGCCTTCGACAAGAGGCCGGTGCTCCTCCTTGACGACGTTTTCTCCGAGCTGGACGAGGACCGGCGAGGCAAGGTGCTGTCGCTGTGTGACTTCGGCCACCAGATCCTGATCACATCCACCGACCCGGTGCCCGAGATCCGGCGGGAATTCCGCACGTTCCTGGTGAATGATAACGCAGTCGCGCCGTACAGGTGACGGGGAGACTCATGGCAATGACCGGCTCGTCCGGCCTCGCGGAAATCCTCAACAAGACCCTGGACGATCTGGGGCTCTTTCGAAAAGCCCGGAAGTACCAGGTATTCTCTCTCTGGAGCAAGATCGTCGGCGACATATCCCGCCACGCCAAGCCCCGGCGCCTCCAGGGCGACGTGCTCTTCGTGGCCACCGCTTCATCGGTGTGGTCGCAGGAGCTCACCTTCATGCAAGAGTCCATCGTGGCCAGGATCAACCAGGCCCTGGGCGGGCAACACATAAGGGAAGTGCGGTTCTCGGAGCACCTCTGGGGAGCTCAGGAAGATGGGCAGGCCCGGCGAGGCGGCGGGGCGCAGCCGCGGCGGGAGTCGTGGGGGCCGGAAGGCGAGCCCGGCGAACCGGTTCACCCAAAGGGGCTGGGCGCCGAGATCGCAGACGTGTCGCTCCTCCAGTCGTTCAGAAGGACCGCAGGCACTATGATGCGGCGCAGGCGATACCTGCTGGCCAGTGGGTACAAACTGTGTAGGACCTGCGGCAACGTCTATCCGGCGGAGAAGAGCGAATGCCCGGCCTGCAAGGTCAAGAGGGAATTCGTAGCGTACAACAGGGCAATAGCTATCCTGGACAGGCGGCCCGAGCTGGGTAACGAAGAGCTCTCCCGGCTTGCAGACCTGCCCGACCCATGGCTGGTCGAGCGGGCCCGGCGGGAGCTTGAATCCCGGTTGGCATCCATCATCCGAAACCGGCTCGGCGGCCCGTCGCGCGGCGAGACCGCGTACCAGGCCGGCGCGGCGGCTAGTGCCATGGGCCCGGTGCGCGGCCGTGCCTCATTGAACAAGGGGCCTGAACGGACCGAGCTCATAGCGGCCGTGAAGAAGCTGGCGTCGCTCCGCTCGCTTGCGCCTTTCGAGTGCCTGAGTCCGGAGGACGTCGAGAAGGCGGTGGGGCGCCGGCTGTCAACGCTCGTGAAGAAGGAGTGACTCATGGTCAGCGGCTGGCTCCCTCTGGGGTCCAAAGTGGTTGTCCGCGAGGACGACATCGTGGCGGTCCTGGACTGGACCTGGGGGAAAGAGTCCCCCGACAACCGCGAGCTGGTGAGCTACGCCCGGGCTCACGGGTTCCTGGTGGAAGACGGCGAGCTCAAGCAGTCGCTGGTGGTCGCGCGAAATAAGGTGTTCCTCACCAGCGTCTCCGTGGGCACGCTCAGGAAGAGGCTTGACCCGAACATAGTTTCGCCTCCAGGTAGCGATATGTTAAGATGACCTGTGGGGAGGCTTCAGTTTGAGGGAAGGGGAAGAGAAACTGGAGTACGGTGCTGAACAGATTAAAGTCCTGGAAGGCCTGGAAGCGGTCCGGCGCAGGCCCGGCATGTACGTCGGGACGACCGCGATCCAGGGGCTGCACCACTGCATCTACGAGGTAGTGGACAACAGCGTGGACGAGGCGCTCAACGGCTACTGCACCAGGATTGACGTTGTGCTGAGTAAAGACGGGTCCGCCTCGGTCCTGGACAACGGCCGCGGCATCCCTGTTGACATACACCCGCAAATGGGCATTCCCGCCGTCGAGGTGGCCCTGACTCGCCTCCACGCCGGTTCCAAGTTCGGGAACGGCGCCTACAAGGTGTCGGGCGGGCTGCACGGCATCGGCGTGTCCGCGGTCAACGCGCTATCAGAGTTTCTCGAGGTCACGGTCAAGATCAACGGGGGAATCCACTTCATTCGCTTCGAGCGAGGCGTCACGTCCGTCCCCCTGAAGCGGATAGGGGACACGGGCGAGACGGGGACTCTGGTCCGCTTCAAGCCCGACGCCGCCATATTCGAGACCACCGAGTTCGACTACGACACGGTCTCGTTGCGGCTCAGGGAACTCGCCTACCTGAACAGAGGACTCCACATCACCCTCATAGACGAAGGGACCGACAGGCACGTAGAGTACGAGTTCGGCGGAGGCATCGAGGAGTATGTCCGCGCCCTCAACAAGAACAAGGACGTCCTGCACAAGGACCCGATCTACGGGAGCACTACCAAGGACGACGTCGACGTGGAGTTCGCGTTCCAGTACAACGACGGCTACGCCGAGAATGTCCTCTCGTTCGCTAACACTATCCGGACGACGGAGGGCGGCACGCACGAGCAGGGCTTCAGGACGGCTCTGACAAGGATCGTCAACGACATGGGCAGGAAGGCCGGCGCCCTGAAGAACGGCGACGGCAACCTCTCGGGAGAAGATATCCGCGAAGGTATCGTCGCGGTACTCCACGTGAAGGTGAAGGACCCCCAGTTCGAGGGTCAGACCAAGACGAAGCTCGGCAACTCGGAGGTAGCGGGGATAGTGTCCGCCGGGGTTTCCGAGATCCTGACGACCTACCTCGAAGACCACATGCCGCTGGCCAAGATCATCGCCCTGAAGGCCATCGTCGCGGCGCGCGCCCGGGAAGCTGCCAGGCAGGCCAGGGAGCTCACCAAGCGCAAGAGCGCCCTCGAGCTGACGTCGCTGCCCGGCAAGCTGACCGACTGCAGCACCCGCGACCCCAGGGAAGCCGAAATATTCCTGGTCGAGGGCGACTCGGCCGGCGGTTCGGCCAAGCAGGGAAGGGACAGGCATTTCCAGGCCATCCTCCCGCTCAGGGGCAAGATCCTCAACGTGGAGAAGGCCCGGCTAGACAAGGCCCTGGCCCACGAGGAGATCCGATCGCTCATCACTGCCATAGGCACCGGGATAGGGGATGACTTCGACATCTCCAAGACCAGATACCACAGGATAATCATCATGACCGACGCCGACGTCGACGGCAGCCACATAAGGACGCTCCTCCTCACGTTCTTCTACCGCTACATGCCGGAGCTCATCGGGAAGGGATACCTATATATCGCTGAACCCCCGCTCTACATGGTAAAGAGGGGCAAGGCTGAGAAGTACCTGCACTCCGACGAAGAGATGGAGCAGTGGTTCAAGAAGCACGGCAGGGAAGGAACAAGCGTCCAGCGGTACAAGGGCCTCGGCGAGATGGACTACTACCAGCTGTGGGAGACCACCATGAACCCGGAGACCCGGACCATGCGCCAGATCAAGGTCCAGGATGCCATGCTGGCCGACGAGATCTTCACGATCTTGATGGGCGACAAGGTGGAGCCCAGGCGCGAGTTCATCGAGCTTAACGCCCACCTGGTCAAGAACCTCGACACCATCGCGTAGGAGGCCCTGAATGCCGGACGACATCGTGAGAGTGGTCCCCACCAACATTGAGGAAGAGATGAGACGCTCCTACATCGACTATTCCATGAGCGTCATCGTTTCGCGGGCCCTCCCCGACGTGAGGGACGGACTGAAACCCGTCCAGCGCAGGATCGTCTATGCCATGGACGATCTCGCGCTTCGCTACGACAAGCCCCACAAGAAGTCTGCCAGGATCGTCGGCGAAACCATGGGCAAGTATCATCCCCACGGCGAGACGGCTATCTACGACGCCATAGTCAGGCTGGCCCAGCCTTTCAACATGCGGTTTCCCCTGGTGGACGGGCACGGCAACTTCGGGTCCATCGACGGCGACCCGGCGGCCGCCCAGCGTTACACCGAGGCGAGGCTGACGGCCATCGCGGAGGAGCTACTGACGGACCTCGACAAGGACACCGTGGACTGGCTCCCCAACTTTGATGATAGCCTGAAAGAACCCACGGTTCTGCCGTCCCGCATCCCGAACCTCCTGGTGAATGGCTCGGCCGGCATCGCTGTCGGCATGGCCACGAATATCCCGCCGCATAACCTGGGCGAGGTCGTCGACGCGGCGGTCGCGCTCATCGACAAGCCTGACATGTCACCCGAAGACCTCATGAAGTACGTCAAAGGACCCGACTTTCCAACGGCCGGGCTCATCATCGGCACCGACGCTATAAAGTCGCTGTACACGACCGGACGCGGGATCCTGACCCTCCGGGCCAAGACTCGCATCGAGAAGGAGAAGAGCGGGAAGCAGGCGATCATCGTCGACGAGCTCCCGTACCAGGTCAACAAGGCGCGGCTCATTGAGAACATAGCGGAGCTGGTCAGGGACAAGAAGGTCCAGGGCGTGATCGACCTCCGGGACGAGAGCGACAAGAAGGAAGGGCTCAGGGTCATCATCGAGGTCCGGCGCGACGTGGAACCCGAGGTAGTCCTGAACCAGCTGTTCAAGCACACCGCGCTAGAGACGAGCTTCGGTGGGATAATGCTGGCCCTGGTCGAGAACCGCCCGCTGGTCCTCGACCTCCGCTCCCTCCTGTGGAACTACGTCATGCACCGCAAGGAAGTGGTGGTCAGGAGGACCAAGTACGAGCTCCGCAAGGCCGAGGAGCGCGCCCATATCCTGGCCGGATTAGTCATAGCCCTCGACAACCTGGACGACGTGATCGCCCTGATCCGGGCGTCCGCCGACCGGAGCGAGGCTCAGAAGGGCCTCATACAGAGCCTCGGCCTGGACGAGGTCCAGGCGAACGCCATCCTCGACATGAGACTGGAGCGCCTGACCCGCCTGGAGCGAGATAAGATCATAGAGGAGCGACAGCAGCTCCTGAAGGAGATCGAGTACCTGCGCGCGGTCCTGGCGTCCGAGCGGATGGTCATGGGGATCATCAAGAAGGAGCTGGCCGACGTCAGGAAGTCCTACGCCGACGATAGGCGCACCAGGATAGTTGAGAAAGTTGAGGAGATCAAGGACGAGGAGCTCATCATCGAGGAGGAGGTCACGGTCCTCCTCACCCGGATGGGCTACATCAAGAGGATGCCCCTGACCGTCTACCGCAGCCAGAGGCGCGGAGGCATGGGCGCCACGGCCATCCAGACCAGGGAAGAGGACTGGGTCGAGAAGGTGGTCTCGGCGACTACCCGCGAGTCGCTGCTCCTGTTCACCACGCAGGGCAAGGCGTACTGGCTGAAGGTGTACGACATACCCGAGGCGGGCAAGCAGGGCAAGGGCTTCCTGGTCTCGAGACTGGTATCGCTGGCAGAGGACGAGCGGGTGACCGACCTCATCCCGGTGAAAGCCGATTCTGAGGGCGACCTCCTGTTCATCACGAAGAAGGGCGTCTGCAAGAGGACTTCCATATCCGAGTTCGCGTCCTACAGGAAGTCCGGCCTGCGGGCAGTGAACCTGCGCGAAGGCGATTCCCTGATACAGGCGCGGCTTGTGGACGACGAGGATGAAGTCCTCATGGCGTCAGCTAAGGGAAAAGCCCTGCATATCAAAGTCAGCGACGTGAGGCCGATGGGGAGGAACGCCGCCGGGGTCAAGGGCATCCGACTCGCCAGGGACGACTACGTCGTGGGAGCCGACAGCGCTTTCCCCGGTGGGATGGTGCTGCTCGTCAGCCTCATGGGCTACGGCAAACTGACGCCGATGAGCGACTTTCCCCTGCATCACCGGGGTGGACGCGGAGTCATCGCGCTCAAAGTGAGCGAGAAGAGCGGGCCGCTCGCCGTGATGCGGGTGGTCTCGCCAAAGGACGAGGTGCTCCTCATTACGGCCGAGGGCGTCGCCATCCGTACGCGGCTCAACCAGGTCAAGCAGGCTCACCGCGCGACGTTGGGCGTGCGCCTCATGAGGGTGGAACACGAGGATAGGCTGGTCGCCTGCAGCGTTCTGGAGGCGGGTTAGCTCTCTCTGGTCGGGAGCGGGGCCAGGGTGGGGCTGGGGTAGGTCTAGGGTGCCAGGAGGTCTGCTGTCGCGGCAGGCACTGCCAACGACGCGGTCTCCGAGTGAGCCCCGCCTGGTGAGCGAGCAGCTCTGAGGGAAGAAAATGGCTGGTTACGGGTACCGGGATCACGTGTCGGACGTACGCGTCAGGGCCTGGGGCTCGTCCCTGGGGGAGACCTTCGCCCAGGCGTGCCTCGGGATGTGGGCAATGGTGGCCGAACCTTGCTCGGTTCCCCCGAAACGCAAGTGGACCATTTGCGCGGCTGGCCAGGACCTGGAGGAACTCCTCGTGAATCTCATGAACGAGCAGATCCTCGAGTTCGATACGAAAGGTCTCGTGGCTGGAGGCGTAGAAACCGTCTCGGTCGCGGAGCAGGGCGGCGCCTTCGCAGCGACGGCGGTCCTATGGGGATGCGTCTCGGCGGAACTCTCGAAACCGCCACGCAGACACCTTAAAGCCGCCACCTTCCACGACCTCCTGGTATCGCCGAACCTCGTTGAGGTCACGCTGGACGTATGAGGTCTTCCCTCTAGGCTCTAGGGCGATGTATATTGTAGATGTATACACCGTCGGGAGGTGGCTCGGTGGAGAGAACGCAGATTTACCTCACCAGTGAGCAGAAGGCCCGCATCGAAGCCATTGCCAAATCCAGGTCGGTACCTATGGCTGATGTAATACGAGATGCAGTATCTCATTACTTGGCGGTTAGTGACCCCGGTGAGAGATCTCGGGTCCTACAGCGGACCTTCGGGTCGGTGACGGAGTGGAAGGAGCAGGACGGACTCGAGCTCTCAAGGGGCCTGAGGTCCCAGTGGTCCCGGCAGGCGAGTGGCTCTTCCCAAGTAGAGGGGAAGCGAACGTGACGCGAAACCGGGCTCAATCCAGTCTCACACGCGATGGTTCGCCGAATACTCTGCTTGTTGATACCTGCGTGCTGGTCGACCACCTGAGAGGCTTCGAACCGGCGCGCGAGTGGCTGTCCAGAACGGCCCCGTGCATGGACGTCCGGTTGACCTACTCAGTGATTACTTTGGCCGAGCTCCTGGCAGGACTCACGGATGAGAGTTCACGGGGCTCAGTGGAAGAGCTATTGAGCCTCTTTGAACCGATCACAGTAACCGAAACTGCGGCGAGAAGGGCGGGCGACTACATGCGGCAGTGGCGTCAGAGCCACGGCATGGCGATGCCGGATGCGCTGATTGCCGCTTCAGCCAGGGAAAACGGTGCTACGCTGGTGACGAGGGACAAAGCCCATTTCCCCATGACCGACATCGCTGTCGTTATCCCGTACTGACAGGACTGAAAGGAAGGACCCTGCATGGCCGACTTGCGGGTTGTCCGGGGCCCGGGCCCGTCCCGCTGGCTTATCCCTCGCGAGGGAGGCATGCGGGTACCCGGAGTGATCTTCGCGGGCGACAACGTGATGGACGACCTGCGCGGCACCAAGGCCCTCGAGCAGGTGCGGAACGTCGCCTTCCTGCCCGGCATACTGGCTGCCTCGTACGCGATGCCCGATATCCACGAGGGATACGGTTTCCCCGTCGGCGGCGTCGCCGCCACTTCGGCCGAGGACGGGGTCATAACCCCGGGCGGCATAGGATATGACATCAACTGTGGTGTGCGGCTCCTCCTGTCGTGCATGTCCAGGGATGACATCGGCGACAGGCTCCCGGCCCTGGTTGAAACCCTTTTCCGCAGGATCCCGAGCGGAGTGGGGAAGGAGGGGCCCATCAAGCTGTCCCGCTCCGAGATGGACGAAGTGCTCACGCAGGGCGCCAGGTGGGCCTTGAAAAGGGGCTTCGGGGAGAAGGGCGACCTGGATCGCTCCGAGGAGAGCGGCAGCATGAAAGGCGCCGACCCCGAGGCGGTCTCCGACAAGGCTTACCAGCGCGGCAGGGGACAGCTGGGCACCCTCGGGAGCGGCAACCATTTCATCGAGGTCGGGTACGTATCCGACGTATACGACCAGACCACGGCCAGGGCGTTCGGGATGTTCCCCGGCCAGGTTGTGTTGTGGGTGCACTCGGGCTCCAGGGGGCTCGGGCACCAGGTGTGCACCGAATACGTGGGGGTCATGCGCAGGGCGGTGGAGAAGTACGGGATCTCGCTCCCGGACCGGCAGCTGGACTGCGCGCCACTTTCATCGCCCGAAGGCAAGCGTTACTTCTCAGCCATGGCGGCTGCTGCGAACTACGCCTGGGCCAACCGGCAGGTGCTTTCCCATCTCGTGAGGGAAGCGGTGACTCTGGTTTTCCCGGAAATATCCCGCACGAAGGCCGGGCTCACGGCCTGGGACGACACCCCGAGCGGGCTGCGTCTCCTCTACGACGTCGCCCACAACATCGGCAAGATGGAGGAACACGTCGTCGAAGGACGGAGGGTGAGGGTCCTGATCCACCGAAAAGGAGCCACCAGGGCCTTCGGCCCCGGCCTGCCCGAGGTACCCGCCGAGTTCAGGGCGGTCGGGCAGCCGGTCCTCATCCCCGGCGACATGGGGAGGGCGTCCTACGTCCTGGCGGGTACCGCGCAGGGTATGGGGCTGGCCTTCGGGTCCGCGTGCCACGGCGCGGGGAGGGCGATGTCCAGGACGGCGGCGAAGAAGTCGGTGTCCGCGGAGTCGCTAAAGAAGGAGCTCGCGAGCAGGGGCATCCTGGTCAGGTCCGCCACAGTCGCGGGCTTGGTCGAAGAGGCGCCGTCTGCCTACAAGGATGTGGAAGAGGTGGTCGGCGCCACGGCCGACGCCGGCCTGGCACTGAAGGTGGCCAGACTGCGGCCGATGGGTGTCATCAAGGGTTGAAACGACTTACGGGCGGGACGAAGGAGGAATGCCGCGCGAGCGGCGACGAGATGGAGAACAGGGCCGATGTGGCGGTCATTGGAGGGACGGGCTTCTACCGGTTCCTGGACGATGTGACGGAGGTCAAGGTGGATACGCCTTACGGCGCCCCCAGCGATCTCGTCTCTTTGGGCAGCCTGGACGGGCGCCCGGTAGCGTTCCTGCCGAGGCACGGGCGCCACCACCAGCTCCCTCCGCACCTGGTCAACTATAGGGCCAACATCCGGGCCCTCAAGGAGCTCGGAGTAACGAGGGTGATCGGCCCCTGTGCTGCCGGGAGCCTGCAGCTGGAGGCGAGGCCGGGCGACTTCATCATCTGCGACCAGTTCGTAGACAGGACGACCGGGCGAAAGGATACCTTCTACGACGGTCCGACCGCCATACATGTCAGCACCGCCGAGCCATATTGCCCGGAAATGCGGAAGATCGCCATCCAGGCCGCCAGAGACCTAGGGATGCGGTTCCACCCGGACGGCACCATGGTCGTCATCCAGGGCCCCAGGTTCTCGACCAAGGCCGAGTCGAGGTGGTTCTCGTCGATGGGGTGGAAGGTCATCAACATGACCGGGTACCCCGAGGTCGTCCTGGCCAAGGAGCTTGGCATGTGCTACGTGAACGTGTCGCTCATCACCGACTACGACGCGGGGCTCGAGAGCCGGCCCGACGTGGCTCCCGTCACCCAGGACGAGGTCGTCCGCGTTTTCACCAAGCACACCCAGATCCTGAAAGACCTGATAAAGAGGATAATCCAGTCGCTCCCCGCGAAGAGGAGCTGCCCTTGCGAGGACGACCTCAGGCGAGCGAAGCCCTAGCCGACATCGACAGCCTCGACGCTGTCGGGCTCCGGCCGGGCGCATCGGCAAGGCTGGCCGAGGGGTGAAGGTATGGTCCAGGCTGTGAAGTGGGAAAACGGGAGACTGGTCCTCCTGGACCAGCGATGCCTCCCGGAGAGAGTCGAGTATGTCCAGTGCCGGGATTTCCGGGAAATCGCAGCCGCGATCAAAGACATGGTAGTCCGCGGCGCTCCCGCGATAGGCATCGCGGGAGGGTATGGGATCGCGGCGGCAGCCATGCAGGCTACCCGGGAGGCGGACTCTCTGGACCAAGCACAAGCGTTGCTCAGGGAAGCTGCCTCCGTCCTGTCGTCCGCCAGGCCCACAGCGGTAAACCTCAAGTGGGCAGTGGAACGGGTGGTCCGCAAGACCCTGGCCGTGCTAGATCTTGCCGGCAGCGGAACTGCAAACACGGGTACCATGCGCGATACCGGGCACGATACCCTCGGTTCCCCTGTACTGGAGAAAGCACTCGCTGCCGCCGAAACTGAGGCCCGCGCCATCGAGCGAGAAGACATCGAGATGAACCGCAGGATGGGGGCCCACGGGGCGACGCTCATCAAACCCGGTTCCCGGGTGTTAACCCACTGCAACGCCGGAGCCCTGGCGACCGGAGGGTACGGCACCGCCCTCGGCGTCATCCGGACCGCCTGGGGGCAGGGCAAGATATCCATGGTCTACGCCGACGAGACGCGCCCTTACCTGCAGGGCGCCAGGCTGACGGCCTGGGAGCTCATGCAGGACGGGATCAGCGTGACCATCCTGGTGGACAGCGCCGCCGGGTTCCTCATGTCCAAAGGCGGCATCGACTGCGTCATCGTGGGCGCCGACCGCATCGCCAGAAACGGGGACGTGGCCAACAAGATCGGCACGTACACGCTGGCCTGCCTGGCCCATCTCCACGGCATACCGTTCTACGTCGCCGCGCCGGCCTCAACGTTCGACCTGTCCATCCCTGACATGTCTCAGATCCCGGTGGAGGAGAGGGCAGAGTCAGAGGTGCTATCCCTCTGGGGCCGGGACATGGCTCCAAAGGGCGCGAGGGCCTTCAACCCCGCGTTCGACCTCACTCCTGCCCGCCTCATATCGGCTATCATCACCGACAAGGGCGTGATCCGGCCGCCCATCGGAGAAAACCTGCCCAGAGTCGTTCCAGGGGAAGGTCCGAATGGCTGAGGCAATTCGGTTACTTGCGACCTGGGAATCCCGCAGGTATAATGGATATACAGCGAGCGGGAGTAGTTTAGTGGTAGAACGTCGGCTTCCCAAGCCGAAGGCCGCGGGTTCGAGCCCCGTCTCCCGCTCCAGTTCGTTTCTGGGAGGTTCAATAGGCTGTCCCGCTGCGCAGGGTGAACGGACCCCGCGCGTTTTGTTCGAGCCAGCGTAGCTCAGTGGCAGAGCAGCGGTTTCGTAAACCGCAGGTCCTCGGTTCGAGCCCGAGCGCTGGCTCCACTTATTGCCCGGGTAAGCCGAATTTCCATGCGGATTGCCCGTCCCAGGCGCCAGAAGCGTGAACGTCCTGGATGGCTATAGCGCCGGGTCGTAGTCCTCGGGCGTCCCCTTCATGTGAGCATCAAGCCACCTCACGATGTGGTCCAGCCTGGCGACGCGCAACGCCGGGTTCCCGCTCCTGGATAGCTCGTGGTTGGAACCTGGGAACCGCACCATCTCGACCTCCTTCTTCATCTTCTTGAGTGCGGTATAGAGCTGCTCGCCCTGCTCGATCGGGCACCGCATGTCGTTCTCGCTGTGGAGGATAAGAAGCGGAGTCGTCACGTTCTCGACGTATGCGATGGGCGAGAATCTCCACGCCTTCTCCCAGTCCTTAAGAGTATCTATGAGGAGCTCTCTGTCATTGAAGGAATAACCGACATCCGACACCCCGTAGGACGAAATCCAGTTAGAAACGCTTCTCATGGTCACTGCCGCGGAGAACCTACCGGTGTGGCCTATGATCCAGTTGGTCATGAACCCGCCGTAGCTCCCGCCCCCGACGCCGATCTTCGCCTCGTCGATCCAGCCGGTATGCTTGATAGCGGCGTCAGTCCAGGTCATAACGTCCTCGACGTCCTTGCCGCCACAGTCGCCGATGAGCTGGCGCTCGAATTCCTGTCCAAAACCGGCGCTGCCCCTCGGGTTGGTGTAGACCACGCCATAACCCTTGCTGGCCAGGAGCTGGAACTCGAAGAAGAAGCCGTAGCCGTACATTACGTTGGGGCCGCCGTGGATCTCGAGAAACGCCGGGTACTTCTTTCCTTCCTTCCAGCCGACGGGCTTCATGATCCAGCCATACAGGCGAAGACCATCTTTGGCCTTGAACTCCACCGTCTCCGGCGCCACGATGTGGACCTGCTCGAGGAGGTCCTTGTTCGCCCTGGTGAGAATGGTCTCCGATTTGGTCGCGAGGTCGAAGAGACCGACTTCCCCCGGAAAGGTTGGTTCACTGACGACGAAGGCCACCTTGGTGCCCGAGTCGTCCATCGTGAACCCGTAGATCTCCCTGTCGCCGCCGAGAACGCACTGCACGCCCCCCTCCGCCGGGACCGAGCAAAGGGACGTGCGTCCGTGGTCGCTGGCCAGGAAGTAGATGATCTTGCCGTCCGAACTGAATGCAGGCCCCGTCTTATTGGCGCCTAGCTTTGAGTCACCGACACATAGATCGCCGACGTCGCTGTCAAGCTCCTTGGTCAGGCACACAGGTTCGCCCCCGCCTCCTGGAACCTTCCAGAGCTTCGGCTGGGTCGAGGCGCCGAATTCCGATTGGTGCCCTGCATAGACGATGGACGTGCCGTCGGGAGTCCACCCGAATTGCCCGCTTCGGCCCTTGCCGGGAGTGAACTGCCGCGCTTCGCCCCCCTCGGCAGGAACAACGCAGATGTCCACGATCCAGGGTTGCCAGTCGGCATCGGGACGCGAGAAGGCAATGTACTTCCCGCAGGGAGACCATGCTGGCGTCAAGTCGTCGTGATCGCCCTCGGTGATCATTTTGGAGGAGGCCTTGCCCAGGGCATCGACCACGAAGATGTGCACTTGGCGGTTGGGCAGCAGTCCCATCGCCGTATCTGACTTCGTCCGTAACCGAGTGAGCACCCTGGGTTCCTCGATGCGTTTCCTCTCCTCGGCATCCTTGGCCTTCTGGTCCGGCTGCTTCTCCCACTCTTCTGGCTTAACTTCGGGGTCGATGGAGGCGCTGAACGCGATCCTGGTCCCATCGGGTGACCATGCAGGCGTGTCGGCGCCCCAGCGTAGCTTGGTGACCTGGTAAGCCTCGCCTCCGGTGGTCGGCACCACGTAGATCTGCTTGCCGGCGCCCCTGTCCGATACGAAGGCGATCCTGGTTCCGTCAGGCGACCACCGAGGCGAGCTGTCTGCCACGAGGCCGGACGTGTACTGCCTCGGCTCCCCGCCCGATGTCGAGACCATCCAGATATGGGAGCGGTACTCCTTGGTTTTCCCATCGATGTGGGACCTGACGAACGCCACGTTCCTCCCATCGGGAGATATCTGGGGGTCGGACACGACAGCCAGTCTGTAGAGATCCTCGGAAACCAATCTCCGCCTGTCGAACACACCGGTTCCTCCTTTGGTAAGTGGATGACGCGGAAGAACTCGTGAGATTCATTCAACATGGCGGGCCCGACACCTTCCGGAGGTCTGGATTCTCAGGCCGGGGAGGACCCGAAACACTGGGTCGCAGCGAGATCCACACTCATCGCGCTGCTGGCGCAGGTTTCTGAGTGATCCCGCTAACGTGTCGCGGACCTCGGCATCTTCTGGGGTACCATCAAGCTCAAGGCCTCGCCGGGTGATGTCCCTGCGTTCGCGACCTCTAGCAGCGCGTCGCTCTCGAACAGGGACCTTCCATGAGCAACGGCCTGGGGAGATATGATCTCGAATTCGGAGAGCATCTGAGCAACGCGTCTCACGCTGCGGCGAAGGGAGAACTCCACGTTCAGCGCAATCATCGCGTCCTCCAGTCCGGCGCCGTCCGCGAACAGGCACGTTACGTGTTTGACGCTCAGATACGGAGTAGCCCCGAGCATATCTGAACTCCCCGCCCTGGGGTCGCGGGAAGCGTACAGGATGCGGCGGATTCCCGCCATATATGCAGCGCCCACGCAGAGAGGGCACGGTTCCACCGTTGTGTACAACACGCATTCGCGGGGGTCAAAACGTGCGTAGTCCAGGGACAAGAGAGCGTTCAGCTCAGCGTGAGATAGGGGGTTGCCGAAGACCGTCCCTTGGGGCACCAGCGGATTCGTACTGCCGGCTACGACCGCGCGCCAGGATGTTGCTTCTTCTGTCGGTGATCGCCGCGCCGATGGGGATCGAACCAGCCCGGTACGCGTTCCATGCCTCCTCGACGGAGGCTTTCCATGCTTCATTCAGTCGGTGCCAGATGGTGCCACCTCCTACCGTTGCCCAGGAGCCTCCACGAAATCCACGCAGAAGGCTTCTACCGACTCGCCGCGTTCCCCTCCTGACTGCACCCAGTGCTTCCCGAGCTCCCGTGAGGAGGAAAGCCTTCGTCGACCGAAGAATCCTGCCCCATGAGACTCGATGATCGACCTGGCTCATAAGCATCTAACAGGCAGCCGCTCGGTATCGTCGGTCCGTCTGCGGGACCCCGTCAGTCCTGGGGGGTCTTCCCAGGGAAGGAGGAGTTTATGTGTTCATCGATCCTGTGGTCTTCTACGTCGCGGCAGCTGTAGCAGCGGTGTTCGCATTGGTCGCAGTGTTGGTCATGGTGTCCCGTAAGGACGGCCAAGGCGCGGCCGTGGTGGCGGGCGCCTCGGTGGTGGTACTCGCTCTCTCGTACCTGTTCATGTACACCGCGGGGGCCGGGCTCGCGGGCCTGCTCGTGGTGGTCCTCATCACAGGCTGCAAGGTGATCCCCGTCTACTCTAGAGGTGTGGCCCTGAGGCTCGGGAATCTCCGGGGCGTGCTTGAGCCGGGTTTCAACTATGTGCTCCCGCTCGGCGTCGACGCTGTCAGGGTGATAGACACGAGGACCGTGACCATCGACGTCCCCAAGCAGGAAATCATCACCAAGGACAACATCCCGGTCATGGTCGACGCGGTCGTCTACTTCAACGTGAGCGACCCGGTCCTGGCGGTGACCAAGGTGGTCAACTATGTAACAAGCACCAGTCTGCTGGGGATGACCACTCTCCGGTCAATCCTTGGACAGCATGAGCTGGACGAAATGCTCAGCAAGAGGACAGAGCTCAACCAGCTCCTCAAAGGCATGCTCGACGAAGCGACCCATCCTTGGGGCCTCAACGTCAACATGGTCGAAGTCAAGTCTATCGAGCTGCCTGACTCGATGAAGAGGGCTATGGCCAGGCAGGCCGAAGCGGAAAGGGAGCGGCGCGCTAAGGTCATCTCAGCGGAGGGCGAGATGCAGGCGTCCGCGAAGCTGGCGGAAGCGGCGGGCGTGATGGCCACGCAGCCCTTCGCCATGCAGCTGCGTTACCTCCAGACCCTTGCCGAAATCGCCACGGAGCAGAACTCGACCATCGTGTTCCCGATCCCGGTCGACCTTCTAAGCATGCTCAAGAAGGCGGTCCGGGACTTCAAGGAATAACCGCTCAGCTGGTCCCGAGCACCTGGGGCAGCGGAGCGGCGCCGGAGACACAGGCAGCCGTTCGGACAGGCGCTACTGCACGTGTCTCAAAACCAGGCCAGGAAGGCTTCCGTTGTGCTCGCCGTTCTCCACCACGACGACCCCGTTGACCAGGACACAAATGATCCCTGTCGGGTACTGGTGCGGCGCCTCGAACGTGGCGTTATCGATGACCGTGCCTGCGTCGAAGAGGACCAGGTCGGCCCTCATGTCCTCCCTGAGAATACCGCGGTCTTGCAGGCCGAGGCGCATCGCGGGCAGGGAGGTCATCTTCCTCACCGCCTCTTCGAGCCTCAGGACCTTGTACTCGCGGACGTATCTCCCGAGGATCCTGACGAACGTGCCGTATGACCTGGGGTGAGGCTGGCCTCTGGTGGTCCTGGCGTTGAACGCTCTGCCGTCCGAACCTGCCATGATCCATGGCCTCGCCATGACCGTCCTGACGTCTTCCTCGCACATCGCGAAGTTGATGATCTGGACGACCTCTCGGTTCCGCTCGAGCAGGCCCACGACTGCTTCCTCAGGGGAGATGCCCTGCATCTTGCCGGTCTCTTCGACGCTCTTTCCGATGAACTTCCGGTCTTCGGGGTGGCTCAACGAGGCGATGACGACCTTATCCCAGTTCCCCGTGGTCTTCAGGGCGTTCAGTATCTTCTGCCGCTCGACAGGGTCCTGGAGTCGCTCAAGTCCCCGGCCGCCTGCCCACGCTGAAGATGGCACAGACGACCCGAGCCCGGTGGACGAGGCGACGTAAGGGTACTGGTCGGCGGTGATGTCAAGGCCTTCCTGCCGGGCCTTTTCGACCATGGCGATGGACTCCTTGACCTTGCCCCAGTAGGGCTGGCCCATCACCTTGAAGTGCGATATCTGAACGGGCATGCGCGCCTCAGAGCCGATCGTGATCGCCTCCTGGAGCGCCTCGAGGAGATGCACGCCCTCATTGCGGATATGCGTGAAGTAGACGCCTCCGTACCCGGCGGCTACCTTAGCGAGCTCGACAACCTCGTCCGTCTCGGAGTACGTGCCGGGCACGTAGATGAGGCCGGTCGAGAACCCGAAGGCGCCCTGCTCCATCGTCTGCGCGACCAGCTTCTTCATCTGGTCGAGTTCCTCAGGGGTAGGAGCCCGTCTGTCGGTGCCCATGACCTGCCGTCTCACCGCGCCGTGTCCGACCAGGGCGGCCACGTTGACGCTCACGCCTTGTGACTCAAGGACCTCCATGTACGACGCCATGTCGGTCCACTGGGGCACCTCGGCCCCGGCTTCCCTGGCAGTCTCGTCCTCCTGGATCCTCAGGCCCATATTCCTCGGCGCGGCGGAGGACCCGCACTGCCCGATTACCTCCAGGGTCACACCCTGCATAACCTTGCTGTCGGCTGTGGGGTTTACAACAAGCGGCAGGTCCGAGTGGGAATGGGCGTCGATGAACCCGGGTGATAGGTACATGCCGCTGGCATCGACGGTTTTGGAGGCCTGACCTTCGACTTTGCCGACCTTCACCACGAAGCCGTCCTTGACGGCGACATCTGCCACGAACCAGGGAGAGCCAGTGCCGTCAAGTGCCCGAGCGTTCCTGAAGACTATGTCGTACATCAGCCTGGACCTCCTTCTCGGGGTGTACATGACCCATTCGATAAGGAGCGTGCGATTCCTCTCACAAGTCCCCGGCATTCCCGCAGGTAGAGGTCCGCCTTTCTTGACGCATGCATACCCGTCTGTTAACGTATTCACGATAGCTCTCAGATGCTGCAAGACTATTGGCGGCACAGCAGTCTTGAGGAGGAAGGGCTCGTGTCTAATCTAGTCGAGATCCGCTGGCACGCGCGGGGCGGACAGGGCGCAAAGACGGCGTCCACGCTGCTCGCCGAGTCTGCCCTGACTGCCGGCAAGTTCGTTCAGGGGTTCCCCGAGTACGGTCCTGAACGGATGGGGGCGCCGATCCTTGCGTTCAACAGGATCGGCGACGACCCGATCACGATCCACTCCAACGTCGAGAACCCCGATGTGGTAATGGTCCTGGACCCGTCACTCATAGGCGCCGTCGACGTCACCCAAGGGCTGAAGGACGACGGCGTTATCATAGTCAACAGCACCGCCAACCCAGCCGAGCTGAAGGCGAGACTCGGCGCCAAGTCCAAGGTCGCGACAGTCGACGCCAGCGGCATCTCGGTGGCGACCATCGGCAGAGACATTCCCAATACTCCCATGATGGGGGCACTACTCAGGGTAAACGAGTTCATTCCCTTCGAGGGATTCATGGAGAGCGTGAAGACGGACTTAGACCGCCGGTTCCACGGCAGGCAGGCTATCGTCGAAGGTAACCTGAACGCGATGAGGCGGGCCTACCAGGAGGTGAACCTGGCGTGACCAAGGAGAAGGGTTACAAGGACATCCTGCAGGGCGGGATCATCACCAAGGAAGGCAGCTCTATCGCCTACAGGACCGGCGAGTGGAGGAGCATGAAGCCTGTCTGGAACAAGGATGGCTGCGTCCACTGCCTGATCTGCTGGGTGTTCTGCCCCGATTCCGCCATACAGATCGAGGGCGGAAAGATGACCGGGATCGATTATGACCACTGCAAGGGCTGCGGGATCTGTGCCCGGGAGTGCCCCAGGAAAGAGAAAGCCCTGCAGATAGCCAAAGAGTAGCTGAGGGCAATCTCTTTAGGAGGGCATATAGAAGTGGCAGTCAAGCAAAAGTATGTAGGGATGACTGGCAACGAGGCGGTTGCCAACGCCATGAAGCAGATAGACCCCGACGTGATCGCCGCGTACCCGATTACCCCCCAGACAGACATCGTCCAGTATTACTCCCAGTTCGTGGCCGACGGAGAAGTCGCCACCGAGATGGTCACCGTCGAGAGCGAGCACTCGGCCATGTCAGCCACGATCGGCGCGTCGTCGGCGGGAGCGAGGGCGATGACGGCGACCTCCTCTCAGGGCCTCGCGCTCATGTGGGAGATGCTGCACATAGCTGCCGGGGACAGGCTCCCCATAGTCATGCCGGTGGTGAACAGGGCTCTGTCCGCGCCTATCAATATCCACTGCGACCACTCGGACACCATGGGGTCACTCACGACCGGCTGGATCCAGATCTACGGGGAGAATGCCCAGGAGGCATACGACAACATGATCCAGGCGGTCAGGATCGCCGAAGACCCGAGGGTCCTCCTCCCGGTCATGGTCTGCTACGACGGGTTCATTACGAGCCACGCGGTCGATAACCTGGAGCTCATCCCCACTGAAGCGGTCAAGGAATTCGTGGGAACGTACAAGCCGCAGAGGCCGCTGCTCAACGTCGAGGACCCCATAACCGTCGGGGCTCTTGTGCTCCCGGATTACTACACCGAGATGAGAGTCCAGGAGGCTGAGGCCATGGGGAGGGCGAACGACGTCATCCTAGAGGTGGCCAGGGAGTTCGAGAGGCTCTCGGGCCGCAAGTACGGCTTCTTCGAGGAGTACAGGATGGACGACGCCGAGCGAGTGATAGTGGTCATGTCGTCCACCGCAGGCACTACCAAAGCCGTGGTCGATCAGCTCCGCGCCAAGGGCGAGAAGGTCGGCCTCCTTAAGCCCAGGGTAATGAGGCCGTTCCCCGCTGAGGAGTTGGTCAAGGCTCTCTCTGGGGCAAAAGCCGTCGCGGTCATGGACAGGGCGGAAACGTTCTCCACCCAGGGCGGACAGATTTTCACAGAGCTCAGATCGGCATTCTATAACTCGGGGACGCGCCCGCTCATGAGGGGTTACATCTTCGGTCTAGGCGGCCGGGACACCACTACGCGGGAGATAAGGAAGGTCTTCGCCGATCTGTCGGACGACCTTTCCAAGGGTCGCGCGGGCCGGTTCGTCGGCTACCTGGACGTCAGGGTATAGGAGGGGTAGAAGTGGCTAGCTTGAAGGAACTCTCCGCCGTCCCGGAAGTGCTGGCGCCTGGCCACAGGCTGTGCGCAGGCTGCGGCGCTCCGATAGTTGTCAGGCAGATAGTCCGCGGCGCCCACGCTCCGGTGGTTATCGCCAACGCCACAGGGTGTCTCGAGGTCTCGACCACGATCTACCCGTACACGTCATGGAACGTGCCCTGGATCCACACCGCGTTTGAGAATGCGGCAGCCACCCTGTCCGGCGTCGAGTCGGCCTATCGGTCCCTCAAGAAGCAGGGCAAGATCGATAAGGAGATCAAGTTCGTGGCCTTCGGCGGAGACGGCGGGACTTACGACATAGGCCTCCAGAGCCTATCAGGATCTCTGGAAAGAAACCACAAGATGGTCTACGTCTGCTATGACAACGAGGCCTACATGAACACGGGCATCCAGCGGTCGTCCGCTACTCCGAAGGGTGCCGACACGACGACCAGTCCCGTAGGTTCCGCAAGCTACGGCAAGCAGCAGAATAGGAAGGACCTGACCAAGGTCGTAGCCGCCCACAACATCCCATACGCGGCCCAGGTCTCGCCCGCCCACTGGAACGACCTGTACCAGAAGGCCGAGAAGGCGTTTGCGGCCGATGGCTCAGCTTTTATCAACGCCCTGGCCCCTTGTCCAAGAGGCTGGAGGTACGACGCCAAGGACACCATCGAGCTGTGCCGTCTCGCTGTCGACACCTGCTTCTGGCCTCTCTACGAGGTCGAGAACGGCAAGACCCGGGTCACCTACAAGCCGAGGGAGAAGAAGCCTGTCGCCGAGTTCCTGAAGGTCCAGGGCCGGTTCCGGCACCTGTTCCAGGGGAACGAGGATGTACTAGAAGACATCCAGAAGGAAGTCGACAAGAGGTGGGAGTACCTTCTCGCCGAGGAGGAGATATCCAACCGGGTGTTGTAGACCTCTAGACAGACAAACGGGCAGCCCGGCAACGTGTGGTGACGATGAGATAGCCACCTCGGTCGAAGTGGCTATGGGGAGATCACATCAACTGTGATGGCTGTGGGCCGAGAACATATCCATCCACCGGCAATGAGAGGGTGTTTCGATTGGCAGACGTCCGCGTCAGGTTCGCTCCCTCCCCGACCGGCTACCTACATATCGGAGGAGCACGGACGGCCCTCTTCAACTACCTCTACGCCAGGCACAACAACGGCAAGTTCATCCTCCGCATCGAGGATACCGATACTGAGCGCACCATCGAGGACTCCGCCGAGAAGCTCATGCAGGCCTTCAAATTCCTCGGCCTGCGGTGGGACGAGGGTCCGATCGTCGGGGGACCTAGGGGCCCGTACTACCAGTCACAGAGACAGGGCCTGTACAGGAAGCACGCCGAGCAGATGGTTCAGACAGGGCATGCTTACAAGTGCTATTGCACCCCTGAGGAGCTGGCCGCGGACAGAGAGAAGGCGCACAAGGAACACCGAACTCCCCGCTACAGCGGCAGATGCCGGAATCTGACTCCTGAACAGATCAGAATCTTCGAGGTCGAGGGCCGAAGGCCTGCCGTCAGGCTGAAAACCCCGGACACCGGCGCGACGACAGTCCACGACCTCGTCCACGGGGACGTCACGTTTCAGAACGATGAGATCGCGGACTTCGTCATCATGAAGTCCGACGGCTTCCCGACGTACAACTACGCTTGCGTCATCGACGACTGGCAGATGGGGATGACTCACGTCATCCGAGCCGACGAGCACCTGTCCAACACGCCCAAGCAGATCTGGATCTACGAGACCCTCGGCTTCCCGATGCCATGCTTCGCCCACGTGCCAATGATCCTGGCGCCCGACCGCTCCAAGCTGTCGAAGCGTCACGGCGCCCAGACGGTCGAGGAGTTCAGGGAGAAAGGTTACCTGCCTGAGGCTATCCTGAACTACCTCGTCCTCCTGGGGTGGACCCCTCCGGACGCGACCAGGGAGTTCATGACGCTGGACGAGATGGTGGCGGATTTCGACCTACCCGGGGTCTCATCCACGCCGGCAGTCTATGACACTAAGAAGCTTACCTGGATGAACGCTCAGTACATGCGAAGGCTCACCCCAGAAGCGCTACTGGACTGGTACGTCAAGTTCGCCGTGCCAGCAGGGCTTGGTACTGAGGAAGAATTGCGGGCCAGAGGGGACTGGCTGAAGAGAGTCGTTCTCTCGCTCCAGGAGAGGAGCCAGACGGTCGAAGAACTCGTCGAGTCGTCCAGGTTCTACTTCAGGCTACCTGAGGGGGACGTTGTATACGACGAGGCAGCGGCCGAAAAGCTCTTTGACAAGCCGGGGATGGCCTCCCTGCTTCGTAAGGGCGCCGTTGCCCTGGCTGCGGTGGCCGAATGGACCCTTGAGGCCGAAGAGAAGACTTACCGCGACCTTATCGAGCAAGAGGGCTTGAAGGGTGGCGACCTCATCCACCCCACCAGGCTCGCGCTGACCGGCAAGACGGTTGGCCCCGGGTTGTTCGAAATCATCGATATCCTGGGCAAGGACGAGGCAGTTGCTCGGCTGAACAGAGCCGCCTCCTACATTGAGCAGAAGCGTTTGGGAAGGGTTTAAGTCGAGCTGGTGAATCGCAAGGGAGGGTGCCGAATGGACGTCATCGAGGCGATCAGGAAAAGACGCAGCATCAGGCAGTATCTTGAAAAGCCCATACCCGAGGAGACCCTCATGACCATCCTGGAATGCGCGCGGATAGCCCCGAGCGCGGGGAACCGCCAGCCTTGGGTGTTCATCGTCGTGAAGACTAAGGAGACCAAGGACCTGCTCATGGCCGCTGCGGGGAACCAGCCTGCCCTGGGACAGGCTCCGGTAGTCATCGTCGTGTGCGCTGACCCGGAGGTCGCCGGCGCCCGCTACGAGGACCGTGGCCGCACGCTGTACTGCATCCAGGACACTGCTGCCGCCATCGAGAACATGATGCTCGCGGCCGTGTCGCTCGACCTGGGCACGTGCTGGGTCGGCGCGTTCAAGGAGACCGAGGCCCGCAAGGCCCTCAACCTGCCTCCTAATCTAAGGCCCGTCGCGATGTTCCCGCTTGGATATCCGGATCAGGAGCGTCCTCCCAGGGAACTCAAGCCATACGAGGACGTAGTCTGGACGAGGTAGGGCCTGGCTGCGAAAGGCTTGCCCGCGTGTTGTCCGCCTGAACAGGCAATGTTATAATCGGTGATGCTGTCGGTCCGCTGGGGGATCGGCTAGTGGTAGGCCAGCAGACTCTGGATCTGCCCGCGGAGGTTCGAATCCTCCTCCCCCAGCCAAGCATGGCCCCATCGTCTAGAGGCCCAGGACATCGCCCTCTCACGGCGAAGACAGGGGTTCAAATCCCCTTGGGGCTACCATAGAACATCAAAGTGAGAACAAGACCTGCTAAGAGGCAGGTTTTCTTGTTTTGCCTCTGGAATCGGTTGCAGGGAACCTGATATGGAATGGATCCGAGACAGGTTTGGGAGCGATAGCCAATGCTGACCAGAGTGGTTACGATTCACTCTGCGAATGATACCTTCCAGCAACTTGTTGCCCTTTCGGGTAATAGGAGGAAACGACATCAATCCAGGCGATTCCTTGTTGAAGGCGTGAAACCTATCAACCTGGCAATCGCCTATCACTGGGATATAGATGCCCTGGTCTATGCCCAGGGCATGGACCTTTCGGTCTGGGCGCGCGAGATACTCACCAAGTCAGGCGCGAGAGCGCGTTATGAGCTTTCCGCCGATCTGATGGAGGCCTTGAGCGGCAAAGAGGAGACTTCCGAGATAATCGCTGTTGTCACCATACCTGAGGACGACCTAAACCGGATCCGAGTCTCCGGCGACTCTCTGTTTGTCATATTGGATCAACCGGGCAGTCCCGGCAACCTTGGGGCGGTTATCCGCTCATGCGATGCGTTTCGGGCCAATGGCGTGGTGGTCCTCGGCCACAGTGCGGACGTGTACGATCCTCAGACGATAAGGGCAAGCATTGGAACGGTCTTCTCGACACCCACTGTAAGAATCGGATCCCACAGCGGGCTCCTTAGGTGGCTTGACTTCGCCAGAGGAATGTACCCTAATCTGCAGATCGTGGGGTCGAGCGCCAAGGCGGACACGGACATCTCGGGCGTCGACCTCACCCGGCCGACTGCCCTTGTCCTTGGGAATGAGACGAGCGGGATGAGCTGGAACCTCCGCCAAGCCTGCGATTTCACTGTGCGCATACCCATCTACGGTACGGCAAGCTCTTTGAACCTCGCGTGCGCCGCCTCTATCCTTCTCTATGAAGTTGACAGACAGCGTAGGACAGAGCGATCTTAGGCAACCCGGACGGACACTGTCTCCAGAGAGTGTCCCGGAGGCCCTCTCACGGCGAAGACAGGGGTTCAAATCCCCTTGGGGCTACCAGCACAGTGGAATGAAACCTGCTGAGGAGGCAGGTTTTGTGTTTGGTGAGGAACCTGACGCATCACCCCGGGCATCTTCCAGGAGGACAAGAGATATGTTGAAACAGCAGTACATCTATTTCCTACGTCTGGCTCCGGACCTGGCCAAATGGACGGACCGAGAGAACAATGCAGTTGACCGGCATTTCTCGTTCCTTCAAAGGCTTATGAGGGAAAATAAGCTGGTGCTCGCCGGTCGTACCCTGGACGAAGACCCTACCGGGCTAGTGATCCTTGGAGGCGGAGTCAGAGACAGAGGCTCGCTACCTCATGGAGAATGACCCGGCGGTCAAGAATGGGATCATGACCGCCGAACTGCATCCGTACCGTATCGCCCTGATGCGAACGTTAGCCAACGGCGTGGGTCCGGCGGAAAGGTGAACCGGGTGCTCCAGAGGAAAGATCACTGTGGAGGAGGAGAGGACTTTGAGACATCTCGTGGACTTCCGGGAGTGGACGGGAGAGGAAATCGTTCAGCTTCTTGACCGGGCGCTGTACATGAAGCGCCACCCAAAGGAGGTCGGCAGACCGCTCGAGGGGCGAACCATGGCGATGTTCTTTCAGAAGACGTCGACGCGGACGCGCCTCTCCTTCGAGTCGGGAATCTTCGGACTCGGGGGACACGCGGTATACATGGACTGGAGGTCAACCAACTTCGTCCTATCGGAAATCCGAGACGAGATCCGCTATGTCTCGGGAAACTGCGACATCGTCATGGCCAGACTGCTGCATAATGAAGACCTTATCGAGATGGCGCGGTTCTCCAGTGTTCCGGTGATCAACGGGTGCTGCGACAAGCATCATCCCTGTCAGGCCTTCAGCGATCTCCTTACCATGCTGGAACTTTTCGGGCATCTCGCCGGACTGCACGTTGTCTACGCGGGCGTCTGGAACAACGTGCTGAACTCGCTGATCGAGGTGTGTACGAAGGTGGGCATCTACCTGACCGCGGTAACCCCGGTCGTCAACGCCGGCGCAGTAGACGAGAGCCGGAGGCGCGAAGCTCTTGAGTCGGGCTACTTCCGTGAAGCTAAGGATCTGGCGTCCGAAGCGAGATGTGCGGACATCGTCTATACGGATACCTGGATGGACATGGAGTTCTTCCTCGATCCGCGGTACGAAGAGGAGAAGAGAAGACGCATGGACCTGCTCATGCCGGTTCAGGTCAACGCAAGGGTCTTGGCCGGCTCCAAGGCGCTGGTGATGCACGATATGCCGGTGCACGCGGGGTGCGAAATCGACCGCGAGGCCATCGAGAGCGATCGATCCATCATATTCCAACAGTCATGGAACAGGATGTACGCGCAGAACGCGCTGGTTCTCCGGCTCCTCGACATTATCTGATGTGATGCCAGGAGGGGCTTGAAGCTGCCCAGTCACTATCTTTCATCCGGATCACTCGCACTCAGCGTTGAGATGGTAATCAGGCGGCGTATTTCGATTGCCCGCAACCCAATCAGCTCACCCACGATCCAGATGACCTGACCCTCCACTTGCCACCGAAGTACCAGGCGGTGAAGTACATCCCTCTGGCGCCGAGCGGGGCGCGATACTTGCTTACTTCCATCTTCACCATAACGCCCGCCCAGATTCGCGCCGAATGTACGCGCAGGAGAATGCCGTCAAATACGCCTGATTCAGCCGAGTACCTTTGCTGGTTCTTGAGATCCTCGAAGCCTGCATCAAGGACGTCGATCCGGTATTCCTGCCGGAAGTAATCCAGAACCCTCTGAATCCCATCAGCGTCCAATCCCTGAAGGCCTTGAGTCTCAACGGCGATGTACTCCATGGCGTGGTTCAAACTCTGGTCTTCGGTGATCAGAGCATCGAACGCGTGAATATAGAGCTCGGCGAGGTTACCCCGGGCACGCAGCCAATCATTCCCCCAAAGGATCAGAACGGCACATGCGACGGCAGTTACTCGAAGCCAGGCCCCTCTCCGCACCCTACACCCCTCTACCTGGTTATTCCGCAGGTGGTCAAAACGGTCCTTCCCAATGTCGTGCATTGTGACGTGGTAGGGAGTGATTGCGTAACATGAGATTGCTAACAAGCCTGACAGAGGTGCCCTGAGATGAGCATGACAGCGCCGGTGCCCATAGGAGCCCACACGTTGCCCCCTCTTCCGTATTCCTACGATGCCCTTGAGCCGTTCATCAGCAGGCGAACTGTCGAGATCCACCATGACAGACACCATCTTGCGTACGTCAACGGACTCAACAAAGCGGAGGAGGCTCTTCTCAAGGCAAGGGAGACGGGGGACTTCGCTCTCACGCGCCATTGGGAGAGAGAACTGGCCTTCAACGGGTCAGGGCACATCCTCCATAGCATCTACTGGACGAACATGGCGCCTCCGGCAACGGGAGGCTCCCCAAGTCCTACGCTGGCAGCCCACATCGAGTACTCCTTCCAGGGGGCGGATGGCTTTCGAAAGCAATTGACCACCGCAGCTGAGCAAGTTCAGGGCTCAGGATGGGGAGTGTTAGTCTGGAACCCCGCGTGGCTGCGGCTCGAGGTCCTGCAGGCTTTGAGGCACGAAGATCTCGCCCAGTGGAGTTCGATTCCCCTCTTGATGGTCGACGTGTGGGAACACGCGTACTACCTTGACTACCAGAATAGGCGACCCGAGTACCTCACGGCATGGTGGAACCTGGTCAACTGGAACGACGTTTCCAGAAGGTTCAGTCTCGCCGGGGCTGCGGTTCCACTGACTAGAGGCTGATGGAACCGAGGGATCGACCCGTCCCCCGACCGCACGTGCCGTCCATGAACACCCGAGGTCAAGTCCGGCCGGCATGTGCTCTGACGTCCATCGCCAAGGGATTCTCGGGACCCAGGTGGAATAGCAGGTGTCACACGGATACACCTTGACTGGCGGTGGGATCTTCATGGACGACACCCTGTACGAAAGACTGGCCGAAGCCCTCGACCACTTGCCCAACGGCTTTCCGCGCACCAGCTCCGGGATAGAGATCGAGATCCTGAGGATAGTGTTCTTGCCCGACGAGGCTGAGATTGCGTGCGCCCTGTCGGATGACTGGGAGTCGGCTGACCAGATCGCCGTCCGGTTAGGCGCCGATGCTCAGGAGACCGAAGATAGGCTTCGCCTCATGTCTGACAAAGCCCTGGTTTGCCGGGATGTCCGAGACGGTTCCACGGTATTCCGCTTGGGCCGGTTCATAGTCGGCATCTGGGAAGCTGCCGTGTGGCGGTTGGACGGTGAGATCGCCCACAGGTTTGCTCATCTTACCGAGGAGTACCTGGCAGAGACCGGGGGCTTGGCGGGGATCATGACGCCTGCCCCCGCCATCCATAGAGTCGTCCCATCCCGCGGCGCCGCCAAGTCAGAGTGGATACTCCCATACGACGACGTGAGGACGTTCCTTGACGGCGCGAAGAGCTTTGTCCTTCGAGACTGCGTGTGCCGCAAGCAGCAGGACTTGCTCGGCCGGCGTAGATGCACGTTTACCCGCAGGGCTTGTCTCAGTTTCTCGCCCATGGAGCGTCCCAAAGGGCCTGATAGCATCTCCCGCGAAGAAGCGCTGGCCGCCCTGGACGAGTTCGAGAAGATGGGGCTGGTACATACCGTAAGCAACGTCGCAAAGGGCATCAGCTATGTGTGCAACTGCTGTGGGTGCTGTTGTGAGATGCTCCGAGGGATTACCGACTTCGGCCTCAAGGATTCGATTGCCTACGCGAACTACTACTGCGCCGTGGACTCCGCGACCTGTTCGGGCTGCCGGATCTGCGAAACCAGATGTCAGATGCGGGCGATGACGGTGAAGGATGGGATCGCGTCCATCGATAGAGAACGCTGTATCGGATGCGGCCTGTGCGTCACCGGATGCAGCACTGGAGCGGCACACCTCAGACTCAAGCCCGCTGACCAGGTGGTCGCCCCGCCAGCAGACATCGGCGACTGGTCGCGCTTGAGGAAAGCGGCCAGGGGGCTGAGCTGAGAGGGGGGATACCGTCGATGACGCGGCAGGGGATCCGAAGAGGCATTATACTGGCTTCGTTTCTGCTGTTCCCCCCTGACGCTTCCCGGCCCCGGCGGAGCCCCCGTGGATCAAAAGGCTATGCAGGCCAAAGTGAACGAAATGCTCATAACAGCCTACAAGGACCCGAACGCGACCAAGACCACGACGAATGCAGTCATGAAGTTGTCCAGGGCCAGCGGCCGTTGGGACATCGACATGGACAACACCACGGACAGCGAGGCCCTGGTCAATGCTCTGATGGGCAACCTGCTTACGATCATCCCGCGAGCTAAGTAGAGAGACAACCCGGTTCCCCGGCCGTCAGACCCCTGGTAGAAAGGGGCGTAGTCCACCATGGACCGGAGAGAACGGAGTGAGCGTGGTGGAGAAGTACGGCAGAGCTTCTACAGGGATCATCTTGATTATCGTGGGCATACTCGCACTTCTGGCCAACATGGGTTGGGGGGAGGTCTTCGGCGAGGCAATCCCCGCCCTGGTCGGGATCTTCTTCCTGTCTCTTTACGTCGTGGCGAAGGCTGGTTGGGCCCTGTACCCAGGGGCGTTCGTCACGCCTGTCGGCATCGCAACGTTCTTCGCGGCCCGCGGGGTCAACATGGACTTCTGGTGGCCGTTGTTCGTAGCGGCACCCGGTGTCGGTTTCCTCATCATCCGGCTGGCGAAGCCGTGGAACAGGTGGGCGATCTACCCGGCGACCATCCTGCTCTTGCTGGCCGTGTTCTTCTTCTCTTTCTCCAGTCACGCGTTCCAGTGGTTCTACTTCGACTTCGCCGGCAAACTGTGGCCTGTCCTGCTGATTGCCCTGGGACTTACGCTCATCCTGAGGTCGTTCGGGAAGGGCAGCTCCGGAGGAGATTCGGGTGCGAACTCTTGACCTTTCAGTGTCGACCCAGCATAATGTCAGAAAACACCGGCCCGGAGCAATCCGGGGAAGAGACTGTGACCGGGAGAAGTAGGCGGACCCCCGGCGCGTAGAGAGCAGAGCCCGCTGGCTGAAAGGCCCTGCCGCCGAAGGATGCCGAAACCCGCCCGTGAGTTGCCGGCGATGAGCCGGTCCGTGAACCTGCACGTTACAGCAGGAGAGCTTACGCCAAGGGCGTGAGCTCCTGAGTGGGGCCGTGAGGCCCAAGTCGGGTGGTACCGCGAGGATCCCCTTCGTCCCCTAAGGTGGCGAGGGGGTTTTCATTTTGGAGGATGGGCGATGGATAGCAACATAGGCTTCGTCGGAGCAGGCAACATGGCCGGGGCGATGGTGAGAGCCCTGGTCACCCGGGGCGTTCTGGACGGCGGTTCGATAATGGCGATCAACAAGAGCAACCGGCCCAGGATGGACGCCCTTAGCCAGACGTACGGGATAACGCCGGCGCTGAACTTACCGTCCATGCTCTCACGCTGCCCAGTAATCGTGATCGCTGTGAAGCCTCACCAGGTTGTCGAGGCCATGCAGGGCGTAAAGGACCTCCTGACGCGCGACCACCTGGTGATATCGGTGGTTGCGGGCGCAGCGCTGGATTCACTCAAAGCATTGCTCGGCGAGCGGCCGTCCATCGTCCGCGCAATGCCCAACACCCCAGTGCAGGTATCTGAAGGCGTCGTGGCGTTGACTACAACTGCGTCTGTGCCGGATGAGAAGCGTGCCCTGGCCGAGGACCTCTTCAAGGCTGTCGGTAAGGTGTTCTGGGTGGAGGAGCGGCTCATGGACGCTATCACGGCCTTGTCAGGGAGCGGTCCGGCGTACTTCTACAGGCTAGCGGAGGAAATGGCGCGCGCTGCGGAAAGGCTGGGCTTGGACGGGGAGCTCGCGGCGGAGCTTTCCCGCCAGACGCTTGTGGGCGCGGGTTCGCTCCTAAAACAGAGCACCCGAAGCGTGACCGAGTTGTTGAACCAGGTAGTGAGTCCGAACGGGACCACGGAGGCGGCTCTTAAGGAGATGGACGCCAGGGAGTTCGACCTCCTCATAGACGAAGCCATGGCGCGTGCCGCGGAGCGGTCCAGGGAGCTAGGGAGGAGGAAGTGACGCTGATATGATGGGGGCAACATGACATCCACCATACGGGCGCGAGCAGCCTTGCTGGAAGAGATCTCCTTGGTCAGGGGCATAATCGAGCGCGCCTTCAAGACAGAAGACGACGTCGACCTCTTTGACCACATCGTTGCCCACGACACGCCGGTCGTTCCCGAGGGCATTCGCGTGGCTCTGGCAGGAGAGACCCCCGTCGCCTGCGCTGTCGCCCTCCAAAGGGACGTGATGACGCCTCACGGCTTGGTGAAGGGAGCCGTGCTGACCCTGGTGGGATGCGAGCCGGACTATCAGGGAAGGGGTTACGGCAGCGCGGCGGTCAGGGATGCCCTGACGCACGCCACCAGGCTGGGACGCGCCATGGCGATCCTCTATGGCCACCCCACCTACTACCCCAGGTTCGGGTTCGTCCCGGTCATGCCGAGGGTTGCGACGACGCTGGCTGTCGGCTCGGACAGATTCGAGTCGTGCGCGGAGGTGGCTCTCCACCCAATGACGGACTGGGACATCCCCGCGGTCTCCGCGCTTTACGCCAGGACGCTGGGCCTTTACTCGTGCGCGGTTGCCCGGCCCGAGGAGCCGTGGGTCTGGAACTATCGGCGGACTTCCAGGTGCCGGACGTTGGTCTTTGGCCAAGTCAGCGGTTATGCGCTTGTAGAGCCTGAACTCGACGCGCCAGTGCTCCACGTGCCCGAAGCCGCCGTTGACCGTCCCGCCGATGCGGCTGGTTTGCTCCAGGCCCTGTGCGACGCGGCTGCCAGTGGTGGTTTCCGTAAACTGAAGATCGGGGCACCACCTGGTGAGCCCCTGGTCAAGGAGGCCATACGTCAAGGAGCTTCTTGCGAAGTCCTCCCGCCGGGCGGGGGCATGGCCGTCATCCTGGACTGGGAGGCCGTCCTCCCGCCGGGCTACCGCGTCGCTGAGAGCGGCCTTGCGCGCGGGGACACGATCGTCCTCGAGGCTGACAGAGGGGCCCTGACCGGGCTCGTGCTGGGTACCCAGACCGCGTCCGAGCTTGTCGCGTCCTCACAGGCCCGGTTCCCCGACCAGAGGCCAGGTGCGGGACATGTGGAAGCCGAGATGCTGGCGCGAGACTTCCCGCGGGACTTCCCCAAGTGGTTCACAGCCCCGTTCTGGTACGGCTAGCCTGGGAAGCCGTGGAACCTAACTCTGGGCCATGAACTCCGCACCGAAGCAAGATTGAGCTCATTTGACTCACCAGTAATGCCTGTGCGTCGACGGCAGGAACTCCCGCCCGCCGCCCGCGTCTGTAGGAGGGCCAATGGTTTTCGGAGGTGATGTCGCTGACGCTTGCCCGTAGAAGGTCCGTTGTCGTCGTCGTTTCTTTGCTGGCGGTTGCCGCGGCGTTCCTGCTTGCCGGCCCGTTGTGGTCCCGTGGCATGTACATCAGGATAACAGTCAGGCCCTACCGGGACCCTGTCCCCCAGGAGCTGGCGACACTGGGGGCCATATCCGGAGGTCAAAAGGTCGCTACCGGCAGGAAGGAGGACTCCTGGGTGCAGGTTACCTGCGGGGACGTGAGCGGGTGGCTGCCGTCCTGGTATCTCTCGAAGGATCCTAAGGATGCGCTCCCTCCGACGCAGCCGTATCTGATGGTGGTCTCGCAGGACTCCACGACCGTGCGCCTGTACCCCGAAGACGGTGGCCAGCGGATCGCGAACCTCGAGGTGGGCAAAGTGGTAAGGGTTTCTGCAGAGTTGAGGCAGTGGCGGTACATCGACATCGCAGTATACAGCATTCCCGACGTCATGCGGGGCTGGGTGCCAATGGACTCTCTGGTCGCGATGGACAAATCTCAGCCAGCCGAGGGCAGGATCCCGGCCGGTACCCCCTTCTACTCCGCGGATGCGGATCCGGACTCCCCAGGTTTCGTCGATTTGCCTGCGGAGAGAACTTCTAACGCGATGCGAGTGCGCATCCTCCGACGCGCTGACGATATGGCCTACGTATTCGCACCCGGGGGTTGGGCAGCCTGGGTCCCACTGAAGAGCATCGTGTACGATCCGTTCGGCAACTGAGCGTTAGCAGGTACACTTCCAGCGTTCAGTCAACGATGGCGGTCTTGCGGTGGTATGATCTTGGGAGGACAAGACCGACCCATGGGCCGGAACCCTGAAAGGTAGATGTGAATGAGGTACTGCCTGGCCATGGTCATCTCGGTATTCTGCGTATTCACGTTGAGCGCGTGTTCTGGGTCCCCTGCGGTACCCCCGGGACCTCTCTCTGACAGCGACCTCGATGCCAGGGCCAGAGCCTTCGTCGCGTCCATGGTCGAAGCCAAATACCAGGACGCAGTGAAGATGATGGACGACAGGATGGCATCCGCGATGCCGGCGAACAAGGTCAAGGAGGTCTGGGAAACGCTTGTGGCGCAAGCGGGTCCCTACCAGTCCGTCTCTGGGGCCAGGCTGACGACAGAGTCCGGCTACAAGTGCGTCTACGTGACGTGCAGGTTCAAAGACGCTGCAGTGGATGCGAAGGTCGTTCTGGACACTGCCGGCAAGGTGTGCGGCGTCTGGTTCGGTCCAACCCCGACCTCTACCGTTCCATACATGCCTCCGACGTACGTCCAGGCGGATGCCTTTTACGAAATCGAATGCACGATCGGGGAGGAAAGGTGGAAGCTCCCCGCTACGCTGACCATGCCGAAGGGAGACGGAGCGTTTCCCGCGGTGGTGCTGGTCCAGGGCTCCGGCCCCCAGGACCGGGATGAGACGATCGGCCCTAACAAGCCCTTCAAGGACCTGGCCTGGGGCCTGGCAAGCAAAGGGATCGCGGTGCTGAGGTACGAGAAGAGGACCAAGCAGTATGCGGCGGAGATCGCCGCTATGCTTGACAGCTTTACCGTGAACCAGGAAACCGTGGAGGATGCGCTCGCCGCCATAGCGTTCTTGCAGCAGCACAAAAGCGTCAATCCGGACAAGGTGTTCGTCCTCGGACACAGCCTCGGCGCATCCATGGGGCCGAGGATCGCCGTCCTGGCGAGAGAGAAGGGAGCCCCGAAGCTCGCCGGTCTCTTACTCATGGCCCCGAACGCGAGGAGCATCGTCGACCTGGTCGTGGAGCAGACCGAGTACATTGCCTCTCTCGACGGCAAGGTGGACGAGAAGGAATCCATAGACCTCCAGAAGGTACGAAGCGAGGCTGCGCGAATCAAGGGAGGCAAGCTGCAGGCGGGCGAGATAGTCCTGGGCGGGCCGAAGGTCTACTGGGAAGACCTCTTGAGGTACGACCCAGTGGCTGCGGCCAAAACCCTGGGACTGCCGGTCCTGATACTCCAGGGCGAGCGCGACTACCAGGTCACAATGAAGGACTTCGCCATCTGGAAGGACGCGCTGCAGGGAAAAACCAACGTCACGCTCCAGTCGCTCCCAGGGCTCAATCACCTGTTCATGAGGGGAGAGGGCAAGTCCTCTCCCCAGGAATACGACACACAGGCTAACGTCGATCCGGGGGTTATCGACGCCATCGCTGACTGGTTAAAGGCGAGATGAGAAGGCCGGATTAGGGGGAAGTGCACATGTCAGAGGTATCAGGTGAGGCGGGCATCATCCGCGACCTGGTTGCCCGCATACGGGAATTCTGTAGGACTCACGCAGAGGAAAGGATCATCACCAAGTACGCCAAGTTCTTCAGGGAAGGTTTCGACGCCTACGGCGTGGACCCCGACCTGCGGGGATCCGAGAGCGACCGTATGCTCAAGGAGCACCGCGCGTCCCTGGGGTTCGCCGGCTTCCTTGACCTCGCTGACAGGCTTATGGCAAGCGGCAAGTACGAAGAGGCGTGCTTCGCCATCCATTTCGTCAACGGGTTCAGGAAGGAGTACACCCTGGATGCGTTCGAAAGACTTGGCGACTGGTTCGATGGCAAGGTCCTGAACTGGGCAATCTCCGACAGCATCTGTGGGGGCTCACTTTCCTACCTGCTATCCCAGTCCATCATCCGGCTGGATGACTTCGCTCCATGGAGAGCGTCGTCGAACAAGTGGAAGCGGCGAGCCGTCCCGGTGACCATGCTGATCCTGCTCACGGGCGAGTTCGACATCCGGCATCTGCTTCGGTTCATCGGCTCCATGATGATGGACGAGGAACGCGTGGTTCACCAGGGACTGGGCTGGTTCCTCAGGGAAGCGTGGAGGAAGAGCCCGTCCGAAGTGGACGAGTTCCTTGCCGAGTGGAAGGATACCGCCGCCCGGCTGATCTTCCAGTACGCCACCGAGAAAATGACAGCCGAGCAGAGGTCCCGATTCAGACGGGCCAAGGCAGCGAAGTAAGCCTCAGCCCGCCATGCTGGGATGTCAGTGGCCGACACCCTGGTAATGGTCCAGCGTCCACTGCCAGAACCCGTTGGCGACGGCGAACGTCATGGCGGCCACAAGCGGGGTCAGCTTGGCGATCGCCGCCATCCGCCCGTTGCCAAACACGAGCTGAGCCGGGTAGAAGGCGGCAAACGCCACCGGCACTAGCCAGGTGATCAGGGCGTGGACCCCTCTCCCGTACATATCGGCGGGGTACCTTGTGAACTCGTCCATGGACCACGCCAGCGCCGTGATGCCGCGGGCCTCAACGGTAAAGAACGCCGTGGCATTGGCCACGATGTGGACCGACGCGAAGATGACCGAGCCGGAGATCCCCGCGACGAGCAGCCACAGGAGGTTGGCCGCGGTTCTCTGGCCCAGCATCCCGAGGGACGTCCACATGAGGTAAACGGATACCGCGAACTCCCCGTAGTCGTCATTGTCAAGGTA
>Ga0315295_10000386_pt1 | contig 37647 bp, 32 predicted proteins | sample YL17G14_0_MG_FD_204453 | JGI IMG/M metagenome (GOLD analysis project Ga0315295, IMG submission 204453) | Sediment microbial communities from Yellowstone Lake, YNP, Wyoming, USA - YL17G14_0 | ecosystem: Environmental > Aquatic > Freshwater > Lake > Sediment | place: USA: Wyoming | collected...
CTCTGAAGGTCTGTGGTAGACCACCACGTTGATAGGCTGGAGGTGTAAGTGCAGTAATGTATTCAGCTGACCAGTACTAATAGACCGTGCGACTTGACCCTTTTCTTCCCTCCTGTTGTCAAAGGAAGATTGCAATTAATGTTCTTTATATGGTAAAATTTTTGTCTGGAAAATAAGTTTTCCGGTGGCGATGCCGAGGGGGAACCACCCGTTCCCATTCCGAACACGGAAGTTAAGCCCCTCAGGGCCGATGATACTATGATTGTTAAGGTCATGGGAAAGTAGGTCGCTGCCGGATTAAAGATACAATTAGGCCTGGTGAATAACCAGGCCTTTTTATTGTACAAATTTTGTAATCCAATCTTCGCCAGCGTTCTCCTATCTGCTCAACTCAAGAACTGCATTAAAAAGATAACAGAGCTTAAGGATATACATATCAGCAAGCATGATTCACAAAAACAGATAGAATGTTGTAAAATAAAAAAGCAATCTACAGGTGGAATAGACTGCCAAGTAGTTTATCTCCCCAATTTTGCCATAAAAGATAACTATTCATGTGCGCTTACATGTAAGAGATAAAGGAGATTTTTTCATGGGCTTCGACAGTCTAAAGAATTTGCAAATAGGAGATTTGACGATAAAGCTTCCCATAATTCAGGGGGGGATGGGTATTGGAATTTCTCTGTCCGGCTTGGCTTCTGCGGTAGCTAATGAAGGCGGAGTCGGAGTTATTGCTACACCGGGCATTGGAATGAATGAGCCTGATTTTTACACAAATTATTTGGAAGCAAATATAAGGGCATTACAGAAAGAAATTAGAAGGGCCAGAGAATTATCAAAAGGAATCCTTGGTGTAAATATCATGGTCGCATTAACAAATTTTGCTGACCTTGTCAAGACTGCAATCGATGAAGGTATAGACATTATTTTCTCAGGGGCCGGCCTTCCCCTGAATCTGCCGGAATTTGTAAACAGCACAATAAAAACAAAACTTGTACCTATTGTTTCCTCTGGAAGGGCAGCTGCTATTATTGCGAAAAGATGGTCAGAAAAATTCAACCGTATCCCTGATGCCGTTGTTGTTGAGGGACCCATGGCAGGGGGGCATCTTGGTTTCAAAGAACAGGCGATTTATGATCCTGAATATTCTTTGGAAAAACTTGTGCCGGAAGTGATCCAGGCGGTAAATCCTTTTGAAGAAAAATATAAAAAAACCATTCCGGTAATTGCTGCCGGAGGAATCTATACAGGTAAAGATATGTATAAATTCTTACAATTGGGCGCTTCTGGTGTGCAGATGGCAACGCGTTTTGTTACAACTCATGAATGTGATGCGTCAGAGAAGTTCAAGCAGACATATGTAAATGCAAGAAAAGAAGACATCGTGATTATCAAAAGCCCTGTTGGATTGCCTGGAAGGGCAATCAAGAATCAGTTTATTGATGAAGTAAGTAAGGGTAAGAAAAAACCTTTCAAATGCCCCTACCACTGTCTAAAAACGTGTGATTTTAAGAATACTCCTTATTGCATTTCCCTTGCACTGATGAATGCCCAAAAAGGTCAGTTGACACATGGTTTTGCATTTGCAGGCGAGAATGCGTATAAAGCAGATAAAATTGTTTCAGTAAAAGAATTGATAGAGACTTTACTTCAAGAATATAAGGATGCGACTTACTGAAGTGCTTTCCGTTTTTTCTTCAAAGGAATCTCCATAGGTTTTCACTGAGGGTTGGTTTTTTTATAATTTGTTTTGGCAAGGATAATAAGTTGTTTTAATCTAAAAGAACCTTGATAAAACTGAGCGGGATTTTTATGAATCAAGATGCTCAAGTGATACATGAAAGGAGAAGAGATGGCGAGAAAAAGGGTAAAGGGCAGAATTGGTGATTTAGTAAAAATTCATTATACATGCAAGTTGGCTAATGGTACGATTATAGACAGTTCAAGCGGGAAAGAACCTCTTGAATTTACCCTGGGGAAAGGGGAAGTAATAAAAGCTCTTGAAGATGCTGTCATGGGAATGAGGGTTGGTCAGTCGAAAACCGTGAATGTGCCGGCAGAAAACGCCTATGGTCCTCACCATGTGGAATGGGTTCTGGAAATGGGCCGTGATAAGCTGCCCGGAGAATGGAACCCGGAAGTTGGTCTCTGCCTCGAGATCCCGAGAGAGAAGGGTGAGTCTTCAGTTGCAACTGTAACGTATGTTTCCCAATCGACTGTGAGACTGGATTTTAATCATCCTCTTGCCGGTAAAGCACTCATTTTTGAGATCAGCTTTCTGGAGATTATATCATGACCCTGTTTTTTCTTAACGCTTCGCTCTTGACAAATCTCAGGTAAAGTTTATAAATTAAAACAGTCAGGAATATTTTTTAGTAAGCAGTTATTGATCTTTACATTTAAGAGTAAAGGTGTTTCCGAAAAGGTAAACTCTGGGTAACCAGGGGACACAAAGCCATCGGGTCCTTTTGATTCTGGGATTCAGATATAAAAGGATAGCCCGGCTGCCGAAGAAGCAGCGCTTTATCCAGAAATTATCTTTTTGAGGAAAAGCCTGTTTCCCTTTGAGGAAACAGGCTTTTTTATTTTCATAAAGATTATCTGGAGGAAAGACATGAGAAACCATGAATTATTTGAAGAGGTGAGAGATGCGGGCATTGAGGAAGGAATGCCTTTGCCTGACTGTACGACTTTCCCGTTTTTTCCTGAGTTTGTTGCACTGAGCGATCCTGAAGATCATGACGGATTTTTACACGGTGTTGGGAATAATGTTACAGATATCGAAGACCCCGATATACCTGAAGAAGAAGTTTTAGAGGAAGATAAGGAAGAGGAGAATGCTGAAACAAAAGACCTTGTTAAAGTATATTTTCAGTCAGTCGGGCAGACTCCTTTGCTTAAAAAAGATAAGGAAACAGAGATTACAAAGAAGTTAGGAGCAGGAAGAGAGATTATTAAAGGCATAGTTGCAGAAATGCCTCTGTATAAGAAAATAGAAACCAGCGTTGAAACATATGCAGAGGATGATGATGAGAAATCTGAGAAGGCATTGAATATGAGCCTGAAGATTCTTGAAACCTTAATGAAGAAAGTTGAGACTGCTGACAGAAAGATCTCATGCTACGGATCTCTAAAGGATTTAAAGAGAATTGTGCAGAAAAAAACTGAGGAGGATGCTGATACCGAAAAATTAATGACTCTCTTAAGAGAGGTGCAGGCTGAATATAAAGGAGTTGAATCTGAAGTCGGGATGAAAATAGAAGGCCTTAGAAGCAAATGGGTCAGGATTTCCCGACAGATGGCATTAGTTGCAGAGGCAAGAGCTGAACTGATAAACCATAATCTGAGACTGGTTGTTTATATAGCCAAGCATTATCTCTGGAGAGGTCTCCCTCTGCTTGACCTCATCCAGGAAGGCAACATAGGTCTCATGAAGGCTGCAGACAGATTCAGACCTGATAAGGCGTGCAAGTTCAGCACATATGCGGCGTGGTGGATAAAGCAGGCGATAGCACGGGGTATCATTAATCAAACAAAAACGATCAGAATTCCAATTCATATAATGGAGTTTTGCAGCACAATCACAGAAGCATCCAGAGCATTGACCCAGCAAATTGGCAGAGAACCGGATAAGGAGGAGATTGCCCGGAAATTGGGACTTGCAACGAAAAAAGTTGAAGACCATTCTCATGTTATACATAAGACTGTATCCCTTCAAACTCCCATAGGCGATGAAGATTCAAAACTCGAAGACATTATTGAGGATAAAAACAGTTCTTCACCTTACTCTTATCTTGAGCAAAAAGACATCACGAGAAAACTGTGCAGAATCCTGAAAACGCTTACACCGAAAGAAGAACAGGTGATAAGGATGCGATTCGGGATCGGAGTTGAAAGGGATTATACGCTTGAAGAAGTAGGCAGTCATCTCTACATGACCCGCGAAGGAGTAAGACAGATTGAGTCAAAAGCTTTAAGGAGACTCAAGCATCCGAGCAGGATGAAGGAGTTAAAAGTGCTGACGATCAATTAATCATTAGCAACTTGAAGCCCGGTCAATTAAAAAAATAGATCCACATAGTATTTTTTGCAGGCTACTGTTGATACATTTCAGCTAAAATAAAATAGTTCATCAAAAAGGAGGTTATATTCTGCAAAACTATCTTATCCTGATTTTCTGTCTTTATATCCTCAAAGAAGGCCTTGAGTATCTTCTCTGGTATTTAAATTTCAGACATATGAAGAAGTATGGGTTATCAATACCTCCTGAATTTGAAGGGATGATAGATGAACCGCTTTTAAAGAAGGTGCAGGAATACGAGACAGAAAAAACCCGGTGCAGCTTTGTTTCATCCATATTCAGCAATATCGTCACAATCGTGTTCATATTTGGAGGTCTTTTAGGTGTCTATAATTCATGGGTCTCATCTCTCAACTGGCCTTTTGTACTGTCAGGTATCCTATTTTTTCTTCTTTTAAGCTATGCAACTTCAGTCATTTCGATACCATTCAGTCTCTTTGTCACTTTTAAGATCGAAAACAAATTCGGGTTTAATGTCATGAAACCAAAATTATGGCTGACTGATTTTCTGAAATCCATTGCACTTTCGACTGTCTTAACAGCCATAGTATTATCAATCGGATTATGGCTGATTCAATCAAGCCCGGATTACTGGTGGATCTGGGTCTGGGGCTTTTTCCTTATCTTCAGTCTGTTCATGATGTATATTTCTCCCTATGTAATTGAGCCCCTCTTCAATAAGTTCACTCCCATTGAAGAACCTGAACTCGAGGACAGGATAAAGAACCTTATGCAGAAGGCGGACATCAGTGTCAGCAGGGTTTTCAGGATGGATGCCTCAAAAAGAAGCAGACATACCAACGCATATTTTTCAGGCATCGGCAAGGTCAAAAGGATAATACTCTATGACACATTACTCGAGAAAATGAACCACAATGAGATACTTGCGGTGCTTGCCCATGAGGCTGGGCACTGGAAAAAAAGGCATATACTGAAGATGATCATTGCCGCAGAGGTAGTCTCTTTCATCGGGATTTATTTCTCGTTCAGGATTCTACAGACAGATTTTCTTGCAGACCTTTTTCAGATTCAAAAGGCAACATTCTATGCCAAGCTCGTTCTCCTTGGTTTTATAGGAGGGATTCTCTCCTTCCCGTTTACTCCATTGGGAAGTTATGTTTCAAGGAGATTCGAGAGACAGGCAGACAAATTTGCTTATGAGCTGACTGAAAACAGAGAGGCTATGGCAAGTGCCTTGATAAAACTCTCCAGGGACAATTTATCGAACCTCCATCCCCATCCACTATATGCAACATTTTATTATTCGCACCCCCCGGTCATTGAACGGATTCGAGACATAAAAGAAATGGTTTCTCCTTAACTCACTGAATGCGGGTTGCTCATCAGAGTGATGTTTTGTCACCACGTTGAACTTTGAGCCTGTTGAATTCTTTCAACTCGGTTATGATATCTTCGCTTGAAATAACTCCTAATCTGACTAAAGCCTCCCCAAAATACATATAAGAATCACTTTGCTGTTTCAGGAGATCATCCACCTGTTCTTTTGTCAAATATTGCTCCCTGACGGCAATCTTACCAAATTTATCAAATGTTTCTTCCTGCAGTATCAATACTCTTAGAATCTGATCGTCTGTAATCCAACCCTTACCTCTGGCCAGTTCTCCGATCATGCGGTTGTTTCTTCTCTGAATCAGCCGGGCATTAATAATGGCATCAGTCGTTATAAGACCTTTGTCAACAAGAAATTTCCCAAAACGAAAGTGTTTACTCATGACTCATAGTATACAAAAGATTCAGCGGAACGTCACCAGCGAACAGCAAGGTAAATTCTGGACTGCACGGAACTGATTATAGCAAGCAGGTAATTGATACTTTTCCGGAATCGCGATTCCATATTAATATGTTCTTTTTTATCATTTGAGACAATTTTTTCAATCCGGCAGACTTTCCCGAGAACATCAGATTCACAGACCGGGTTATCCATACCCAGCAGGGCATCTCCCTTTGTCTGAAAAACAAACATGTCGCCCCTGGATTGTTTCTTGACTATCCTGTGAAGCAGAGGAGAACCGTCCGGAATTTTAAAAAAAATCAGATCTCCTATCTGCAAAGAAGAACCAGGGACTTTTTTTATTGTCAGAATTTCTCCCCCGTGAAGAAAAGGGGCCATGCTTTTACCTGTAGCCTTAACCCGGAGATGTAACTCTTTGTTTAAAATATCTTCTAAAAGCGCAGCTGTTTCAGATGATAACAGTTTCGGCGACAATGGTTCTAAATTGAATTCCATATTTTTATTTAGATAAGAATTTTTCAAAAACATCTATTATTTCCCTGTCGGGTTTAAAAAACAGCTCGTATACCGGGATATTAGAAATAATATCACCACAGAAGGTAAGAATGCTTATCATTACTTCTTTGTCATACCATGGTATCGAAACAACAGGTAGAAGTTTTTCAAGTGCTTCCTGTGGCTTAATTTCTTCTATTCTGTTATAACTCCCATGTGATAGAAAAAATATGCCTGAAAGCGGAACACCTTTATTCATTGCCATTTCTGCCTCACCCTGCCAGGGAGTTCCATACGCCTGAAACAGATTGTTTATCTTTCTCACCACAATGCGGTCATCACTGAGAACCTCGCTATTATTTCTTAAGACAAATTCTTTTGAAAGCGTACTTTTTCCTGCACCTGATTTCCCTGCGAAAATATACCCTCTTTCATTCAAAATTATACCGGCAGCATGAATAATAATCCCGTCTCTCCGGGACAATATATACATGAGGAGGAGCTGGTCCAATGGATAAGAAAAAGGGTTACCGAGCTTTGTTTCGCCATTTACTTCCCGCATAAGCATTTCACTGCAATAAATTGTAGCTTTGTCGAATGAACGATGAAAGCGTGCGAGCCATACAGCCTTTTTATCAAGTGCAGGGGGACTGAGTGTGAGAAAATATTCGTCTTCGTTCATAAACATTGACCAGGATTGGTCTGAATCAAAAATCTTTTTCAGGTGATCGGTATCAGGAAGGTTATTTATTTTTAAGTCGATATTGACAGATGTAGATCCATTTTCAGAATCTGTGCTTTTTATGAAATGCCGGTATGCCTCAGGAAGCTTATCGAGGACTATTGAATCTTGAAAACTCAGTATAAAATCTATACCTGCAATCTGTATGCTTGTCGAAACTGCCATCATTCATCTGTTATTTTGATATGAGAACTGATTAAGAGCCAAACGTTACAGAGCATAATGCAGTCCCACAGCCAATTGGAGAACTTTGACCAGGTTTGGCAGTAGCTGTCTTGCATCCTATGGCCAAGACCTCTTCTGCAGTTAGTTCGATTATCCTGAGCCTTGGTTTTTTATAGGCATGTTTTTCTTTCTTCTCATCGTTATGCTGCATTCTTGACTCCTTGTAGTAAATTTTTCATATATTGAAAACGTTGTTCCCCCATAGCACAGAGATATTCTGAACGTATATTCTCTGAGCCAGTTTCTAATTCGAAAAATGCCGGGCAGAATCCACACAGGTGTATTTTTTCGCATTGGGTGCAATCGTGGATATTTTCTCCTGCCTTCTTATCCCTGATATGAGATACATCATGCCAGCCTTTCAGGAAACCACAGTCAGTAATATTATATGTGATATTTGTTGTCATAAGGCAAGGTTTGAGATTGCCATAGGGGTCGATATAAAAATTGTCAACTCCTGCGCCGCAATGATAGAGATTATCGGATAATATGGAACCTTGGGCCTTTTCAAAATATTTTATCCACTGTACTACATTCTCCTCATCCGAAAACTCCTTCTCTATTGCTTCCTCCGGAGAAACCCTTAGGTTGAGGGGAGCTTTATCGCTATTTAAGCATGGAAAAATTGCAGCATCGAAACGGAACTTTACTCCGAATTTGTCTGCCATGCTTTTGATGTCAAAAAATTCGTGGCTGTTCAAAGTCATGAGAATAGTTTTCAGCCTTACCCGTATTTTATTGTATAAAAGTTGCTTGATGCCGTTCAGGCTTTGTTCATACGACCCTATAACACAGGATATTTTTTCATATGTTGATGATGTAGCGCCATAGAGGCTTATCTCTATTGCATATGGTGGAAGGTCTTGGAAAAGCTCAAGCACGGTATCTGTTATTAATGTCCCATTGGTGAAAACAGTAACAATGAGCCCGTTGTTTTTGGCGTGCCTATAAATGTCAGGGAAGTCAGCCCTCAGCAATGGTTCGCCACCTGAAATAAGAAAGTAAAGACAGCCTGCTTCTGTGAACTCGTCGATAAGAGATAGTATTTGTTTGGTATCCATCTCTTTCTGAAGCATATTACGGGAATGGCCAAGATAACAGTGAACGCACCTCAGGTTACAGCGGTGAGTCAGATCAAGAGTGCCGGAAAGTGGGATGCGGAGCTGAGCAGTTTTTTTATTGAATTCCCTGAGGTATTCCTTGTTGCTGAGCCAGGTGGTTTCTGTACATGGCATATTTTGATTACTCCCTGATTAAATCAGCGTCTAACAGTTCAGCAACAAATTCCTGGATGTCTGATTCTGCCTGTTCTCTTTCGATTTCGAAAGAAGCCACAACTCCGTTACAGATATCATGAAGGCTCTTCTGATTGTCCAGTTCTTCCCATATATATTCGGCAACAGGATTCAAAGCAAAGATTCTCTGCATATCAGCGAGCTTTCCTTTTACAGGGACAAGAAGAAGCTCTCCAGCTATTTTGCGGGATACGATATCGGCCTTTTTAGTATAAACCTTGCTGAAGATATCAGTGCTCATCTGCTAAATGATAGCACAAGTGATATATTTTATCTCAATTTGAGCGCCGGGTCACCCAGAAGGTTATATATGTCGAGCATGTATAAGGAGCCTCCTTTGTTATAATACCCTTCTGCTGCTTTCATTATGACGTCTCCCAAAATCGCACCACTGCTTCCGAAGGCAGCTTTCAAGAATTCTTCGTCCAGCATCCTTGCCAGTGAATTATAGGACAAGCCTGTTGGTGACCATGTAGCAACAGCTCCTCCATTGCTTTTCAGAACCAGGGATTCGGTTAAGGTATCATGACCTGGCAGACCATACATTCCTACAAGACATGTCATGGCGGTCAGGACAGGAAGTCCGTTCAGATTGTTCAATGACCCTAAGTTGTTGATGGACAGCAAACTATCATAAGCCAGGAGGTCATATCCGGCATGGCCCAGATAGTTCATAAGGAAGGCGCCATTATTCATTTCATTCAATAATGTTTGCCGGACAGTATTTATATCGCCCGGATTATACAAATATACCTTCACCACCTGGTTCTGTGGCGGGATAAAGTTGGCTATGTAGTCGCTGTCACCAGGGAAATCTCCTCCACCATCTGCATTGTCAGATAGCAGAATAACACGGTTGTTCATGTTGCTTTCAAAGGAAATGATCTTGTTTAAAATATTTTGCAGCTCTTGAGATGTCAGCACCGGAAGTCTTCCAATTGCCATTTCAGGCACATGATCACCGTCGACATCTGCAAAAAGATTGTCTGATGGGAAAAGGCCATTCGGGGTTACACTTAACATGACAGGCACCATATTTTCACCAAACCCCAGATTATTCTTATAGTCATAGCTGCCATCTCCCGCAAGAACAATATACTTCGGTGGCATACGCCAGTTCTGATACGCATAGGTGAGGAAGGCATGGATAGCTTCCGGACTTGAAATTCCATAATTGAATTCATCCATGATGTCTTCCAGCAGCACCACTTTCGTAACAAGCCCTTTGCCCTGCCGGTAATTGGCAAGGTTGTTTGCTGCACCGGCAAGTTCTTTCGGTGCAATTACGATATAATCGGCTCTGTTATCCCGGGAAGAAAGGTTTGATGGGGTGTCTGCCCATGCATTCATATTGGTTATTGCGGCATTCGGGGTGATAGCCAGATAGGTCGTATCAGGTGTGGCAGGCACTAAGCTCACACGATAATTTCCGGCTGTGTCTCTAATGGATGTTGCTATATTCAATGCAGGATTCCGTGGATCGGTTACATCAAACACTAAGATGTTACGGTTCGTGAATCCCTGGACAGTCACGATCGAGTTTCCATTCCCTTTGAAAAGCAGAGAGTCCCCGTCAGCTTTGTAAAGCCGCTGATAGGACAGATCAAAAGAGTCGACATAAAAGACGCTGTAGGGTACCCCTGTATCCAGTACCCCTTTTACCTCAACGGTATTCACTCCTTCAGAAAGTAACGTCTGGGGAAAGTCAAGAACAAGTGTTTTTGATACATTCCCCACCCACTGACTTTCACCTATTTGCTGTCCGTTGAGGCTGATTATTACATAATGTTGCGTATTCGTGAAACCCTGGAGATTTACGGTTAAGACAGCATTGGAAGATCCTGCAGCTACTCCTTTTGTCATGATGGGGAAGTTCTTCACATCATATGGAGCATAGCCTCCTATTACATAATCCCAGACCCAAAAATCAGACTGCGGGTCTGTAAATAATTCTGCAGCTAAAATCTCATTTTCTTCTGCATGGGCTGTATCCGTAAAAGTTCCGTTTCCAAGCTGGGAAGGCCAACGTCCTCCAGTATAGCTCACACGCTGTCCTTTGCCCTTCCCGAGCCAGTAAATATTTTCGTTTGTGTAATTGCTGTCGATACCTTCACCATAGAAGTAGATGCCGGAATTTCCCTCTGCAGGGAGGTATGCTACCTTCTGGCCATGATTGGTTAATGCTAATAAGTTCTTATAAATCATTGTTTTTGCAGAATTCAGAGAGACGCCGAAAAGTGATGATATCTTTGAGGCATCCAGATAATAAAGCCCTTGCTTAGTGACAGATATCTTTGCAGTATCACCTGCGGTTGTCTTTTGTACAGGACCGGAACCTTTTCTCTGTTCTTTTGATGCTTGAATGCGTGCCTTCTTTTCATCAGAAATCCCGGGAGCCTTCCTCGTATAGTTTTCATAGAGGTCTTCAATTACAACCACTTGCTGTTGTCTCTTTATGCTGGTCTCCTTATTTGTCACAACAAGTGTGCCGTCATTATTGTAATAGGTATTTATCGAGGAGACAGAACTACTCCTCTGTTTTCCTGAGCAGACAGATGCTGTACAGATGCCGAGTTGTTCAGGACTTATTGTACTTGAGATGCTGAGTGATTCGATTACGCTCTGATCATCTGCCCAGACAGTGAAAGGTCCATACACATTCACCGACCCTTTTCCCTCTACTTCTGCCAGAACATATGTGAGTTTTTCCTCAGGAGAAGCCCCTTTATCGATAAGGCTGTATGTACCGCCAATATGAGAACTAAGAATGGAGGGTAAGAGTCTTTTATTTATTCTTATATAATCTCCTGTGGATTCATCAAGCCTGAAAAGATAGAAGCCGGCGGTATTCAACTCAGATGAAGTCTTCCATTCTACTAACAACTTGCCATTGTCTTCGTATGCCCTGAAGGAAGAGAGTGTTACAAGTGTAGGGGTTGTTTGTTTGTAGCCAAAATTAATGCCGGTTTGGTTCCCGCTAGTGAGATCAACGGTTTCCTCACCGTCATAAGGGGGAGGAGGAAGGCTCACTTCATAAGTTGTTGTGAGCCCGCTTAAGACCCCATTAGTATCAGTTATCTTAACAATATAAGTTCCGCTCACCAGATTATTAAAACTATAAGTGCCGTCAGATGCAGAGGTGGTTGAGGAGATTACAACGGCTCCCTGCATCAGGTCAATGGTCACACTTCCAAATCCGGTCTCGGAAGCATCAATTGTGCCGTCACTGTCAGTGTCCTGCCATATACTACCTGATACACTGCGTGGGTCAGGAGCAATGTATCCGAAATTTTTTGTCAAAACGCTGCTGCCGCCGGTTATGTTTGCAGCCTGTTGATGTCCAGTTGTTCCGGGATCACTGTCAGCCCCGGTATAATTGTAGCCGGCAGGAGGAGTCTCGATGCTGACAATATAATTCCCATCGCTCAGCCCGGTGAAAAGATAGATGCCGTTAGCGTCAGTGGTGAGGGTTGCAATTACAGCATCGCCACCGTCTATGATTCCGATCGTTCCGGCATCAGAATACAACTTCACTGTAACACCGCTGATTCCGGGTTCACCGGAATCTAATATGCCGTCGCCATCTATATCACTAAAGACTGTTGAGCCGATGGTTTTTTTAAGACCATATCCGAAGTTGGGAGAAGCTGTATAATCAAGATTTCCGGTGAGGTTTATAATCTGCTTTTCACCTGCGATGGCTGAAGCTGTTGTACCATAATAATCAGTTAATTTGCCGTTTGTGTCCGAGATCCTGATGTAATAGTCAGCGCCTCCGCCTGCAACGCCTGAGAAGGTATAGTTTCCGCTTGCATCAGTAATAGTGGTCGCGATTACATTCATGCTGGCGTCAAGCAGGTCTACTGTCACCAGAGATATACCGGTTTCGCCGCCATCCAGAACACCATCGCCATCGGCGTCAAACCAGAGCTTGTCAATGATTGTATAAGTTGTGCCCTGACAACCGAAGTCTGCAGATAGAACAGTATCGCCTGAGCTTAAGTCGGTTATGACACGTGTAGGGCTCGTAATTGTGTAGCCTGTCAATGCTGCCTGTGTTCCGTCAATAAATACAAGATAATCTTCAGTGCTGCTTGCTGTTACTCCTGCAAAAAGATAATATCCATTGGGAGCTGTGATGGTAGTGCCGTTTGTACCGCAGAGGGCGATAGTACAAAGAGTATCGGTCCCGGGGTCCAACAATCCGTTACTGTCGATATCCTGCCATAGCTGGACAGTTACACCTGACAATCCGGGTTCGCCCGGATCTTGAAGGCTATTGCTGTTGGGATCGCTCCAGACGAGATCTCCTATAGCAGCGGTTCCCGGCGCTGTCCTATAGCCGAGATCTGCGCCAAGGTAAGACTGGCCTGCAGTCAGGTTAAAGGCATTTGTTCTATTATCAGTATGACCGCTTGGAGCGGACTGCTGCAACCCCGAGGGGATGGTGCCTGCTGTGACCTCAATATAGTAGCCGTTTCCGGGTTCTATGTTGGTAAAAAGGAAATGGCCGTTGTTTGTTGTTGTTGTCGCAATTGAAGCGCCAAGCCAATCTTTCAGTGTTACTTCTACATTCGATAGTCCTGGTTCACCCACATCCTGAGTACCGTCTCCATCTGTGTCGAACCAGACAAAATCCCCTACTTCAGCGCTCTGGGAGCTTGGATTGACCACCAGATTTGTGACGCTTGCGCTTAAAGGCAATATAATTTCATTACTGTTTATAAAGGCTGTATTGGTGATTTCGCTTATGCCGGTGCCAAGCGGATTGTCTACAATGACGTTAAAAGTAAGGGAAAGGGAATTATTCGGCCGGATACGACAACCTGTTCCCCTTGAGAGGAATTCGGGCGGACTGGCAGATGCAAAAGTACTGGGAACACCATATGTGATATCCACATTATCAACAGAGAAAGTTTTATTAGTGGCATTAAATCCGCCGGTGACCCTGAATTGAATAGTAGTAGTGGCAGAGATATAAGCAGTGAGGTCGTATGGCGGTGCAACAGAGGGAGTACCACCAGTGAAAGTTGCAAGTGTTGTAAAAGGACCTCCTGCGTTATTGCTGGCCTCTATCACCAGCGTATCGCCTGCTACGAGATTTGCGGAAGCGTAGCTGAAGTTCAGAAGCGGATTCACGGCACCTGTGAGATTGGCGGTGCGCTGGATCTGGGTACCTACGGCGTTGGCCGGGGAATTGTAGGATATCAGGACATTATCAACAGTAACTTCGTCGGCGTTGTTATTCCATACGTTGTTGCCCCGGAATCGAAGGGTGATTGAAGTTCCGGAAAAGTTGTTGATAGTGAAGGTCTGCTGGACCCCGCTCCAGGAAGCCGAGTTGCTTCCGGCGAAGTAGGGCGCAGTCCCGAGGGGGGTAAAAGCACCGGCGCCGTTTACCTGGTACTCGGCAAGAAATGCCTCAGCACCACTGATGCCTCCGACGTTAGTAGGTACGAATTGAATAGTTACATTACTGCCACTTACAATAGCGGCAGTCCTACTGATATAAAAATTGACAGCACTGTTGGAGCGGTCAAGCCTAAGACTGCCGCCGGTGATGTATATCTGCTGGTTTGCTACAATGCTTGGGCTGCCGTCCAGCGTGGCGCTTTCTGTCCAGTTGCCGGTCCAGTTGTTTGACCCAGTGTTGAGATTATAGGCAGCACTGGCAAACTGGTCACCTACTGTTGAAAGCAGATATCTGAACTGCAATTGGGTGCCAGTGGCATACACAAATCCTCCGGCTGCTCCGGTTGCGCCCCCGCCGTAACTGTCTGTCTCTGCCCAAGCGCCAGCCCAGTTTACCGAACCGTTGTTATTTGTGTAAGCTGCTGCTGAAAACTCGTCACGGACGTTTCTTTGCTGTTCACACGTCACTGATCCGCTGGCTGCTATATAGCTCACACCATCCGGCAGAGGGTCGTATATTGCTATGCCTGTCTGATTACTTGTTGCGGATGCTGGATTTGTAACTGTTACAGTATAAGTGAACTGATTACCCGGGTATAAAGGGTCAGTTGCGCTTGAAGTTTTTGTTACTGTTATATCACCATAGCTGTTAAATGCAAAGTCCGAAGTCACAAAGGTCTGGGTTGCTCCTGCTACAGTTCTGGTGCCGGTTGCTTGTACTATATTTCTTGTTATCTCTCCCACGCTGAAACTCTGGGTGGTCTGGCCGGTAAATGAGATAGTAATAGTCTGGTTTGCAGCCATACTGCCCAAAAGACTGCTCGGCCAGATAATATCTGCTGTTATTTGTATATTATCAAACCAGACATAATTCGCAGCGCCTCCAGTACTGCCGATCGAACTAAAGCGAACCGCAAAGTTTGAAGGAACAGGCGTGGAAGCCAAAAATGAAGTCAGGTCAGCCTGATAATGCAGATACTGGCTGTCTGTACTTGTGCTTGTGATACGAACGACCTGCTGCCAGCCTCCTGCGCAGGTGATCGGAGTTGCGCTTGTTGCATTCGGACAGACCTGGACATCCACATACTGAGTGGTGGCAGTCAGGACACGGCGATAGTCGAAACTCAGAGTAATCCCTTTGTTGCTGGGCAGATTGGCCATGCGTGCAATAGCATCACCGTTGTTCATGAACCGGAGGGCATACGTTGCCAGTGCGCCGTCCTGGACAACCCTGATATTGTCCAAAGTAGGGCTCTGCACAGGCTCACCTTCCTCAATCCAGTTGGTTGTCCAAATAGTTCCGGTTGGAAGATTGTCGGCATTATTGTTATAAACCTGAGTCCCGAAATTGTCGCGATATTTCACGGGAGAAGAGTTTAGGGGTTCAGCAGGTGCGCCGCTTAAGGTGGTCATATCAGCAAGGGTGATATTACTGCTGTTGGTTACATACTGCCAGCCTGCTGGAAGGAAATCCGTCACCGAGATACCATCAATAGAAAAATCATGTGAGTTTACTGTCAGGGTGTAAACGGATGTAGCGCCTGCTGTAGTTGAGACTACGACAGGATTGGCGGTTTTTGTAACTGTAAGAACCTTGTCTATAAAATCCCCGCCCGGAAAAGAGAGATAGCCAAGATCAATGGACGGAAGTCCTGGGATAGAGGTATCCGGGTTTTGGCCGTATGCAATCGAAATGGGACCGGTGGCCCAGACATTGGAATTAGACATATCACCGTCTACTGTATCATAAACGTATTGGGTCTGAAGGCGGTTCAGCGTATAGGTGTAATCAACAGTTCCATCATTATTCCTGTCAACAAAAACACGGGTGTTGTCCTGAACCGGGGTAATGAAAATTCCGGAGTCATCTTCGTTTCCGGTTACATTTGGCGGATACGCCCCCGGCGCCCAGCCAAAGAAATGTTCGTTTCCGATCAGAAATAATGGTATAAGCGGATAGCCCCATTCACGGGATTGGCCTCCGACGTCAATAGTCGAGACGCCCCAGAACACATCACTGGCATTAAGATAGACACCTGAGCCCTGAGGCACATACCCTCCTGTCATTTCAGAAAATGAGCGGGTCGAGCCGGCCGGCACACTGAATGAACCTGATGTTGTGCTGGTCTGATAATTTATAGTAAGGGCGGTTGAGTGTGGATTATATACATAAAGCTGTGTAGGAAAGTTTGCGCCTGCATCAGTAGGCACAGGGGCATAATATTCATTGTCCCACATGCCGCTCGGAAAGGCGCTGAACCCGCGGGCTTCAAAAGTTGCGGCCTGATCTCCGACTATATAATTTACCTGTAGGGTTTCGGTGCTCTGCATAACTGTTCCGGTTTGGAGCGACACTGTCCCGGTTGTCGGAAATGGCGCAAAACGGTCAAGCAGGAAGACCTCTCCCTGGTTGAGAGTCACCTGTGTTGCAGTTGTGGTGCATGGATTGTTATGGGTAATACAAATAGTATCGCCTGAAACGCCGTCTTTGTTTACATCAAAAGTGACGACTGTATTATTTTTTGTGGCCTGAATCAGGGCGAATACCCTTTTGAAATCGAGATAATTCCTTGGCGCAACAGAGAGATCGTCGCCAAAGGGCATTATATATTTTATCATTTGGGGTTTGACCGGATAAACCTCCCATGCCAGAGCAAACACTGTGCCGTCAGTCTCCTCCCAACTGCTTCGTGTAACAGTGACTGTACCTCCGGCCACATAGATGCGGTCACGGCCGTCATAATAAGTGGCTACACCGCGTGGATTAACAGGGATATTGGAGCTTTCAAATATCCTGCTGTCTCCTTTGTTGGCAATGGTGTAGGTTTCGTCTGCTGTTGCAGGGTTATCCGGATCAAAATCATATCCATCTTCCCAGTGGTCGTAATAGAGCGTGGTGTTGGTTGACCATGCGACAACACTTATAATAGTGTGTCTGGGAGCTGTCAGAGCAACAGGACCAGCTGCGCCGATATCAGCCCATACCTGACCCATAATGTTCTCATCACCGGGGATGAAGTATTCAGAATAACCTGCAGGAGCTGAAGCGTCGCTATATGGCGCAAAGAAAAAAAGAGCTGCATGAAAGATTAAAAACAGGAAGATGATCCTTGATATTTTAATTAGTCTTTTCTTCATGCATTCCATCCTTAATAAATTTTGACATTAAAGTTAAAATAAAACTAATGCATAAATTGCTATAAAAAACAATCTATCCCACTATTATTCCGGGCTGTATCACAATTCCAATATCGTCACCCACTGGCTGCATGGTGCTCTGAGGATCGGTCTCAAGAATGCCGTTCGGCCCTGCTGATATAATCCAAACTATCCTGTTGGCATCAAATTGCTTTGCGTTGATAAAATATTTCCTTCCCCATGGATCGGCAGTGACATCAGCCATATAAGGGCCTTTCCAGTTATTAAAGCAACCGTTATTGCTCTGAAAATAATCATTAAACGATTTGGTGACTGATGTGTCATACCCCAAAGAGGTGATATCGTTACTTGGGGCGTTGCCGTTTCCTTCCAGCAAGGTGACCTTTGTGGTACAGTCATCCGAGAGTGCCGGCCACTTGCTGGTGTCTTTTTTAAATATCATAACCGCAATCATAATCGACCTCACGTCAGCTTGTGCCTTTGTAATCCTTGACTCGTCAATCTCCTTAAGAACCATGGGCACCAAAATGCTGGCAAGTATGGCGATAATTCCGACAACTACTATGACTTCAATGAGTGTAAAACCTTTCCTGTCGAGTTTCATAAGTTTTACTCCTTTATTCCCTCCCTCTTTTTCAAAAGGGGAACTTTGTACTTCATTATTTTTTAATTTACCACGTTTATTATAAACAGTTTAAAATCATAATTTATAATTTATCAATAAAAATATATGCAAATTGTATGCCTGGATCTTTGATATATATTCTTTTTTTCCATAAGTCTCTCAATTTTTCTTTGAAATCTTTTACCCGTATATAATTTTCGCTATTTTTACAGGAGATTGTCAATCCTACTAAGGTAGGGTGAGGGCTGTATAAGCTAAACAGCATATTGCTTGATTTTAAAAACGTTTTTTAGAATTCTGGTAACCGAATATCAAGAATTATGGTCTGTATCCTTAGGGAGACCCCTATTATTTTTCGCCTTGTCTCCGGGAATAGGGAATTTATTACCGAATCTATGACAATTTTTACATAAAAGGGCAAAAGGACTGACAAATAATGAACCCTTGCAAGGATCCCAGCTTAAGCCGCCACATTAAATGATTCTTCTGTCCCCTGGGGCATATTCATTCAGGCGTATTATATTTCGCAAGTTCTTCCTTTAGATTCTCTACCTCTTCTTTTAATTCGATCATTCTCAACTCCCTTCCAATTGCCATGTCGTAAAAGTCTTCAAGCTCTTTTATCCTCTGTTGTATTTCTTCTTCTGCCTGCTTGCGCTCGGTTATGTCCCGGACAAACCCCTGGATTATGCCGTTTCCTTCTCTGGTTACAACCTTAGCGCTTACCTCTACCGGGATCATGCTACTGTCTTTTCTGACATGCTGTCCTTTGAATAGAATTGAATCTTTATCTAATAATTGTTTCATTCTTTCAGGCAGTTGCCTTGTATTTTCCTCACTGTCAATCATCGAAAGATTAGCTCCAATGAGTTCTTCCCTTTTGTAACCAAGCATTTTGCAGGCGTTTTCATTAACATCAATAATGTTTCCCATAAAATCATGAATGTACAACGCATCATTAATATTTTCTACGATGGTGCGGTATTTTTTTTCACCATCTTTAAACGCCTCCTGGGCCTTTTTTCGATCAATATGCTCCTGTGCTTCACGAAGCGCTCTCATTATGGAAGGCACAAGGCGTGTGAGGTTATGTTTCAGTACATAATCCGTAGCGCCTTTCTTGAGGGTTTCGACAGCTTTTTCTTCACCCATCGTCCCTGTGACAAAAATAAAAGGCAGGAGGGTAAACTTTTCTCTTACGAGAGAAAGAGCAGAAAGGCCGTCAAAGGATGGCAGTGTATAATCAGCGAGGATCAGGTCATAATTTCCTTTTTCAAGGGCATCGATAAAATTGGAACGGGTATCCGTAACGGTAATTTCAACATCAACTCCCTGGGCAATGATGGTCCCCCTGACGAGTTCGACATCATTTGGATTATCTTCAAGATGAAGAATTCTTAGTATATTACTCATACTCTTTCATCTCTGCCTGATTTTTAATCCGGCTCCTTCGTCTTCCATCTCTCGTCCGTCGTCCTCTATCCTTTGTCCTTGGGCCTTTATTCTGCTATTAGCTTTCAGTGTTTTTACTCAAGCTATCAGCCTCTGAATAGTGGGAACCAGTTCTTTATACATATTATTTTTTGAGATGAAGGCGCTCGCACCTACTGCAGCAGCCTCTGACTGAAATGCAGGTATATCGTAGACTGTCAGCATAATAACTTTTGTATCAGGAAACATTTTCTTAATTTGTTTTGTAGCCAGTATCCCGTTGATGCCCGGCAGTTTAATATCCATGACAACCACATCGGGTTTTATTTCCTTACAAAGGTCAACGGCATCTTCACCTGTGCTTGCATCTCTTATCACATGATCCTGAAAAACTGTGCTTAACCATTGCCTCAATGAACTTCGTATGCCTTCATGATCTTCGACGATCAATATCTTCGATCGACCTGTCTTTTTATGATCAGTTGCTGTCATAAGCACCTCCATACTTGCCTCCCATCATTGCCGATTTGCCTTTTTTTACATTTTCATTCATGCTGGCCATGTTGTTATAAAAAATATTCTTTAATTTTCCCATAGTTGAAAGAAATTACAATCAGGAAATCCCTGAGATGCGGCTTCGAAAAACCTGAGGGACAATAAAAGCAGGCTATAGGCAACAAATTTTAAAGGGAGGTCAATCCTTCCTTTATGGCATATTTGGTAAGTTCTGCGATACTGTGTATATCAAGTTTTTCCATGATCTGCTTACGATATGTTTCTATTGTTTTTATGCTGATATGAAGGTAGCCGGCAATCTCTTTTGTTGATTTCCCCTCAGATATGAACTGAAGCACTTCCCGTTCCCTTTGAGTAAGGAGCGAAAAGACGGAAAGGTTTTCTTTTGATAACATATCTTTATAATCCTTTATCATAATATCGGTTATTTCAGGGCTGAGATAGGAACGGTTCGAAAAAACAGCACGGATTGCATTGACCAGTTCATGGGAAGCACAGTTTTTTAACAGGTAGCCTGATGCACCGGCATTCAGCATCTCGCTCACAAAACATTTGTTTGAATGCACGGAAAGGGCAATAACTCTGGTCCGGGAATCCCGGCTGATGATCTGCCGTGTGGCTTCTATCCCGTTCATGCCCGGCATGTTGATGTCCATAATCACAATGTCAGGCAGAAGTTCCTGGGCCAGTCTGACCGTTGTCTGTCCGTCATCGGCTTCGCCGATTACCGCAATATCACCCTGCTTCTCGATCAGGGCACGCAGTCCTTCTCTCATAATCTTATGGTCGTCTGCAAGAAGAATCTTAATGTTCATGAATTTCTATTATTTAATTATAAACAGACTATTTACTTTACCCTCTTTGGCAAAGGTGAAATACTGTCTTTGCCCCTCGAATCCTTGAACCCTTGTCCACTTGAACCCTTTTATTATTTCAACGGCACAATCATCGTCACTATTGTCCCCTGTCCCGGTTGTGATTTAACTTCAAGACGGCCTCCCAGTCTTTCAATCCGCTCCCTTGTGCTGAACAGTCCGAAACTCTTTGCTTTCATGATCTGATAATCTATATCTGTTGCATCGAAACCGTTGCCGTCATCGGCGGCCATGATATGAACGCTGTCTCCCTTCTTGCGTATCGACAATGTTGCATTGCGGGCTTTCGCATGTTTTGCAATATTCACGAGCAATTCCCGCAGAGAAAGGTATAAAAGCACCTTCATATCATCTGTTATTGACTTGGGCTGCCTGTCGTCTTCAAAATGGAATGCAATGTTATACTTTTTCAATATCTGCTCTCCAAGCCATTCAGCTGCAGACTCGAACCCGAGTTCATAGAGGATAGGCGGACTGAGTTCAAATGTGAGAGAACGTGTGGATACGACCGCCTCATTGATAATCTGACTCAGTTCTTCGAGACGGCTTTGTATATTCATGTCACTTATCGTTACCCTGATTTCTTCAAGTTTAATTCTTGCCAGAGCCAGGTTCTGTCCGGTTACATCGTGCAGCTCGTCTGCAAAACGGCGGCGATCATTTTCTCCAATTAGCGCTAATTGTGAAGCAAGGTCGCTGAGACGTTCCCGATATTGCTCAAGTCTGTTCGCTGTCTCCCTGCGCTCGGTTATATCAGAGAGAACCGCAAGGAAAGCCTTGCCTTGTTCATAGGGTATAATAGATGCAGATACAAGAAAGTATTTTATATCTTGCGATTTCGTAAAAGCTTTTACCTCATAATTCTCAACGTGTTCCCCTGCAAGCCTTCGCTGCATATTTTTCACAGCCAGCTCTTTTGAATCATCAGAAATGAAATCAAACATTGACCTGCCAATAATCTCATCTTTCTGATACCCCATCATTCTCAATCCGAATTCGTTGATGTAATGAATAATGCCATTCTTATGAACAAACACAAGATTCGGCGAGGAATTGACCATGGTGCTGTACCTCTCTTCACTTTCCCTCAGCGCTTTTTCTGTCTCCTTGCGTTCTGTTATATCACGGGCAACACTAAGTACTGCTTTTGTTCCAGAAAGCTCAATGATCTGGCTATTAACTTCAACCGGTAATGTTGTCCCGTTTTTGCGCACATGAACTGACTCAAAGGTGATACTTCCCTGTTCTTGCAACAACTTTATTCTTCCTTTTACAAGAGCGGCGTTGTCTTCAGTGTCTATATCCTCAGGGGTCATTTGCAATAATTCTTCATGGCTGTAGCCAAGCCGCTCACAGAGCGCATTATTTACTTCAAAGATGTGCCCTTCAAGGTCATGGATAGCAATGGCATCATTGATACCGTTAAACACGGTTGTGAGCTTCTTTACGTTTTCTCTTAATTCCTCCTCTGCACGTTTCTGCTCTGTGATGTCCTGAAAAATGCAGTGGGTTTTCAGAAACCTCTCTTTTTCATGCGCTGATTTCTTCTTTTCTCTTTCCATTTTCTGAACCTGACGGCGCAAAGTTTTTAACTCTGCAATGAGTTCTGATTTTGTCTTGTTAATGTCGTTCATCTGATGCCCCCCTGTCATAACTCAGACAATTGTTAGAACTATGCCATCTGAATACGTTTTCCATACAATAAAGAATCGTACAAAATGCATTATTTGTCAAATTTATATACACTGCACAGGCAGTGGCTGTTTATGAAGTATGCTTTACATTATCTCTATGATTTGAGAATGAATACTGTGTTGAAAGTAATTTTATCAAAAAAATATTTGCTTGTTTGATTTTTTTAAGATATGATTGGACTAAGATTTAAAAAGTGAATGAAGGAGGTGGGGTCCAATAGAGTATTTATCTGCTTCATTAAGAGTGATATAATAACCATAATGAAAAAGGAGGAATGCCATGAGAATCAATAACAGGAAAGGGTTCACGCTTATTGAGGTAATTGTCGTTGTCGGAATTATCGCAATTCTCGCGAGCATTTTAGTGCCCATGGTTCTGAAGGAGATTGAAGAGTCAAGGTCCACAAAGGCATATGCTGATGTGAGGTCAATAGCTACTGCAATAGTAGTATTCAAAAAAGATACGGCCAAGTGGCCTAACATGGATAATGGCTGCGCACCGAATGTTACCCTGCTGACCGGTGACGGAAATCTGCCTCCCAATCTTGCAGGTCTTGGATTTGATGCCGGTGTCACAAGTTCATATAACGACCATCTGGCAACCGATACAAACGGGTGTTATAACAACTGGAAAGGAGCATATATCACAAGGGTTACTGCAGATCCCTGGGGAAACACTTATATCACAAATGCAAGTGATTTCTCAATAACTGGCAACCCTGTCTGGATTCTGTCAGCAGGAGCGAATGGTCAGATTGAGACACCTTCATTCAGCCCGACACTTATAGGTGACGACATCGGATTTAGGCTTAAATAGTAATAAACGAGTTACTAATAAGTTCATAGGCAAGACACTCGTATGTCATTCCAGCTTGCCGGGCCAATGGCTCATAGAGAATCTTTCTGAAGCATCCCCTGAATCCCACTTTATTAAGGGGACTCAAAAAGGATTCTGGACGAGCCAGAGTGATAGAAATTTGAGACGCGGGAAGACTCTATAATAGTCTGAGAGTAGGATTTTATTATTTACTATCGGGAGTTTTTTGTCTTATAACAGGCACAGGTTCAAAGGGCCTTTCTGTATTTTTCAGTCTTTCCTCGTGTTCTCTGCGGATATCTTCAATGGACTGATCTGTGAGGATATACGGTGTCAGAAGGATTACCAGTTCGACCTTAGTCTTATCCTGTGTCACCCGTTTAAAAAGAGTCCCAATGATCGGAATATCACCCAATACAGGGACACGTCGTGTGGTATCACTGATCTTCTCTTTGATAAGTCCTGCGATAAGGATTGTCTGTCCGTTCTTTACCTTAATCATCGCATCCACTTCCCTGACGTCTATTACCGGTTTTGTGCTTTTTCCATCAGGGGATACCGAATCCCGCACTTTATCCGATATGCTCGGATGGATCTGCATGGTGATCAAACCGATGTCATCTATTTGGGGGGTAACGTCAAGAAACAATCCAACCTCGTCAATTTGCGGGTTTGTGTAGGTAAGCAATACGTCACCCTGGGCATTCAGATAACTGTTCGTTACCCATGATACCTCTTTCGTAGTCAGCTTGATCACAGCCTTCTGGTTGTTCATGGTTGCAACTTTTGGGCTTGAAAGCACTTTCACCTGGCCCTGATCTTTCATTGCATCAAGCAGTGCGGTTATATTTTTTAACGGAAGATTCAGTTGATAGTCTAAAACAAATACACCGGAAGGAGGCTGGTTCATCAGGTTCTGTGACAGAGAGAAGCTTTCCGTGCTGTTTCTGAAAAGCAATTCCCAGTCGATTCCGAGCCTGTAACTGTCATTCAGGGTTACCTCTATGATGTGTGCCTGTATCAAAACCTGTTTCCTGATAGACCTTTCAACGTCATTTAAGAATTTTTCGATATTTTCCATATTGTCCGAAAAATCATTAACCTGTATGATTCCGGCTGATTCGCTGATTACAAGCTTCCTGCCTGAACTGTCACCCCGGCTGTAACTGCTGTCTCCTTCTGAGCCGCCCTTTGAATCACCGAATATGATAACTTCAAGCCCTCTTCTGAGCTCTTTCCACAGGTCAGAAATGCCGGTTGTAGTGACATTGACATTCCCCTGTGCTGTTGATGATGTTGCTGCTCCTGCTGACTGTGAAGGGGAAGGCGTAGTCGAAATATTTATGCTTGTCGACCTGCCGGCGTTTATTCCCCCTGTGTTATCACCCTGGGAGATTGCAGCGCTCATGGTGCTCGAAGAGGATCTTTTGCCGGTTATATAATTGAACTGGAACGTCTTTGTCTCCAAACGTGGTTTGCTGACCCTGATGAATCCCTTGTCCATCCTGAAGTTCAGGCCAAGCTGCCTTGTTATTGCATAGAGAGCGCTGTAAAGATCAAGATTTGCAAAATCTATAGAGATCTTCCCGGTGACATCCTGGTCTGCTATGATATTTACTCCGCTGTCTTGTGACAAAAGCAGAAAGATATCTCTCAGGTCAACATCCCTGACGTTCAGTGAAAAATGGCCTGCCTCTTTTAAGGTAGGAAATTCCTCCGCCCTGGGCGGCTGGGGTTTTCCCCTTGGCACCTCTAATTTCGGCGGTTCCTTCAGCACCATCGTTTCAGGAACCTGCGATGTCCTTGGAGTGGCACAGCCTAATGCCAGAATAATTAACGTCAAGAGAATACAATAATGCTTTTTCATTTTGATTTCTCCTTAAGGATCTTATAATCCTCAAAAGATATTTCCTTGCTCTGATCACCTGATGATATAACAATTCCCTTTTTTGTGATGTCTTTGATAACCACATCCCCGATCCTGTCATCTGCCCTGTAGACTTTGCCGTTGATCAATGCAAGGCTTTTGGCGTTACGTTTTATAATGCCCATAAGATGGATCCCTTCGCTGATATCCGGTTTCTTTGGTATTTTAGATGCGGTTTTCTTTGGCAGCAATACCTGCAGGCTGAACGGGTCTCTTTTCCACGTGCTTTTATCCTCTTGTTCGGAAATAATTTCAGGTGGTTTTGGCATAACAGGTTCAGGCTTTTGTAAGGTTTCAGCGCCTTTTCCTGTTGCAACTTCATTTTGTCTGCTTTTTGCAGTAAAGAATTTAATATTATAGGCTAACACAAGAATAAGTATAACACCGACAGCAGCGGCAACGTACTTATTGCCCAGCATTATCTCTCCTCCATAGAATAAACAGCGATAACCATATCTGTTGAAAGATGATCTATGTCACGTTTTACTGTCAGGCTTTGTATCGTGACCAGCCTCTTCTGATTCTGTATCTCGCGTATGAATTCTGCCATATTCCTGAAGCCTGAATCAAAACTGAATTTGACAGGATACACATAGATAACTCTTGGTTTTTTTCCGGAAACAGGAATGGATTTCAAAACTTTTCCGGAACTCAGGTCAATGAACTCTGTTGTCTTCTGTTCGAATGACAGGTTCCTGCTCCCCCGCTGCTTGGAAGTCCTGTAAGCGTTTTCTATAAATTCGGTAATATTGCCTTCTTCAGGGAATAATTCCTTAGGATTTTGTATCCCTCCTGTATTTTTATTCAAATCTTCCTGGCTTTTTTTCTGAAATTCCTGTATTGAAGCCCTGAGATTTTTTATTGATGAAAATGCAGATTTGGCATAAAAGAAAAATGCCATGCCTGAAAGAATTACTGCCACAAGTATCACCAGAAATAAGATTTTTTGCCTGTTCATCGGGTAACCTTATAATCAACCTTTACTAAAACTTCTTTTTGAGATGAAGTGGTGCGGGGCATTGATATTTCCGGATTTGAAGTCCTCCTCATGCCAGATGAACGGTCAAGCGCTGTCAGGTATTTGCTCAGTACAGCGTTTTTAAAATTCTCATCGGTATATTGTATTACTGCAGTCAGTGTGAGAACAGTTCCGTCATATGAACCCTTAGCATTAATCTCAGTGAGCATCACTTCTGGCGGAGTCAGGTTTGCAATATCTCTGAATACATTATACAAGCCCGGGCTGCTGTATACTAATTTCGCAAAAGTATCCTGTCCGGCATAATAAATATCTTCACTCTTATGTTTGCTGATTCTCAGAGCCTCGTCTGCCTTAACTTTTTCGAACAGCAATTTCATCTCCTTTTCCGAGCGATTCAGAACGACAACCCCGCCGGCAATCAGAACTATATAAAATGCAAGAGAAGCAGCAAGCAACACCCGCGTTAATAACTTTTTCCTTGCAGTAAGAACACCTTCGGGGATCAGGTTAATGCAGACGTCTTTATCTGTTAATTCAGATATGCCTTTCAGGGAAGTGAAAACGCTCGCATCCTCAATCTCTTTATCAAAAGGGTTTATCAGCCTGCAGGGTATTCCCAGACCCTCGGTTATGGAATTCGCAAGTCCTTCCAGCGTAGAGCCGATGCCACAGACCCAGAGCGCTGAGAGCTTTTCTTCCGGATGATCTTTGCTGTACGACATGATGAATTTAAACAGGGTATCGATGACCCTGTAAGACCTTGTTTTTTCTGACTGCTCAGATGGCAAACTGCTGTCAACATCTTCATCCCGTAATTGCGGCATTGGTATCTTCTCATGATCAATTAGCGCTCTGTTTCTGAAGACTGCAACTTCAACCATGTCCATGCCGATGTCGAGAACCGCCTCATTTCCATCTGTTTCAGACCTGAATCTGCCGAGCATATGCAAATTCCCCTCAAGCCCGCTCGCCATGACAGCTGTTTTTATGCCACAGCTTTTCAGGAAATCCAGATAAGTCAAGGCATCAGCAGCAAGAACATAATCTGCAAGGATATACTGACCCCCTGATGGAGGCCTTTTTTCTGAAACCAGTCTTCTGATTCCGCAGGCAAATTTCTGACCCTTCAGTTCCTTTGTTATTTCTCTTTTAATGAATATCGTTGTGTCCTCAGGCCCCATTGCAGGCACCTGAAAAAGCTTATTCCTGACAATATCGTTGGGAAGAATGACACAAGCCTTTTCTCTTTTGATGCCAGCCTCTTTTAATAATGAAGACAGGGTTTCCTGTGCGGATTTTGGATCGCTCACGGAAAAATTCCTTACTGCTTTTGCATACCTGACCGATCCATCCTTTAATGCAAGGATTCTCAGGCAGCCATCTCTGAAATCAATACCGAACGAATTCATGGTTTATCCTAATTTGTATAATTAATTGTGGGCAGATTTACAGTCACAGCATTTATTCCATCGTTCACAAATACTGCCACTGGGGGAGTTTGTGTGCCCACAAGATTATTGCAATCATTATCAGAATAAAGTCCGGCCTGAAAAAGTATCTTTCCTATAGGAATATTATATGTTAACGGACAATTTGAACTATCAAAATAGATTGATTTTGATATAGAACTATTTGTTGGCACGGTACCTATATTTTGTAATTGAATACAACAGAAAGATGATTGACTGATGTAACTAACAGATACCTTTGTATAAAAGGTCGGAGGAGCCCATGCTGTATCTTTGCTGTTATAAAAAATAAAATATACATTTCCTTGAACAATATTTGTAGGGGTCACTTCTTTAGTATAAATTTGAAGTTCAGGATCAGTAATATCATTAATATCATCATTATTTCCGAGAACTCCATCCGGACCCTTACTCTTTAAAGTTGCCGAGACATTCCTGCCAGAAGCATCCTGTACCGGCGTATATTCAAATTTATTATCCCATGCATCTTTATTATACTTATTAGGATTATAACCCGAAGGCATATAAGGAAAGAGGTCATTTGAAATAATACCGGGAAGTTGTCCGTTATCTCCAACAAAACCAAAATATGTCCTCACTCCATTCTGTATCAATTTCGGATCACCAACCATAGCCGTTTTTAAATCTCTCATTCTCTCCTTTGTAATATCGATCTCATTACTTTCCCATACTCTGTAAACCATCGGAACGAGGATACCAACCATCAATGATATGATGCCAATCACAACAATAACCTCTAAGAGGGTAAAACCATTTCTGAGATTCGAAATTTTTTTGATCAAATTCCTCGAAGCTCTCTCTTCTATAGGAAAAGATTCTGGACAAGCCAGAATGACATATTTTATAACCCCAAAATCTGCTGCCAGGTTATTCATTATAGTAAAATATCCCTCTGACGACAATCCTCATTTCCGGATTCCGCCGATTATTTTGTAGAGAGGCAGGAAAAAAGATGCTACTGTCAGAAGCACGAGCCCCCCGAGCAGGATAATGATTAAAGGCTCAACGATTGTAAAAATCTTCTTCATGGTCTCCGGGATTTCCCTGTCATATACATCACTTATCCTGAGAATAGTGTTGTCAAGGGTTCCTGTTTGTTCCCCGATTTCGACCATATTAACCAGCAGCGGTGCAAACTCTCCTGAATCTCTTAATGCCTTGCTGAGCTGTTCGCCTCCAAGCACTGCATTTGTCACTTTATAGAAAGAAGCAGCAATAACGGTATTTTTTACGACATCAGAAGATACCCTGAGTATTTCATTCATATTGAGCCCTGACCTGAAGAGCGTTGCAAAAGTTCTGAAATACCTTGAGTGGTTGAGTTTCCTGACGAGTTCACCAAAAAGAGGAATCCTGAGGAAAAACATGTCAATGATCCTTCTTCCAGACGATGTGCTATATAAAATTCTCAAAATAAAAGGACCTGAGAGCAAACACAAGAATATCAAAGGCCAGTAACCTTTTATGATCCCGACTATAAAAACGAGGATCTTTGTAGGGAGAGGCAGTCCAACCTTAAAATCAGCGAGTATTTTCATAAACTTAGGCATAACAAAAATGAATAAAACAGCAATAAGAAGGGCAACAGCGGTCAATACAATTGCCGGATATGCGAGCGCTGCTTTGACATCTTTTTTCAATTTGATCTGCCATTCAAGGTAAGCCATCACGTCATTGAGCACCTGTTCCAGATTACCGGAAACTTCACCTGCCCTGACCATGCTTATATAGAATTGAGGGAATAGTTCAGGGTATTCCGCCATTGAACCTGAGATCGACTTACCTGATTCCAGCTTGGATTGTATGAAAGAAGCTGCTGTTGCGATTCTCCTGTTGGCAGATTGTTGTGCCATCTGATTTAAACCGCTCATCAGGGGAACTCCTGAAGACAGGATTAAATTCAGGAGATAGGTGAAGTTAACAAGGTCTTTCTCGCTCAGTCTCGGCTTGCGATAGAAAACAAATCTGCTTTTTGTTGCTTCGAGCAATATGAGACCGTTTGAGCGGAGTATCTGTTCAAGGTCATCTTCATCTGAAGCATCTCTCTTCCCTTTAATGACTCTGGAATTCTCATCGATTGCCCTGTAATTGAAATGAGCCATCAGTAAGCGGTCCTTGTTGTGCTGATCACTTCTTCAAGGGATGTTACCCCAAGGATTACTTTCCTGATTCCTGTTTCGTACATGGGTTCCATGCCGCCTTTTTTTGCAGCAGCAGCTAATGTGTCTGAGCCGGATTTTGTAAGAATAAGTTTTCTCAATGACTCATTCATTTTCATGATTTCATATATGATTGTCCTGCCTCTGTATCCCGTATCATTGCATTCTTTACATCCTTTAGCCATGAAAAAAACCGCATCTTCAGGGACTGTAACCCCTATGCTTTCTCTCATCTCACTGGTCGGGGAATATGCTTCTTTGCATTCGTTGCAAAGTATCCTGACAAGTCTCTGGGAAATGATAGTGTCAATGGTTGAAGCGAGCAGGAACGGTTCAACTCCCATATCTATAAGGCGTGGCAAACTTGAGGCTGCGTTGTTAGTATGGAGTGTGGTAAAAACAAGATGACCTGTGAGGGCCGACCGTATGGCAAGTTCAGCTGTCTCCATATCTCTCATTTCACCTACCAGGATTACATCAGGGTCCTGCCTTAAAATAGAACGCAGCCCTGCAGCAAAGGTGAGCCCTGCCTTAATGTTGATCTGTGACTGTCTTATCAGCGGAAGCTGATATTCTACAGGGTCTTCGATTGTGAAGATATTCTTGAAAACGCTGTTGATTGTAGAGAGTGCAGAATAGAGAGTTGTTGTTTTGCCTGAGCCTGTCGGCCCTGTAACGATGATCATTCCATAGGGTACGTTGAGTGACTTTTTGAGTGTTTCTATATCATCCCCGAGGAATCCCAGGTTCTCAAGTCCAAGGAGGAGCTGGGATTTATCGAGTATTCTCATGACAATATTCTCACCGCCTGTCAGCGGAAATGTGGAGATTCTGATGTCAAAAACCTTGGTCTCCCATACAAATTCTGTTGAACCGTCCTGCGGTATTCTGCTTTCAGCAATATTCATAGCCCCGAGGATCTTAACTCTTGAGACAATTGCAGGAAGCATATCTTTGGGAAGATACATTGCATGCTGAAGCAGGCCGTCAATTCTGTACCGTATGCGTGTCCCCTTAACATCAGGCCCTATATGAATATCAGTAGCCCTCTTCTTCATCCCTGTAATGATTATCTGCTCAACGAGGCGTACGACAGGCGCCATTGATATATCAGAGATCTTCTCAGCATCGCGAACGGTTGTTCTCAGGACTGCGCGGCTTTGCCTTACGATATCAGTTATATCACGTGGAAGATCCATTTCCTCTTCTTTTTCTTTTGTGTATTCACCACTGTATGACATTGAAAGCACCGTGAAGAGGTCTTTCTGGCTTATGAACCCATGACCATATAGAATGGCCCCTATAAGTTCCCCGGTCTTTTTTTGTTCCTGAAGTGCAATTTGAAGTTGCTCCTGTGTAATAAGACCAGCCTCAATGAGACGTTCACCTATACGTTTACGCTGCATGCTTCACCTCCCTTGTCTGCAAACAGATAGGGCTTAAAATGTACACAGTTTTATTTTCAATCAAATTATATCAAAATTTCAAAAATTAGCTATAAAAATTATAGAGCGAACGGAGAGCTTTTCTTTTTTTGTTATATAATATTCAAGGAGGTTGCCATTTCTTCAATTATTATTGACGGGTACAATCTGATCGGTATATATCACAATGACCTCAGGCATGAGAGGGAACTGTTCATCCAGTCTCTTGTCGATTACAGAAAGAAAAAGGGTCATGATATAACCATTGTTTTTGACGGATGGAGGACAGGCGAAGGCAAGGAGAACCAGGCAGTAACAGGTGGGATAAGGATCATCTATTCAAGGATCGGTGAAAAGGCCGATGCTGTTATTAAACGTATCATCTCTTCAGAACGGCGTGAGTGGATCGTGATCACATCAGACAGGGAGATAGCAGATCATGCATGGGCTGCAGGTTCTATCCCTGTATCTTCAGAGAAGTTCCTGAGAGTATTTGAGAGAAAAGACCCTTTTTCGCCTGATGAAGGAGAATATGACGATGATGAATATACCGAACCTCAGAGAAAAGGCAATCCGAGAAAGTTGTCAAAAAAAGATAAGGCAATCAAAAGGGCATTAAGCAAGCTTTAATGAAGAGGATCTTCAGAGCGCTATTCCAACAGAGACCTGCAGATACCATCACAATTATTTTCCTTTTGTTTCTGACCGGCCTGACCCTGTTCTATTTTGCAATTCTCCCGAGAGCGCCTTATCTGCTGAGCATCTACTCGCTCATGATTCTTACACAGATAATTCTCATCCGGTTTAGAGACAACGGAAGATTCATTAGGAATTTTTATGATGTGATTTTTCCCATAATCTGCGTGCTGGCGGTTTTTGACAGCCTTGAATGGGTTGTGCATTATATTAATCCGGAGGACATAGACCCGGTACTTATCAAACTTGATTATCTTATTTTCGGCAACCATCCTACTGTTCTGCTTGAAAGCATAATGAACCCTTTTCTAACTGATATCCTTCAGATTGCCTATTCAACGTACTATTTTATCCCGATAAGCTTTGGTATCATCCTTTTAATGAATAAACAGAGAGAGGAGTTTGATAAGACAATATTCATGATTTTGCTATGTTTTTATCTTTCATATCTCGGCTATATCCTCTTCCCTGCACTTGGACCAAGATTCTGCCTGAGCAACATTCAGACAAAAGAGCTCCAGGGTTTTTTTGCTGCTGAGCCGATACAGAATCTTCTTAACAGGCTTGAGGGCATAAAAAGAGATGCGTTCCCAAGCGGACATACCGGTATTGCGCTAACTGTCCTCTATCTTGCGTACAGGTACAAGCGAGGATATTTCTGGATAGCACTCCCCATTATATCAGCCTTAATCTTTTCAACGGTATACTGCCGGTATCACTATGTTGTTGATATAATAGCAGGTTTCGGTCTAACGCTTCTGACCATAGTGTTAGGAGAATGGTATTATGGGTGGTGGATGAAAAGGCAGGTTAAAAGCAGAACGGATTATCGAACGTAAATCTTTGCTCCTTCGAACAATGCCCCGTTCAACCCGATCTCATTCCCCCATTCATCAAAAACCCGCTTTGATGATTCTGTTTCCCTGAGAAGATCTGCGCTTATAAGGGCGTGCCTGACAGTCATCCCAGGCAGGATCTCGATTGGGATATCATTAACATAGACTTTCATGATCAGGGAGTTTCAGTAATCCGGCCTTCTATGGCCGGAGAAATTATTCTTTTTCCCTTTATGTATTCTATTACCACATCCCGCAGCCATCTGCCGGAATCACTGTATATCAGTTTTTCACCTTTCATCGTGCCCCCAACTATCGAAAAATCCTTTGATGATTTTACAGCATCTCCGAATGCCTTATATCCGTCGCCACCAGCTGCAAGGAAATCGTTGGTAGCAACACTGTACTCTTTATTCAGGTCTATCAGGTTTCCGGCGATAAGAATCTCTTTTACTCTCGAACCGGGTTTTTCTGCACGTGAATATGTGAATGACAGACCAGAGACCTGCGGGAATCTGCCTGCTCCTTCTTCTATGGCTGATACGCCATGCTCTAATGCTTCCCGGATCTGCCTGCCGCTTAGTTTTACAGCAACGATATAATTGTCAAAAGGCAGAACGGTATAAACATGTTTTTCCTTAATCTCGCCCTTCCTGATGCTTGCCCTGATGCCGCCTCCATTGATTAATGCTATATCAGAACCGGATTCTTCTCTAATGATGTCAGCAATGAAATCACCCAGATTTGTCTCTCTCTTTCTTACATTTTCACCATCAAGATCAGCTTCAGCCTCTCCGACTGTTTCATTGAGGACTGTATCAACCTTTTTCTGGTATTTTTCAACAATCGCTGTAATATTTTTATCATCCTTGCCAAGCTCAGGCCTGATCTCTTCAAGATGACCTTCGTATTTCTCTATCCTTCCATCTGCAATTGTAAGATCAAGGACTCCGAGTGCCTTTGCATGTTCCCATGCCTGAAGAACGATGGTTTTGTTGATAATGGTTGGAGAGAGCACCTTTGTGTGTGAATGCCCGCCGACTATGACATCAATACCTTCTGCTCTCTCTGGCAGAAGCCTGTCAGCAGAATATCCGATATGAGACAAGACTACAATAATATCAGTCCGGCCTTTTAATTCTTTGATGTATTTCTGTGCAGAATCCTCAGGGGAAATAAAAGTAAGACCTGCAACATTTCTTGGGTGGGTTGTCACGGGCGTATCATCTGTAACAACACCGATGATGCCAATCTTGACCCCGGCGATTTCTTTTATAACATAAGGTTTGACCAAATCAAGATTTTCAACATTAGAACCAAGGACAGGGAATTTTGCTTCAGAGATAAGTTTTTTCAGGACATCCTGCCCGAAATCAAATTCATGGTTTCCTAAAACCATAGCGTCAAATTTCATGGCATTTATCAATTCAATAACTGATTCTCCCTGCGAAAGATTTGCCCAGTTATTTCCCTGGATCATGTCACCTGCTGAGAGCAATAACGAATCCCTTTCATTTCGCAAAGAATTCAGCTTGGCAGAGAGATATGCAATGCCTCCAAGGTTTTCATCAGAGCCAAAGGGCTTATAAGGTTCTGCAAAACCGTGGAAATCGTTCAGGTACAAAATGCGGATTACAGTCTGTTCAGAATGTGCATATGGAACCGATAGGAATAACAGGAGAAACAAACAAAATACCGTTATCCGGGCAATGCAGATATTATTCAAAATTTTATTTAACTCGATACATTTATTAAAAATATCTTTCGTGGCCATAGTTACTCAAATCTTTCGTGACCCATCAGTTCAAGGGACATTGTGGTATCGAAAAATAAAATTTTTCATAACATCTGCATTTTCATAATTTATTGAGCATGCTTGCGAGGACGCCGGCGCCGAAACCGTTATCAATATTCACAACACTGACACCGCTTGCGCAACTGGTCAGCATGCCGAGCAATGCTGTAATGCCATAAAAACTTGCACCGTATCCGACGCTTGTAGGCACTGCAATGACAGGCTTATCAACGAGCCCGCCTATTACGCTTGGCAGGGCGCCTTCCATGCCTGCAACAGCAATAATCACCCTTGCACGGGCGATCCCCTGCATATTCTCGCTCAGGCGGTGAATGCCTGCAACCCCAACATCATAGATCCTTTTCACCTTATTGCCAAAAATCTCTGCTGTGACTGCAGCTTCTTCTGCCACAGGGATATCTGATGTCCCGGCAGTGACGATCGAGATATATGTAGAAGGCATTTTCATCTTTTTCTGTATGATGCTTATGGTTCGGGCCAGTCTGTTATATTCGGCACGCCGGCTTAATTTTTTTACAGCCATAAATATCTCTTCATCCGCTCTCGTGCACAGGATATTGTTTTTCCTTTCAAGCATGGATCTGACAATGTGTTCAATCTGCTCTATGGTCTTGCCGGGAGAGAAGATAACTTCAGGATAGCCGGTGCGGAGACTGCGATGAAGGTCTATCTTTGTATGACCGAGGTCCTTAAAAGGCAGTTCCTTTAGTTCTTTTAGCGCCTCGTCCACATTTAATTTTCCGTTTTTTACTCTTAAAAGTATCTCTTTCAGTTCTTCAGGACTCATTGTCTGCCCTTTTTAGGTTTAAAACTTCCCATTCTGTATCCTTCCAGATCAAAACATACATAGGTAAATCCGTAATCTTTCAGATGTATTGAAACCGAATCCATTAATGTTTCATCGAATATCATTGATCTCTGATCCCGGCTTACTTCAATGCGTGCGAGATCCCCTTGGCTTCTGACACGCGCACCTGAGAACCCTATCCCTGCAAGGTAATGCTCGGATCTTTCGATTCTTTTGAGTTCATCAAGCGTTATTTTCGTATTATAAGGGATTCTTGTCAATAGACAGGAATCTGCCGGCTTATCCCATGTCGGAAGCTTTAATTGTTTTGAGAGGCTTCTGATATCTTTCTTTGACAGGCCACATATTTTCAGTGGGCTAAGTATCCCTGATTCTCTTAATGCGCGTGATCCGGGGCGGTAGTCGGCCTGATCATCTCTGTTTGTGCCTTCTAAAATATGCTCAAAACCTCTTTGGTGCGCTTTTTTAGTGATGCCTGAAAAGAAAGACGACTTGCAGTAGTAACATCTGTCTTCAGGATTTTCAAAAATAGATTCGGAAAGAGGGAGTTTTATTATCTGATGCCTGATATTGAATTTCCGGGCAAGGTCTTTTGCTTCTTTCAATCCCCTTCGCGGAATGTGCGGAGAGTCAACAGTTACAGCCAGTACGTTGTCTCCCAGAGCATTGTGTGCGGTTATCAGCAGAAAAGTACTGTCAACACCACCGGAAAAAGCAATGACGACCTTTTTCAGCTTCTTCAGATAATCTCTTAGTCTCTGATATTTCTGTTCCGGTGTGATCATTTCTCCTGAGAAAGATCATTCATGATTTCCCGGTATACCTCTCGTATCGGCTTATTGTGCGCCTTTGCGATGGCAGCGATCTCATCATATTCGGGTTTGAACTTACTATCGCCGTTCGGAAGAATGGCCTTTTTCAGGGTTACCTTACCGTATCGGGTATCTGCGGATATGAATTCTCGCGGCAGGGCTGTTTTTTCGACTGAGAAAGTTCTCAGCCCAAAGGTAGATGTCTCATGCAGCATCAATGAAATGAGTTTCTCTTTTTTATCATTGCTGCAGAGAACGCTCAATTGTGATGCATTCCGGGTCTTCTTCATTATTATCGGAGTAATGAAGACGTCATCAGCGCCTTCGGCAAACAGCTTGTCCATAATGTAATCAATGAGTTCAGGGTTCATGTCATCAATATTGCACTCAATCAACGAGTGATGTTCCTGATCCGGCCTTGCAAGAGTTTCGCCGAGGTGAACCCTGAGTAGATTCGGGATTGCTGATTGCCTGTTGCCGATGCCATACGCAGTTTTCTGAATCCTGAAAGAAAGGTTATCAGTGAATTCATTCACATTGCATGCAAGTATTACAGCGCCTGTTGGAGTGGTGGCTTCGAATGGTTGAGCCCCTTTTTTTACAGGGATGTTTTTCAGGATCTCAACTGTTGCAGGAGCCGGCACAGGAAGGGTTCCGTGTTCGCCCTCGGCAAATCCGCTTCCAAGCTCAACAGCGTAACTGATGATACGGTCAGGCTTCAGATAATCGAAACATATTGCAGCGCCAACGATATCAAGTATCGAATCAATAGTACCCAATTCATGAAAATGAATGGTATCAGGAGAAGTCCCGTGCACTTTTGCTTCAGCTTCTGCGAGTGTTCTGAACATCCTCTCTGCACCGGAACAGACTTTTTCATTAAGACCGCTCTTATGAATCAGTTGAAGGATGTCATTCAGATTGCGATGCTCATATGAATCAGCCTCTGTCTGGATACGCACTTTAGTGCCTTTTATGCCATTCCGGATCTCTTCAGAAATCAGGATCGAATAATCTTTCAGTAACAGTCTGGCAAGTTCCTGCTTTAGGTATTCTCCGGGCACACCCAGATCAATCATTGCAGCAAGGTTCATGTCGCCGCTGATGCCTGAAAAACAGTCGTAATAAAGAATCTTCATTGTCTGAATATAATCCTGTACATATAAAGTCTATTTTAGCTCAAAACTGAAAATTCTTTTTAGAACTTAATGAAGATACCCTGCGGCAGAGACCGCAGGGTATCTTAACGTAAGGAACTGTTTTTTTATATTCGCTTGCTAACCCCGCGGCAAGCCGACGGGGAATGCGCTCGCTATCCGTTTCAAATAAATACTTCTATGACAGACCTGTAGCTTTTATATTTGAAAATAAAGTAAAATATATAAGTTGTGATTTCTTTGTCCCTCCAGAGGCATTGTCGATAAAATCATGATTGATAATCTGAATAACTGAATTTGTCTTATTATTCTTTACAGCGCTGTATCAGCGCATAAGATTTTTAAAGGCAGAGAAAAGGAAAGGTTTGTTTATGAGACGTGATGATTTAAGGAATATTGCTATTATAGCCCATGTTGATC
>Ga0315295_10000387_pt1 | contig 37605 bp, 35 predicted proteins | sample YL17G14_0_MG_FD_204453 | JGI IMG/M metagenome (GOLD analysis project Ga0315295, IMG submission 204453) | Sediment microbial communities from Yellowstone Lake, YNP, Wyoming, USA - YL17G14_0 | ecosystem: Environmental > Aquatic > Freshwater > Lake > Sediment | place: USA: Wyoming | collected...
TTTCTCACATCTCACCTCTCACCTCTCTCTTTTCCCTTTATCTGTCTTGTCGTTTCGGGAGGGCATACGCAGCTGGTGCTGGTCAAGGACCACGGGAAATATGAAACCCTCGGAAGGACCAGGGACGACGCCGCCGGCGAGGCTTTCGACAAGGTGGCGAGATTCCTTGAAATAGGATATCCCGGCGGGCCGTTGATCGATAAAATGGCGAAAAAAGGCGACCCGAAAGCGATCGATTTTCCGAGGGCGATGATGGAGGGCTATGACTTCAGCTTTAGCGGCGTAAAGACGGCCGTGGTGAATTACGTCAAGAAACACGGCCTTCCCAAAGACGTATCTGACCTTGTCGCATCATTCCAGCAGGCGGTTGTGGACACGCTTGTCGAGAAAACTATAAAGGCGGCCAAAGACAAGAAAGTAAAACGGATCGCTCTGGCGGGGGGTGTTTCAGCCAATTCCCGTCTGCGTGAGGACCTCTTGAAAAGAGCAAAAAAGGAAGGCCTCAAAATATCGATCCCGCCTGTGAACCTCTGCACGGACAACGCGGCCATGATAGGATGCGCGGGTTATTACATTTATAAAAATGGTGAAAGCGGAAGTTGGGATACCGAGGCGGTCTCGACCTTAAGGATCTAGCCTTATTTCATTTCGTCCAGCAGGCTGGCCATGGCTGCTATAACATCTTTTGTCTCGGGTTTCATGAATTCCTCATAAGTGAAGATCTTCCTTCCGTAGTTAAAGGCCGATATGACCGTCGCGGAATAATACCTGTCCAGAGTATCCTTGATAGTTGAAGAGAGCTGTTTCTTTACTATCGCCTTAATATCGCTAAGCTTGTATGTATTAAAGCTTAGAGCATATGTATCATACTGGCTGGATTTATAACCTATATTGGACAGCACCTTGTCCGTTTTATCACTTATCGCCGCGCTGCTGCCTCCGTCCTTTGTATAATCCGCGCCGAAAGCGTTCAGGGCAAGATTGAGATCGGCCATGCTCTTGTCTATCATGGTCACAGTATCAGCCGGCGTGTAGATGATATATCTCTTCCAGGCGCTGCCGTTAAGCAGGGCGTACGCCCAGCCTACACGGTTGTAAGCTCTCGCGTAATAAAGCGGATAATATTCCGCGGGAGGTATGGCCATGCCTTTTTCCGTGGTCAAGTTCGATATGGAGGTAAGCACTTCATTTATCCACGACTCCGAGTCCTGGTACATCTCAAGCTGCCTGTAAAGCTTCATCACCGAGCCCTCTATGGTCCTGTGCGTCAGGATTCCCTTTCTGTACGCCGACGCAATTGCGTAAGGAAGCACCTCATTAGCATGCGCGGCCGATGTGTTTTTTTCGTTTAGTATATCGATCGCCTTTGAAGTGACCGCCTCGTAAGCCGAGAGCGCATTCTCATAAGCGCCCAGCTTTTCACGGACCAGAGCTTTCTTGTAAAGTTCCGCCAGATATTTGACTGAAGTGTTCGATTCGGACGAAACTATATAATCGGTCACGCTAGCGCCGAGCGCGCGCGAGTCTGAGGTTGGAAGCTCAAGAGTGCTTCCGCTTTCCTCGCAGTAGCATAAGCCGGAAATTAGCAGGAGTAATATTAGGATAAGCGCGTTTTTCATGATTATAAACTGCGATATAGTAACACAAAGTAAGGTGGATAGGAAGTAAGCATATATAGTATAATCGAACGCATGAAAGTCACGGAAAAAGACGTAGAGCACGTCGCAAAGCTTGCCAGGCTCGGCTTGTCCGATGACGAGAAAAAGCTCTTCACCCAGCAGCTGTCCAACATTTTGGATTACGCGGAGACCATAAACAGGCTCGATACAAAGAACGTTGCCCCCACTTCGCACGCCATACCCATGAAGAACATTTTCAGGGAAGACAAAGCGATCCCCTGCGAGAACACCGCCGACATACTCGCCAATGCCCCCGCTTCCGAGAACAACATGTTCTCGGTTCCGAAGATCCTGGAGTAATAATGGAACTCTTCGAGCTGTCCGCCCATGAGCTTCACGCAAAGATCGAAAAAAAAGAGGTCTCGGTCAGCGATATCGTAAAGTCGGTCATTGACCGCATCAATAAGGTGGAGAAGCGGATATCCTCATTTCTTCTTGTTAATCTTGATGAGGCCATTAACAGGGCGCGTGAAATAGACGATCAGATAGCCGACGGAAGGGAAATAACCCTTCTCACCGGCATTCCCGTGATGATAAAGGACAACATGTGCACCAGAGGCATGCTCACCACCTGCGCTTCAAAGATTCTTATGAACTACATCCCCCCTTACAGCGCGACGGTGGTGGAAAAGGTCCTGCAGGCCGGCGCTATCCCGATAGGAAAGGCGAACATGGACGAGTTCGCAATGGGGTCATCTACCGAGAATTCAGCGTACAAAAAGACCAGGAATCCCTGGGAGCTGAATTCAGTGCCTGGAGGCTCATCCGGCGGTTCAGCGGCGTGCATCGCCGCGCAGGAATCCATCCTCGCACTTGGCTCCGATACGGGCGGCTCGATAAGACAGCCCGCTTCGTTCTGCGGAGTGGTGGGGCTAAAGCCTACCTACGGCAGGGTATCAAGGTACGGGCTTATAGCGTTCGCTTCTTCGCTCGACCAGATAGGCCCTATAACGAAGGATGTTACCGATTCGGCCATAATGATGAATTTTATCGCGGGGCATGACAAGAAAGATTCAACGTCAGTGGATGTCCCGGTGCCTGATTACAGGAAGTCGCTCATCAATGATGTTAAGGGACTTAAGATCGCCGTCGTCAAGGAGCTGATCGGCAAAGGGATAGACGAAAAAGTTAAAAAGTGCGTCCTCGACGCGGTCGCGACGCTTAAAAGGCTTGGCGCACATGTTGAAGAAATTTCAATGCCTTCGCTTGAATACGGAGTGCCCACCTATTATCTTGTGGCCACGGCGGAAGCAAGCTCCAACCTTGAGCGATACGACGGCGTAAAGTACGGTCTCAGATCAGGATCCGCCGAAGACCTGCTCTCTATGTACTACAACACCAGAAGAGAAGGGTTCGGCCCCGAGGTAAAGAGAAGGATAATGCTCGGGACGTACGCCCTATCCGCCGGATATTATGATGCCTACTACCTGAAAGCTCAGAAGGTCAGGACCCTCATAAAGAACGAGTTCGACAGGGCATTCTCAAAGTTCGATGCTATCATCTCCCCTACTTCACCTACCGTCGCTTTCAAGATAGGCGAAAAGGTGAACGACCCGCTTTCCATGTACCTGTCTGACATCGCGACCATACCGGTGAACCTTGCCGGCATACCCGCGATCTCCATTCCCTGCGGTTTTGTTGACAATCTTCCTGTCGGTCTTCAGATAATGGGAAAGGCTTTTGCAGAGGAGATGCTCTTCAGGGTTGCGTTCACCTTTGAGCAGAATACCGAATGGCATAAGAAGAGGCCGGCGCTATGAGCGGGAACTACGAAGTTGTTATCGGACTTGAGGTGCACGCCCAGCTTTTGACGGAATCGAAGATATTCTGCGACTGCTCCACAAAGTTCGGCGCGGCACCTAACACCAACATATGTCCCGTGTGCACAGGCCAGCCCGGCGTGCTGCCGGTGCTGAACAAGAAAGTGGTGGATTTCGCGATCAAAACAGGCCTCGCACTTAACGCCAAGATAGCGGAGCGCTCCGTCTTCGCCAGGAAGAACTATTTTTATCCCGACCTTCCTAAGAACTACCAGGTCTCCCAGTACGATCTTCCCATCGCCACAAAAGGATTCCTGGATATCGTCTCCGAAGGGACCGTAAAGAAGATCGGAATAACGCGCGTCCATCTTGAAGAAGACGCGGGAAAGCTGGTGCACCGCGGAGCGGCCGGGCTGCGCGGCTCCACATCCAGCTCGGTTGATTTTAACAGGACGGGCGTGCCGCTGATGGAAATAGTGAGCGAGCCGGACATCCGCTCGCCCGAGGACGCAAAAACGTACATGGAAGAGCTGAGAAAGATACTTGTGTACCTCGGCGTTTGCGACGGCAACATGGAGGAAGGCAGCTTAAGGTGCGACGCCAACATCTCGCTTCGTCCTGCGGGACAAAAAGAGTTCGGCACAAAAACGGAAGTAAAGAATATGAACTCGTTCAAGGCGGTCCAGAAAGCGCTGGCGGCGGAGGTCAAGCGACAGACGCAGGTGCTTGACGAGGGCGGCAGGATAGTGCAGGAGACAAGGCTTTTTGATGAGGCCTCCGGCGGTACCATATCCATGAGGAGCAAGGAAGAGGCTCATGACTATCGATATTTCCCCGAGCCCGATCTAGTGCCCATCGAGATCGACAGGAAGTGGATCGAGGACATAAGGAAGACCATAACCGAGCTTCCACAGGAGAAGAAGCTCAGGTTCATGAAGCAATTCGGATTATCGGACGCGGATGCCGCCATCCTCACTGATGACAAGGACATGGCTGATTATTTTGAGGACAGCGTAAAGCTCCTGAATGAGCCAAAAGAGATAAGTAATTGGCTGATCGGCGATGCTTCGGCTTATTGCAATGAGAACAAAAAGAATGTTTCAGATCTATTCCCTCCTTCTGGACTGATTGAAATAATCAGACAGGTAAAAAAAGGAACTATAAGCAGAAAGACAGCAAAAGAGGTTTTTATTGAGGCCAATAACACAGGAAAGAACGTGAATGACATAATCAGTGAATCCGGCGCGACCCAGATATCAGGTGAAGAAGAGCTTCTGCTGGTCATTAGCGAAGTCCTGGCAAAGAATCCCAAACAGGTAGCGGAATACAAGGCCGGAAAGGTGCAATTAGCCGCTTTCTTTGTGGGCCAGGTAATGAAGGCCACAAAAGGAAGGGCGAATCCAGAAGTTGTGAACAGATTATTAATGGGCGGATTAATGCAGTGAAAATGAACCCCAGATATCATACAAGTAATCCGGAGCTGGCGACGATATAGTAAGTGTAAAGAGCTTGAGCTCTTTTCTATGTGACCTTCAAGGGAGAGGGTCCTTGAAGATCAAGGGTGCCCATATATGGCACCCTATTTTTTTGCAAAAAAAAGGCCCGATACGCTTTCGCATATCGAGCCCTTATAAACTTCAGAAATATCTAGAATCTAGAAAAATTCCTCGGTCTATCGCTTCTCTCCGTTCTCGGCTTTGCTTCATTGACTACGATCTCTCGGTCGCCAATCTTCTTGCCGTTCATCGCGGTGATAGCCTTTTCCATGTCTGCATCATCAACTTCCACAAAGCCGAAACCTTTTGCCTTGCCGCTGAACTTGTCGGTCACCAGCCTTACAGCCAGGACCTTCACGGATTCCTCGAACTTAGCCTTTATTTCGTCTTCTGTGGCTGACCATGGAAGGTTGCCTACGAATAAACTCTTTGCCATTACTTATTTCACCTCACTCGAACTCTTATTTCTATTCAGTTAATGACGCTTAATAACAAAAAGCCCAAGACGTTCGGTCTTGGGTAACATTCACTATCTAGTCAGACATTAACCTCGACACTTACAAGGGACAATATACACCATTATTGCCGGGAATGCAAGGGGTATTTCAGATATCTTCGCCCGGGCCCGGGCCCCCCTCCGGCGGTCAAAATTCGCCGAATATGTTCAAAGGCCAGTGTTCGGCCTTGAATCCGGAATAGCCCTGTAATATCTCAAGCACATTGCTGTATGTGATCCCCGCACTGCCTAAGAGCGGTTTTCTCTTCCAGTTGGGATGCCCTGTCCAATCGGTGTTCTTAAGGACATACTTGAATTTCCCGGCATGGGACATGTCGTCCATCGCCCTGTCCACCGCCCTTTGAACCTTGTCTTCATCATGATGATGATTGAGCATGGCGACTAACATGTTCGCTGCATGGCCGGATTGTTTCTTCAGTTCTTCATGAGCAGCTATCTTGTCCGGATGGGCAAGCAGCGCTTCCCGCTCCTTTATCCACGCGGCGAGCATTTCCCTGAGCGCTTCCTGATGGACAGTGTATCCACCTTTGTGCTTCTTAATAGGGATATGGCCGAACAATGAGAAAGGAGAAATGAACACCGATCTTACGCCGGAATGGTCTTTTATCCTCGGATTCGACGCAATCCTGCCCCCTATCTCAGGAGGCAGCACCATCAAGCCGATCAGGCACGGCATCTTGAGTATTATGTCTATCTGCTGCAGATCATAGGCGACCAGGTTATGCGGTGTGTTGAACAGCTCATATCTTGAAGGGTCCTTTGCCGCCATTCGCCTGATCTGTTCCTGCGTCCTGAAAAAAGCTTCCCTGCCGTTGATCTCGCCGGGACCGATCGGTCTGCTCGAGTACGGGATCATCGCCCTTAGCCGCGGGCCGATATCAGGATGCTTGGCTATCGCCTCATATAGCGGGCCGATCCCGACATTTTTTGGACCGGATATTATAGTAAATGTTGACCTTGTTTCGCCGATGTTCATTGATACTCCTTTATGTTACGGATGGTTATCGGACATATCATCGATAAATTTCGCCTGAATCCTATAATTTTCCTCCCTCTTCTAACTCTTCTCGCTCCTCTAGCTCCTCTTTGTTATAATGTCTCCCTATGAACACGATCACCTATGCCATAGGAAATTCACTCTATTTGAACATAACCAACCGCTGCACCAACAAGTGCGGATTCTGCATCCGATATAAGACCAAGCTTTTCAACAGCAAGCACGATCTCTGGCTTAAGAAGGAGCCGACAACAGATGAAGTCATAAAAGCCATAGGCGATCCCAAAAAATACAAGGAGATCGTCTTCTGCGGATACGGAGAGCCGCTGATGAGACTGGACGCGGTTAAAGAGATATCCAAATGGATTAAAGAGAACGGGGGCAAAGTCAGGATAGATACGAACGGCCACGGTAATCTGATCAACAAGAGGAACATTCTGCCCGAGCTCAAGGGTCTTATAGATTCGATATCCATCAGCCTCGACGCCCAGGATGCCAAGACATATGAAAAGATATGCCATCCTGATTTTGGAGAAGCATCCTTCGATGCTATAATCGGGTTCACGAAGGAAGCAAAGGCGTCAATTCCTGAAGTCGAGCTGACAGTGGTGGGCATTCCGGAGATCGACGTGAAGGCCGCAAAGAAGCTGGCGGATGACCTGGGGATACCTTTCAGGGTGCGGACATATTACGAACAGGATTACAGGAGATAAGATTGAGCGAAGAAAAATTATATTATGACATAGCGATAATCGGGGCGGGCCCGGGCGGCTACACCGCCGCGATACGCGCGGCTCAGCTCGGAAAAAGCTCCGTCCTGATAGAAAAAGACGAGATCGGAGGGACGTGTCTCAATCACGGGTGCATCCCCACAAAGACGATACATTACAGCACAAGGATCTACTCGCAGATGAAAAGATCGGCCAACCTTGGCATATCCGCCGATAACATTGCCATAGACCTCTCGAAGATAATAGACCGCAAGGACCGGATCGTGGGTCAACTAAGAAAAGGGCTCCAGTATCTTTTTAAAGAGAACTGCATAGACGTCATCAAGGGCGAGGGCAAGCTGATCGATAAGCACAACATAGAGGCCGGAGGCCAAAAGGTGCACGCCGCGGACATAATCCTTGCTATGGGGTCAAGGGTTCAGGAACATCCTCCGTTCCCCGTGGATGAGAAAACGGTCTTCACGAGCAATGGCATACTCAACCTTAGGACCGTTCCGAAAAGCATCGCCATAATCGGCGCCGGGCCCATAGGCATAGAGATGGCGTGCATATTCAACGAGATCGGCTCAAAGGTGACCGTGTTCGAAATAATGCCCCGTATCATGCCGCTTGAGGATGCCGAAGTGACAAAAGTGCTGGAGCAGTCGCTTATAAAACGGGGAATAGAGGTCCGGACCGGAACGAGCACAATAAACCAGAAGGAATTCGATGCGGTTTTGATCAGCTCCGGCAGGACGCCAAACACCCACGGCCTGGAAGATCATGGCATAAAACTGGACAAGGGCAAGGTAATAGTGAACGAGCACATGCAGACCTCCGTGGTGAATATTTTCGCCATCGGCGATATCGCTGGAAGGTACATGTTCGCTCACACGGCTGCCAGGGAAGGTATCGTGGCTGTTGAGAACATATGCGGGCACAAGTCTAAAATGGATTATACGGCGGTCCCCCGTTGCACCTATTCGGAACCGGGCGTCGGGTCCGTTGGGCTCACGGAGCAGGAGGCAAGGGCAAGAAACATCGACATTAAGATCGGCAAGTTCCCGTTCACGGCGTCATCAAAGGCGCTTATCGAGGATGACAGGGCGGGCTTCGTCAAGATAATCGCCGATAAAACTGACAAGATAATCGGCGTGCACATACTCGGCCGCCACGCCACCGAGATGATAGCCGAGGCGGCGCTCGCGCTTCACAAGCAGATGAAGCTCGAGGACCTCGCGAGCACCATCCACGCGCATCCCACCGTGTACGAAAGCATTTACGAGGCCACCGAGAACGCGCTCAAGCGTTCCATATTGATATTGAACAAATAAGACATGCGTAGACTTCCCCAATGGCTCATTAAAAGGACCCCAAAACACGCGAACATCAAGGCTATGCGCAGCATAATCGGCGAAAAGGTACACACCGTATGCGAATCCGCTAAGTGCCCTAACATAGGCGAGTGCTACAGCGGCGGCACGGTCACCTTCATGATACTCGGCGACATATGCACAAGGTCCTGCGGATTCTGCGGCGTAAAAAAAGGCGGCCCCTACCCTCCGGATGCCGACGAACCCGGGAACGTCGCGGCAGCCGCGAAAAAGCTGGGGCTCAATTATGTGGTGGTGACCTCCGTCACCAGGGACGACCTGCCCGACGGCGGCGCGGGTCATTTCTCGAGAACGATCCGCGAATTACGGACAGTTAACAAAGACATCAAAGTTGAAGTGCTTATCCCTGACTTCAGAGGAAGCATCAAAGATCTAAAGGCCGTCGTCAGGTCCAGACCCGACGTTCTCAACCACAACATAGAAATGGTCCCGCGGCTGTACAAAAAAATCCGCCCTTCTTCCGATTACAAAAGGTCGATCGATCTTCTGAAGAATGCAAAAAAGATCGATCCGGACATAGCGACCAAGTCAGGGTTCATGCTTGGGCTGGGAGAGACCGCTGAGGAAGTTAAAGATCTGCTAAAAGCCTTAAAGGATGCGGGGTGCGGCGCGGTGACCATTGGACAGTACATCCCCCCTTCACAAAACTCCGTCGAGGTTGTAGAATACGTGAAACCGGAAAAATTCGAGGAGTATAAGAACTTCGGACGCTCTATTGGTATAAAAAAAGTAATTTCCGGGCCGTTCGTCCGAAGCTCCTATTTAGCAGGGAATTATTGATGGAAGAGGCCGAGAGACTACAAAAACTACCTACCTATATCTTTGCCAAACAAGATAAGCTGAAGGCTGAGGCAAGAAAGCGCGGCATGGACCTTATCGATCTCGGTCTCGGCAGCCCGGATATCCCTCCGCCGCAAGAAGTTATCGACGAGATGATCCTCGCCCTGAAAGACCCGGCTAACCACAGGTATCCGCCTTTTGACGGATCGCACGAATTCAAGCAGGCTGTCGTTAACTGGGTAAAAAAACAGTACAACGTGCACGTCAGCGAAGAAGAAGTGGTCGCGCTGATAGGCTCAAAAGAGGGCCTTGTTCACCTTCAGTTCGCGTACATCAATCCCGGCGACTCGATACTGGTGCCGATGCCGGCTTATCCCGCGCACTTCAGAGGCACCATACTGGCCGGAGGCGAACCCATAGTGCTGCCCACCACCGAGCGCACGGGCTATATCCCGAACCTTAAGATAATCGACGAGGCCATCGCCCGAAGGGCAAAAATGCTGATACTCTCGTATCCCACCAACCCCACTGGCGCCACTGCCACAAAGGAGTTCTTCGAGGAGGCCATCGCTTTCGCCAAAAAGTACGACCTGATACTGCTCCATGACTTTGCCTACGCGGAGCTTTACTTTGACGGCCAGAAGCCTATCAGCATACTGTCGCTGCCGGGAGCAAAGGATGTGGCGATAGAGTTCCATACAATGTCAAAAACGTTCGGCATGGCGGGATGGAGATGCGGCTTCGCTATAGGCAACGCGAAATACGTTGAATCGCTTAGAAAGATAAAAACGAGCCTCGACTACGGCCTTTTTGCCGCCGTCCAGAAGGCCTCGATAAAAGCGCTCACTCTTACCAACGATTACATGGACAGAATGAGGGCCACTTATCAGAAGAGACGCGATCTTGTTGTTGAAGGTCTTAACGAGCTGGGATGGAACATCCAGAAGCCGAAAGGCGCCATGTACGTGTGGTTCCCGATACCCAGAGGCTTTAATTCATACGACTGGATGATACATTTAATGGAAAAGACAGGGGTTGTTATCACGCCCGGCATCGCGTTCGGCGAGCTCGGAGAAGGATACGCGAGGATATCGCTCATCGAAAAAGAGGACAAGCTTAAGGAAGTTTTTGCCAGAATGAAAAAGGCGGGAATAAAATATGGATAAGCCGATCATTGCGGTTACAATGGGGGATGCTGCCGGCATAGGCCCCGAGATAATAATCAAGGCGTTCCAAAACAGCGAGGTTCAGAACATAGTAAGGCCCATAGTTATCGGCGACGCCAGGATAATGAGATGGGCGAGCAAGTTCCTCAAGAACGAAAAAGTGGAGATAAATGCCGTAAAGAACATATCTGAGGCAAAGTTCATGAAAGGCGTCATCGATGTGCTCGACCAGGAGAACCTGGACCCCTCAAAAGTAAAGCTCGGCCAAATATGCCCCGCCTGCGGCAAGGCCGCGGTGCAGTACCTCGAGAAGGCCATCAAGCTGGCGATGAGCGGCGATGTGGCGGGCATAACCACGGCCCCCATCAACAAAGAGGCCATGCACAAGGCCGGATACAAGTTCGACGGCCACACCGAGATACTGGCAAAGATCACAAAGACAAAGAACTACGCCATGATGTTCGTCTCTGACGCTTTCTGGGTGATGCTGGTGACCACGCATCTTCCGCTCAGCAAGGTGAGCAAGAACATAACAAAGAAGAAAGTGCTCCAGACCATCAAGCTTGCCAACGAGGTGCTTTATGAGATCAGGGGCAAAAAGCCGAAGATCGGCGTGGCGGGCCTTAATCCGCACGCGGGAGAAGGCGGGATATTCGGGAACGAAGAAAAGAAGGCCATAAGACCCGCGGTCGAAGAGGCGTGCAGGATGGGCATAAACGCGAAAGGGCCCATTTCTCCCGACGGAATATTCTATCTGGCCAACGTCGGCATGTTCGATATTGTCATCGCCATGTACCACGACCAGGGGCTTATCCCGCTCAAGCTGCTGTCGTTCAACAGGTCCGTTAACGTGACCGTGGGCCTGCCGATAATAAGGACCTCTGTTGATCACGGGACCGGTTTTGACATAGCCGGCAAGGGCTGGGCGAACCCCACGAGCCTTATCGAGGCCGTTAAAGTGGCCGCGCATTTTGCAAGATCAAAACAGCAGTAAAATAAGACAGCTCCTCGCTGAATACCGCATACGCCTCAAAAAGGACTTTGGCCAGCATTTTCTGGTCGATAAGAACATCCTGGACAGGATAGTATCGTCCGGCGACGTAACAAAGGATGATCTTGTTATAGAGATCGGCACGGGTATAGGATCGCTCACGCGGCAGCTCGCGGAAAAAGCGGGCTTTGTCGCCACCATCGAGATGGATGAAAAACTTATCCCTCCCGCCAAGCAATACCTGAAGGACCTGCCTAACATAGAGATAATATGCAAGGACGCGATGAAGGTTGACCTATCTAAACTAATCGAAAGATACGGCAGGTTCGAACACGTAAAAGTGATCGCGAACGTCCCCTACTACATCACGAGCCCGCTTATAGCAAAGGTGCTTGAGTCAAAGAATAAGCCGGAGCTGATCATATTCACGGTGCAAAAAGAGGTGGCTGCCAGGATATCCAGCCCGCCGGGGAAAAAATCATACGGTTCTTTTACCATTTTCGTCAACTTCCATGCAAAGCCCAAGATCATGTTCAATATCGAAAGAGCATCATTCCTGCCGAAGCCCGAAGTGGACTCATCCGTCATAAGACTGGATGTCCTGAAAAAGCCTCCCGTGGAGCTAAAGGACCAGAAGCTTTTCTTCCGGCTGGTACACGCGGCTTTCGTTCAGAGGCGGAAGATGCTTAAGAACGCGCTAGTGAACGCCAATATCCCCGGGACTTCCGAAGTTTCGATCGAGAATGCCCTTAAAGCTTCGGCGATCGACGGCAAGCGAAGGGGTGAGACCCTGTCGATAGAGGAGTTCGCGAAACTTTCGAACTGCTTCGGTTAAAATTGATAAAATCCCATCCAGTGGTTATAATGATACGATAATGAAAAAAGTATCGGTATTCGGAGCCGGCAATGTCGGCGCAGAGACAGCCCGCAGGGTCGTTGAAAAGGGACTGGCAGACGTTGTACTGGTGGACATAATCGAAGGCATCCCTCAAGGGAAAGCGCTGGACATACTTCAATCCGGGCCGGTGGAAGGATTCGACAACAAGATAGTCGGGACCAATGACCCCGCTTTTATAGCCGATTCTGATGTCGTGGTCGTGACCGCGGGTCTGGCAAGAAAACCCGGTATGAGCAGGGACGATCTTCAGGCGACCAACGCGAACATAGTAAAAGGCATCTGCGAGAACATCAAAAAATACGCTCCGGATTCCTTTGTCATTATGGTGACCAATCCCCTCGACGTAATGACCTATTTAGCCTTAAAGGTGACGGGATTCCCAAAGAACCGTGTGTTCGGAATGGCCGGGGTCCTGGATACCGCCAGGATGATCGCTTTTATTTCGATGGAACTCAAGGTCCCGGCTTCAAAGGTGCAGGCGATGGTGCTGGGCGGGCACGGCGACCTTATGGTGCCCGTAATAAGCCAGACCAAGGTGAACGGAAAGCCTCTGTCAAAATTAATGGCGAAGGAAAATATAGACTCGATCGTGAAGAGGACCGCTAACGGCGGCGCCGAGATCGTGGGACTTCTTAAGACGGGCAGCGCGTATTATGCCCCGTCTGCTTCCGCGACCGCGATGGTTGAGGCGATCCTGAGGAATACGGGGGAGATACTCCCCTGCGCAGTGATGCTCGAAGGGGAATATGACCTGAAGGATGTCTGCGTCGGCGTTCCCATAAAGCTGGGAAGGAACGGGGTTGAAAAAGTGATAGGTCTGGTACTCACGGATGAAGAATCAGCCGCACTCGCGCGTTCCGCCGGCTCGATAAAAGAGAACATCGCAAAACTTAACATATGAGAGAACTAAGCGCCAAATTGATATCGGACACGGTAAAAGCCCTTTGCATAAAGGCCAACTTCGAGCTTTCGGATGAAATGTCCGAGAGCTTTCTGGAAGCGCTGAAAAAAGAAAAGTCCGCGAACGGAAGAGAACTGCTGAATCAACTGCTGAAGAACGCGGAGATAGCAAGAAAAGAGAGATATCCCATCTGCCAGGATACAGGCATCGCGACCTTGTTCCTTGAACTCGGTCAGGACCTTCATATCATAGGAGGGGACCTGAACAAGGCGATAAATGAAGGGGTGGCCGCGGGGTACCGCGAGGGATATCTGAGAAAGTCCGTCGTGGCCGATCCCCTAAAAAGAAAGAACACCGGCACGAATACACCCGCAGTGATCCACACCGATATAGTTCCGGGCGATAAGCTTAAGATAACATTCATGGCCAAGGGAGGCGGCTGCGAGAACGTTAGCAGGTATATGATGTTCAGGCCGACATCCGACAAGAAGGACATCGAGAAGTTCGTTGTCGAGACCGTTGAAGGGGCCGGAGCGAACCCCTGCCCTCCCGTAATAGTTGGCGTGGGGATGGGATGCAACCTGGAAGGCTCGGCACTGCTGGCCAAAAGAGCTCTCCTCAGGAAGATCAAAAGCCATAATGAGGATAAGGATATCGCTAAAATGGAGAAAGAGCTGCTTGACCTGATAAACAGGACCGGGATCGGACCCGGCGGAATGGGCGGTACCGTTACAGCTCTTGCCGTTCATATTGAATCCGCCCCCTGCCACATAGCAAGCTTTCCCGTGACCGTGAGCATAGACTGCCACGCGCACAGGGTCCAGGAGGCGGTATTGTGAAAGAGATAACGATAACACTCCCTCTGGACAAAAAGACCGCCGCTTCATTGAAAACAGGCGATAAAGTACTTTTGACCGGGACCATCTACACTGCCCGCGACGCGGCGCATAAACGCCTGGTTGCAGAGATCAAAAAGCCGCCGCTCAATCTCTCGGGTCAGATTATTTACTATAGCGGACCAACCCCCGCGATGCCCGGCCGCACTATCGGTTCCGCGGGCCCGACAACATCCAGCAGAATGGACCCATATGTGGCCCCCCTTCTCAAGGCCGGGATCATCGGAATGATCGGAAAAGGAAAACGCTCCCCGGAGGTCGTTGACCTGATAAAGAAATATAAGGTCGTGTATTTTGCCGCGACCGGCGGCGCGGGAGCACTGCTTGCGAAACAGATCAGGTCCGCCCGGGTGGTGGCATATCCCGACCTAGGACCTGAAGCTATCTATGAACTTAAGGTGGTGGATTTCCCTGTTGTGGTCGCCAATGACGTGAAGGGTCATGATATTTTCGAAGAAGGAGTGAAGAAATGGAAAAAATGACGAGATCCCTGTCTCTTATGATCTTATTGGTCACCGCCTCTTTGGTCTTTTGTCATACCTTTGCGTACGCTAAGGATTATGACGGGGTCTGGTTCCTTGGATTTAACGAAAATAAGGGCCTCTTCGGGGACGAGAACGGCAAGGTGGTACGCCAAGCCGTGCTCATCGCGATCGACCGCGATATGATCGCAAAAAAGATAATAAAGGATGAAGTTGTTCCGATCGGCATTATCCCTCCCGGAATGGAGGGATACGATGCGGGCCTTCAAGCCTATCCGCATGATTACGCCACCGCGAAAAAGATGATGAGGTCCGCGGGTTATCCGCTCTCAGATAGGCGCATCAAGTCGATCACCCTGCTGCACACCGACGGAGAGAGGACCATTGAGATTGTGAACGAGATAAAAAGGGACCTGATCAATATCGGTTTTGACATTCAGACTACGATGATCCCATACGCGGAGACCGCTAAGTGGCAAAAGGAGCTTGCCAGCGGAAAATATCAGATGTTCGTGATGGGCTATAAGTCCGGGACCCTCGGCCAGGTTTACATCGCCGACAAGAGCACCGGATTATTCCACACGTTCACCTGTCCGAACAGTCCCACCAACGAAGCGGATGTAGCTTATTTCAATACATATGATGAAGCGGTAAAGGCCGGCTTTTCTCCCGATGCGGTATGCAAACCCGAACCCGAGAAGGAGCCGAAGACCCTTTCGCTTCTCCAACCGCTGTTCTATTCGGAAGGCGAGGCCAACTTTACCAACTACAGCAACAGGAGAATGGACGTGCTTCTAGAGGACCTTTCCCGCCTCGACGAGTCCCTGAAGGTGTCGAGAGGAGAAAAATTCGAGGAGATCGGGCGCATCCTATGGGAGGATGTCCCTCTGGTGCCCCTTTTCTACATAACCAGATTATGAACCAGATCGACGTATATTATAAGGTCAAAAAAAGCGACGTCTCTTTCGTGTGCGCATACCTGGAAGCGTTCGAAGGGATGGCGGCCGTCAGAACTCCCGACCCGAAGTTCGGAGAGGACGCGGTGCTTCATTTTATGGTCGCTCCCGACCTCAACGAGCAGTTCGAAACGCTTATAGCTGACCTCGGCAAAGAGGTCCCGATGGAAAGAACCGAACCGTGAAGATATTCTTCCCCAAAGAACACGTGAAAGATGTCCAGTCTGTCGATCTTGATAAGCTCAGGAAAATGGGCATAACCAACATCATAGTCGACCTGGACGAGACGCTGAGAAAAAGGAACTCGACGTATCTGCCTCCGGAATCGATAAAGTGGATCGATGGGGCAAGGAAAAAGGGCTTCAAGCTCTGCATATCGTCCAACAATCCTTTTCCGTGGGTCAATAATAAAATAGAAGAGGCTTTTGGGGTGCCGTTCAGCTCTCTCGCCTTAAAGCCGTTGCCCATGGCGTTCAAGCACGCGATGAAGCTGATCGGGTCCGGTCCCTCCAATACTGCATTCATCGGAGACCAGCTTTTTACCGATATCCTCGGCGCCAATCTGGCCGGCATCTATTCCATACTTGTGAATCCCATAACGGGGGCGGAAAAGGGCGTCTTCAGGAGGATAATGAGATGGGTCGAGCAGAGGGTTTTCCCCAGGGTCAACTTAGACCTTTAAGCGACTGCTTAATGACCTCCTCAACACCTTTCACGGTAGAAAGATCGACACCTGACCTTACTATGGCGTCACGCGCTTCTTTCGGAGAATAACCCAGCGACATAAGAGCGGATATCGCGTCCGACATAAGCGGCGATTCTTCTGGCACTCCCCTTCCCCCGCCGGTCCCGGAAATCGCGAAGGTTTTTGCGACCTTTTCCTTAAGTTCGATCACGAGTTTTTGGGCCGTCTTAAGTCCGATGCCCGGCACGGAGGTGATAAGATCCACGCTGCCTTTCGCAATAGCCACAACAAGGTCATCCATTTTTATCCCGGACAGCAAACCTATCGCGCTCTTGGGGCCAATACCCGAAACGGACAGCAGGGTAATGAACAGGTTCCTTTCTTCCTTTCTCAAGAATCCGTAGAGGTCGATAGAATCCTCCCTGACCACCTGATGCGTGAACACTTTTATGTTGCCGCCTGTCTTAGGCAAACGCGAAAGTGATGATGTCGGCATGTATACCTTGTATCCTACCCCTCCCACATCGATCACGATGCTGTTCTGGTCTATGTTCTCCAGTGTGCCGCTGAGCTGTGATATCACGATGCTTGTCTCACCTTGTTATTGAACCTGCTCGAGTTTATGTGGCACAGGGCCACCGCGAGCGCGTCCGCCGCGTCGTCCGGCTTCGGGATCGACTCAAGTTTAAGCAGCGTCTTTACCATCTGCTGCATCTGGCGCTTATCGGCCCTTCCATAACCGGTGAGCGCCATCTTTACCTGAAGTGGCGTGTATTCCGCAATGTCCAGACCGGCGCCTGCCGCCGCGAGAAGAATTACCCCTCTCGCCTGCCCCACTGCCATGGCGGTCTTGGTGTTGGTGTTGAAGAACAGTTTCTCCACAGCGACACACTTCGGCTGGAATCGTTGGAATAATTCCTTTAGCTCGCCGTGTATCTGAGCCAGTCTTTTTTGAGGGGTATCGGTCTTAGGGGTCCTTATGCATCCTTATTCGATGACATTAACATTATCCCTGCTGTCGCTTCCCAGCACGCAATAACCTGTGGTAGCGGTACCCGGGTCTATCCCCATGGTTATCATGGCATGATTATATCACGATTACGGCCGGATATTATCTAGGGAGCATCAGGTCTGTGATGCCGTTCTCCTTAACAGTGATGCTTTCCCTGTATGTCTTTTTCCCGTCGATCGATCTGATGATCACCTGGTGGGTCCCGGGCTTGACCATTATGAACTGGCCCATCACGGGATTTTGTGGCGGTTCATATCTTTTATGGTCGACATAAATTTTATAAAGCATTGCCGGGCCAATTATTTGTATCCTGCCAAGGTTGGCGGCAATACCTCCCTGTACGAACATATAGATCATTGTAAGAGCCAAAATAGTTTTCTTCATATATGCCTCATTTTATCGTTTAATTAAGGGTCAAGCTCCTGTAACAGGCCGCCATAAAGTCCGGATACATGTCAAACCCTGCCTCTCTGGGTTTATATGGCGGAGCGTTCATGTTTATCGCCTTATATGCGATCAATAATATGTAAAAATCGTCCCCGCTTATGAACCTGTCCTTAACGCATGAAGGGAGCGTTGCGCGGGTTTCGTTTGTATAACACACCCAATCCGAACCATTGTCCGAATCATGGATCTGGATCATATAATAACTGGCTCCCGGAACACTGTTCCATTCAACTGTTGGCGTTCCCGTTATAAAATCACCGTTATTAATGTATTTAATGATCGGTGTAGGCAGCGAGGGAAGGTTCACGTTGAATGTCTGCCCGGTCACTGAGCTTCTGTTGTAAAAGAATTTTTGATAATAATCCAGATCGGGCGTATCCGCTAAGATCTGGACCTGATAACTATCCCCTGATTTTGCCGGAATAAGTTCGGACAATCGGAAGCTCGATACTGTAGGGAAACTGATGGAACCCATGGCATCAACGATATTCTTGTGATCATTGCTTATTGAGGCTATAGCGTTCGTAAATGTATAGCCGGTCGGCATGTTTACCACATTACCCTCTATTGTCGCGCTGAATTCAAAAGTTATCTCGCAGTCATGAACGCTCCCGCCCAGTGTATTGATCTTGTTGTAAGCATATACGTCCAAGCCGAACGGAGGGAAGCTGTCGTCCCACCAGTCCGCCACCACATATGTTGTGCCTTCGGACGGTGCTCCCGCCACTTCGAACGTATTGTTCGCATCATCAAAACGAACGAGGGTGCTGTCATAATCCCTTCCCGAACCGGCAACGCAGGAGACATCAAAAGAATCGTTCAAGGGATCATAAGACCACCCCTCAATGGTGCCTATAACCGTTGAAGGTCCGGGATCAGAGGAATAATCGACCACAAAATCGAATGAGTTGCTGTCGGCCGTATAGCTTAAACTGCGGAATAATCCGCCGCTTTCATATGTGACAGTAATTGTTACGGCTCCGGAAGGAAGTCTATCTAATTGATATGCTCCATCGGACCCGGTCAAAAAGCTTGCCTCGGCGGTCATGGCTTCCGTACTGACGGTTACCACATATCCGCTAAGACCCGAAAATGTCTGATTTGTAGTATTCAAACTGAAAACGTGACCGGATATAGAGCCGGTGTTCGGCACGATCACTGAGGTGCCCAAATTCGCGGTTGGGCTGGCGCCGCAGCCGCTTATCAGAAAGACAATCCCACATATAGCTAATATTAAAAGCGTGGATTTGTACGTTCTCATGGCATGATTATATCACAACTCGGGAATGGTAATCTTGAACTCCTGTATCCTGTGGTTGTTGGTATCGGCCACGAATATCCTGCCGTCGTCAGCAACGGCTATTCCGTTCGGGTTGCTGAAGCCTCCGTTGCCCGTATCGGTGCCGCCGAATTCGGTGAGGAACTTGCCTCTTTTGGTGAACACCTGCACGCGGTTGTTGCCGGAGTCGCATACATATATATACTTATCGTCGACCGCGATGCCCGTCGGCCCGTGGAACTGTCCGCTCAGAGAACCCGATGCGCCAAAATAAAATAGGACGAAACCCGAGCTGTCGAGCACCTGTACACGATCGTTGCGCGTATCGGCAACATACAGCCAGCCATGGATGTCCGCAGTAATGTCGCTGGGCGTGTCGAATGAGCCCGGACTCGAGCCGAAGCTTCCCATGGAGTTGATGAATGTGCCGAAGGTGTCGAACTTCTCTATCCGGTTGTTCCGTGTGTCGGTAACATAGACCATGTTTATGTTAGCCACCGTTATCCCGATCGGCTCCGAGAATTTTCCCGCGTCAGTTCCGATGTCCCCGAAGCTTGAGATGAACGTTCCGTCCGGGTCGAACTTTTCCACCCTGTTGTTGCCCTTGTCCACCACATAGACCTTTGAGTTAAGGTCGATCGCGATACCTGCCGGATAGCTGAAATTGCCCGGGAAACTTCCGAAAGTCCCGAACTTGGAAAGGTATGTAAAGTCTCCGTCGAACACCTGCACCCTGTTGTTGCCGGAATCACTGACGTATATCTTGGGGTAACCCGCCGTTGAAGCTGCGCTCTTATTTATGCATATGAGTGTGGGATAAAGGAACTGTCCGTCCCCGCCTCCGATGCCGGCTATTGTCCTTGAAAAAGTTATAACGGGTATCTTTTCGCTTTCGCTTGTTGAAGGCAGTGTGCCCATTGCCCTTGAGGCCGATGACAGGGATATTATCAAAACGGCGGATAGAAAAATCCTTCTCATTAAGTGCATTTTCCAGTATAAAGCGGGATTTATCAACCTTTTTTTGTCGCGCGGGTTATCGATTAGCGGAAAAAGTTAACTTATACTCCTGTATCCTGTTGTTGTTGGTGTCCGCCACGAATATCCTGCCGTCAGAGGTGACGGTTATCCCGGTCGGCCCGCTTAATCTGCCCTCTCCCATTTGGTACGTTCCAAATGATGTAAGATATTTCCCCACCCTTCCAAATACCGGGACCCTGCTGAAGACCTGGACCCTGTTATTCCCGGTGTCGCAAACATAGATATAATTTTCGTCCACCGCGATCCCTTTTGGCTCTATGAATTCACCCTCCTTAAGGCCTTCCTTGCCGATGCGGTCGATGGTATCCACCGTTTCGTAGAAGATCTGGACCCTGTGGTTGCGCGTGTCGACCACGTAAATGTTGTTGTCGCGATCCACCGCAACGTCTTGCGGCAGGTTGAACGACCCAAGCGCCACACCGTAAATGCCCCTGGATGATATATAACTCCCCGACATGTCGAAATCTTCTATCCTGTGATTTCCGGTATCGGCCACCAGAACATCATTCATGCGTCCGATCGTTATACCGGTCGGCGCTTTCAATTTGCCCGGTTGGAACCCTTGAGCGCCGAAAGCCGAGACAGATCTCCCGTCCACGGTGAATTTCTGGACCCTGCTGTTGCCGGAGTCGGAGACATACACCATTGAGCTCCGGTCCACTGCGATGCTCCAGGGATCATAAAAGAATCCCGGCAGATTTCCCACGCTGCCGAATTTTCTGATAAAGTTCCAGTCCTTATCAAAGACCTGCACGCGGTTGTTCCCGTGATCGCAGACAAAAATGCTCGGCGCTCCGGCGGATGTTCCCGCGTTTGGGTCCACACATACATCGGTGGGATTTATGAACCTGCCGTCCCCGAGGCCAATACCGCCGATAGTTCGGGTGAAAACGATGACGGGGACTTTTATTTCTTCCGTCTTTGAGGGAGCGGTCCCCATGGCGGAACATGCTGAAACAAGATAGCAGATCATCAGTAATGAGGTGAAATATTCACGCACGGGATGATTTTGCGACATAAACCATGATTTAGCAACATATTTTTGTGATATAATCCATACATGCCTTCAGTATTCGATTGGCTTAAAGCAAGAAAACGCGCGCTCACCCCTAAAAAGCGCGGCGCCAAGTTCCCTCCCTCTGCGAAGATAGTGATAATCATAACCTTCATCCTTTTGATTGGAATGTTCTTCTGGTTTTCCGGACAGATAATCCATCCGTTCATTTGGGCGGTCATCACCACATATCTATTCGCTCCGCTCATCTATTTTCTCGAATCACGCACAAAAGTGCCTAGAGGAATATGGATAATACTTCTCTATGTGATGCTGGGTCTTGTTATCTACTGGCTGCTTTCGTATGCGATCCCAATAGCCAACTACGAGATATCCGAGATGGTCGGCATGGACCAGGTGAGCAAGCAGTCTTTTCTGGGTCGCATCGAGGAAATGGGGAACGCCAGCGTTCTCGGGATACAGATCGACTACAAGGAACTCATCACAAAGCTAAGGTCCTGGTTGAGGCATGAAATTACCAATTTAGCCGTTCCCGTGCTGTTCGGCTTTGCGGAGAGGCTTGTGCTCATCTCCGCGTACTTCATCATAACGTTTTACCTGCTTCTTGACGGTGAAAAGTACATCAGATTGTTCCTTCTCATGTTCCCCTCAAGATACAGGAAGGAGCTTACCGATGTTGCCGCCGACGTGAACGTGACGATCGGAGCATACATAAGAGGCCAGGTGATACTCATACTTATAATGAGCATCGCCAGCTGGATAGTGCTTTCGCTTTTGAGGGTGCATTACGCCTTTGTGCTTTGCCTCGCCACAGGTGTGCTTGAGGTGGTGCCGATAATCGGCCCCATAGTCGCCACCGCTCTGGCGTCGCTCGTGGCTTTTTACCAGCCGACGGTGGCCTGGGGGCTTACCAACACCACGCTGACGCTTATAGTGATCTCCGTTTATTTCATTCTTAGGCAGATCGAGGACCTTATAGTGATCCCGAACGTTGTAGGCAAGTTCATTCACGTTCATCCCGTGCTGGTGCTTTTTGCCATCTTTATTGGAGCGAAGATCGGGGGTGTGCTCGGGATATTCCTCGCGCTGCCGGCCTCAGCGGTGCTCAAGGTCCTTATTAATTATTTCTACCCTAAGCTCGTCGGATAAAATAATCCATCAGCCTGTGGCCCTGCTCGAACTTAAGTCCGCAACCTTTTATGTTCTTCTCGTTGTAGCCCCCGCAGTCACAATGAACTGAGCTGCGTATGGCGCCGTATATGGCGAACGGGACCGGCTCTCCGGAGTGTGTCATCAGTGATATCGGGGTCGCATGGTCCGGCAAGACCATTATCTTGTAACGCTTGAACTTTTTTATGCCTTTTAATATGGTCCCGACCACATACCTGTCTATATTCTCTATCGCCTTGATCTTTTCTTTTATCATACCCTCGTGTCCAGCCTCATCAGGCGCCTCTATGTGTACAAAAACAAAATCATTATTGTTTAGGGACCTTAGTGCGTATTCGGCCTTTCCTTTGAAATTGGTGTCAAAATATCCTGTCGCACCCGGAACGTCGATAACCTTGAGCCCTATAGCTTTGCCGATCCCCTTGATAAGGTCGACCGCTGTGATGACCGAGCCCTTGAGAGGGAATTTATTCATCTTTGGTCTTTTCCCCTGTCCCCATAGCCATATCATGTTGGCTTTAAGTCCCAGGGACGACAGTATCTCGTATGAATCGCTCATCAGGATATTCAGGCTGTCGGCGCCCGGGCCCTTTGGAAGATACTTCGCGAAATTTTTTCCGGTTATGTCATGGGGCGGCGTGCATTTGACCTTTTCCGGGCCGTTCTTAATGATCACCAGATGCCTGTAGCCCACGCCTGTGTGGAACCTTATCCTTTTGTTCCCCAGCTCACGGTTGAGCAGTTTTATTATCTTATCCGCTTCTTTTGTCGTTATGTGACCCGCGCTGTAATCGGCCATTTTCCCTTTTTCGGCCCTGACCAGGTTGCAGCGATACGCCACTTCATCATTTTTCAGTTTGATGCCCTGACTTAGCGCTTCGAGCGGTCCCCTGCCCATGAAATATTTTCTCGGGTCATAGCCGAATATCGAGAAATTCGCCACATCAGAGCCCGGCTTGACGCCCGCAGGCACTGTTCTGACCATTCCGCAGGTCCCCTTTTGAGCCATCAGGTCCATGTTCGGAGTTCTCGCAGCTTCAAGCGGCGTTCTTCCTTTAAGATTGGCGAGCGGCCGGTCGGCCATTCCGTCGCCGACTATAACGACATATTTCATAAGAAGGATTATATCAAAGATAGCCGAAAGATTCCCGTTGAGGCTCTTAGGCCTGTCCCCGACGTGAGATCCCCTGGGATGCTTTGCGGGACGCGAAGATGGTCATGTCAGGATGCTTGTCGGATATCGATGCCATGAGTCTTTGCCCTGCCGCGTCGCCGCTTTTTTCACAGTAATCAGCGAATGCGGTAAGTAATTCATCTCTCCCCGCTTTGGGTATGGACGGGTCTGTTGTATACATCTCAAGGAAAGTTTTGCTCGGCAGTATCCCGAACGACGGTAGAAAGCCTAGCAGAGCAGCCTTGGATTTCAGGAAAGCGACCGCGTGAGCCGGATCGTTCTTCATCATCTGGCCCATCATCATTGACCTGAATTCGGGATTGACGCTCTTGTCTTCAAGCATAGCGATTACCGTTTCTGATGCGGTAGGGCTCCCTGATTTCATGTACGTTTCGTATTTGGCCAAAATGGCCGGTCTCAAAGATTCATCATTATAAAGGCCGCCCATTATAGACATGGCACTGTCGGGGTTGCTGCTGAAATAACGGTCCAGCAGCGCTATCCTTTCTTCGGAACCGATGTTCCTGTTGCCGGAGACGCTGCTTATCGTGGACCTAAGCGCGCCGGCCCTCATTCTGTCCCTAGAGGAAACCCCTGTCGTATCCTGTCCGATGCTCTTTGCCCCAAGGCTGAAAAGAACATCTATCGCCTTCCCTCTTATGTTTTGAGGAAGTCTTTCGCCGTGTTCAGCGATGCTCGTTAATGCGTTAAATGCATCTACAGGAGATCTATCAGACCAGTCATAGACACCGCCCTCCTGACCGGGCGTGGGTGCCTGACCGATCGTGGGTGTTTGCGATGCAGTGGATGAAAGAGTATCAATGGCATGTTCCGCAACTTTGGACATCCCTTCGCGGCCCCAGTAAGCTTCGGGAGTTGTCGTCATAAAGCTCGCGATCTGCGGATAAGCTTTAAGCAATGCAAGTTCGTCTATTATGCCGATCTTTTCCTTTGGCTCTGTCATAAGGGAACTAAGCCTTACAGAAAGGTCGGATATCCTGCGGGCAATGGCCATCTGCGGGTTTGCCTGCTCCAAAGCCGTGGAAGCAGCAGGTGAAAGGGTGACTGTGTCGGGTGATGCAGGTGTTGGAGTAGTTGAGGGACTTGTGCTCGCACTTGTCTTGGCATCTGATGCGGTTTTACCTACCGTAATTGTTTGAGTTTCAGCCTCGGTGCTTCCTGTAGAGGTCTTAATATCACTCGTTGAGGTCTTATCGGAACCAGTTTTGTCTTGTGTGTCCTTGTCCGACTTGTCGCCGGAAATGGAACGAGCACCTATCGTTCCGCCGCCTGATAGTGGTATATAGATCATATATTATCTCACCTGTTATTATTATCGTGATATGAAGGCAAAAACTTGTATTTATTTGACCGATACGAAGGGGCTATTCTGTATGTAAAATCGTAGCTTACTTTTTGAGGCTTTTGTTATTCCGATCCTGGTTGTCGCTGTAACTATAAATCTTTCTGTTTTTCCAGATGCAACAACCAATTTTCCTCTTATCAAATCAGCCCTGTTAAACCCTTTGTCTATCTGCAATGCTTTTGTCAATTTCCCCGGTCCGTTGGTCGCCGACTTAATGCCTTTGATGGGTTCAAGCGCTCGGATCAGGACGGCCCCCGCCTTGCCCGATCTCTCAGTCACAGCGTTAAGACAGTAATGGTTGCCGTAAATGAAGTATACGTAAGCATGGCCCGGTTCTTCGAACATCGGCGCCGATCTGGGAGTTGGGCCTTTGTATGAGTGGCTTGCGGGATCGCTTTCAAGATATGCTTCGGTCTCAACAATCTTGCCGATCAGTTCTTTTCTTCCGATCTTGCGTATAAGATATTTCCCGAGGAGCTGCCTGGCCACGATCCTTGTATCCCGATCGTAGAAGGACCTGGGAAGAGGCTTCATTACAAGTTCAGCTTTTCCATTTTCTGAGGCACTGTAGGCCTTGAGGGTATCGGGGGAACGTTATCCTTGCTCGGGATCACCGGCACCACCTTCTGCTGAATGAAGAAATCTATCCTCGGGAACATCCCGAAAACCGATGAATATGACCGGGTAAGCGTCGGCACTGAGATCCTCTTTGAAAAAGATGAATAAAATACTTCCTTTATGCCAGCTGAAAAAGGAAGCATCAGGGTGAGCTGGATCGCTATTCCCACCACAAGTATCCCCTGAATCAGTCCAAGGAGCCCCCCGCCGAGCGCTTCCACAACTCCAATGAAGGATATCCTCATCAACTTGACGATGTTCGCGATAATGACCTCGAGGACCACAAATGCGATGATCCAGAATATTATGAACGTTACCGCGTAAACCGCCTGGTCCTGCGCCCTAAGGAAAGGCATTATAGTGTAAGAAAGATAGCGATATATCTGCCCCGCAAAGAATATGGCCAGCAGCACTCCGAATATGTCAAGAAGGGTCTTCATTACGCCGCGCTGTATGCCCCAGAAGGCGAAAAAAGCCACCGAAACGAACGCGACAACGTCTATCCAGTTCGCCATTATATCTTGACCCCCTTCTCCATCTTATGCTTAAGAGCCTTTAGGGATGTTTTGAGTTTTGGATATTTAAGGCTCAGCATCTGCACCGCGAGTATGGCTGCGTTCTTTGCACCGCCTATCGCTACCGTAGCGACCGGTATGCCGGAGGGCATCTGCACTATCGAATACAGTGAATCGAATCCCGATAGCGCCTGCGTCTCTATTGGGATGCCGATGACCGGAAGTATCGTATGTGAAGCCACAACACCTGGAAGATGAGCCGCCATTCCCGCCGCCGCGATTATCAGGTCATATTTTGATTCGGCGGATGACGCTATCTGCGACACTTTTTTCGGGTTCCTGTGGGCTGAAGCGACCACAACGTCATAAGGGACCTTGAACTGCGAAAGGACCTGTTGAGTGCCCTCTATCTTGGGTATATCCGATTCGCTTCCGAGTATGATAAGTATCTTCATTCCGGGACCACCGTCATTATCTTTTTCGCCTGCTCCGGATATTTCGCGACGAACATAAGTTCTCTTTTCGTGAGCGGCTTCTGCGTGTGCACGTTAGCGTATCTCGCAAGCTCAAGTATCTTCTCCGCCTCCGCGTCATCCTTGAACTCTATCTCCATCTTGCCGTAAACGTTCCTGAAGCCTTTTATCCCGCTGTACTCACCCACGGTGATAAGCCTTCCCGTGTCCACAAGCTCCGGCTGTCCGCGGCCCAGCTCTTCATAATTGTAGAGCTCGTAGTTGCGCCTGTCCTTGAGCGCGCCGTCGGCGTGGATCCCTGATTCGTGCGCGAACGCGTTGCCCCCAACGCCCACCTGATTGAGCGGGATCGGGATCCTGAACGCGTATGAAGCATAGTTCGCGATCTCCCACGCCTTTGAAAGATCAATGCTCTCTGGAAAGTAGCCCTTATCCTTTAGACCGCTGGAATACTTAAGTGCAAGAAGCACCGAGAGCATATCAGCGTTGCCCGCCCTCTCCCCGACCCCGTTGACCGTTGTGTTGATGTATGCATCCTGTCCCGCGTCGACCGCGGCTCTTGCTCCCTCAACGGAGCATGAAACACCCATCCCGAGATCATTGTGGCAGTGCATCTCGATCGCCATCTTGGTCCCATTGGCAAGCTCATAGATCCTTTCGTAGATGGTCTTGGGGTCATCAGCACCGAGAGTGTCGCAGTACCTGAGGCGTTTTGCTCCCGCCTGTTTCGCTGCTAGGCCGTATTCGATAAGGAATTTCATGTCGGACCTTGAGGCGTCCTCTGCATTCACCCCCACCGTCTCCGCGCCGTACTTGTATGCCGCGTTGACCGCTTCGACCATCCTTGTGACAACGTCCGTACGCGATGTCTTTCCCATGAACTTGCTCTCAAGCATGATGTCCGATGTGGAACCGGACAAGTTGAGATGCCTTATCTTGGGCGTCAGCTTGTAAGCCAGGTCCACGTCCCTCTTTATCGCCCTGCACCAGCCCTCAAGCCTGATCGGTTTGAGTACCCCCATTTCGGCAAGCTCGAGGTTGGCATTGAGATAGTTCTTTTCGTGGTGTGTGAAGGGGAATCCGAACTCCGACTGGAAGATGCCCATTTCGTTGAGCATCATGTTGATTATGGTCTTCTCCAGCTTTGCGAGCCCCAGCCTTGAGGTCTGCACTCCATCCCTGTTCGTTACGTCTAAAATGTATACTTTCGCCATTGAAAGCTCCTTCTAATTATTAAGAAAGGTCATTATATCTTATGAAATGCATAAAATCAAAGGCCCTTAAGACCATTAAGGCCATTAGGTAATTAAGGGCAGAAGAATAAAAAGTGAAAAGGGATAAAAGGTTGAAGCATTTCTTCCTGTTCTATCCTTTTATCCCTTATCGCTTAATAGCCTTTACGGGCCTTTCCCATCCTTGTATGTGCGTTCTATCTATATTCTTCCGATGATTTATAGTATCTGAACCAGATATTCACTATTCCGATCATGACCATGAGAAGAAGAACCGATGTGGCCGCGCCCGTGCCAAAATCCCATCTCTGGAACGAGTTCCTGAATATGTCGGTCATCATCAGGTCGCCCCACTGGCCCGGGAAGCCCGCGCCAAAGCCGAACATCATTATTACGATGTTAAAGGAGTAAACATTATATATTAAGCCGAAAAGTATAAGGATTGCCCACACCGGCTTGAGCAGAGGGAAAGTTATCATCCAGAACTTTCTCCATGGAGAGGCGCCGTCTATATCCGCCGCCTCGTATAGCTCGTCCGGTATTGTCTGGAGACCCGCCAGGAGCATCAGCATGGAGAGCGGCCAGTAGCGCCAAACGGTCGGGATTATTATCGCCCACAAGGTATTGGGGCCTAGAAGCCAGAAAGGCTTTGACGGAAGCAGGTGAAGGTAATCGACCAGCACCATGTTTATTATGCCGATGTTCTTTTGCCACATGAAACCCCAGAGAAGGCCGGTGACATAGGTGGGTACTATCCAAGGGAACAGGAACAGGGTCCTGATGATGGATCTGCCCCGGAATTTTCTGTTGACCATGAGGGCCACAATAAGCCCTACCCAGAGCGTTCCGAGCGTTACGAGTATCGTGTATATCGTGGTGTTCCTTATCGCCTCAAATAGGCCGATCCTTATGGGGCTGTCCGCCTGTATGAGCACAGAGTAGTAATTTTTGAAGCCCACAAACGGAGCCAACAAGTATCTGTTCAGCGTGAACTGGTCCAGCTGGAGAAAAGACATGTAAATTCCCTGGACGATGGGCAGAAAGTGGAGAAAGAACATGGCGGTTGCGGTAGGTGCGAGAAAGATATATGCGAATTTGTTCTTCCTGATCTCTTTTAACACGGCTGTCTACTATATACCAGTATTATTCTCATTGCAAGTATGATGTCCGCTTTGATATAATCATGAGGTTTTCACGGAATTTAAAGGAGGACCTTTGTGCGCAAAATAATGTTATTCTCGCTTCTACTTCTCCTCTCTGTTTCTCTTATCAGCTGCGGAAAAGGAAAGAATGAATCCGGCGGAGGGAAGATCGTCGTTGACATGTGGGTGATGCCTAACAGCATAGAGCCCATCGCGGACATCGAAACGCTGCTCAAGGATTTTGAGGCGGCCAACCCGACAATTAAAGTAAAGATAACTTCTGTCGACTGGGGCGCCGCATGGACCAAGATAACCACCGCCGCGACCTCGGGAGATGTTCCCGACCTTGTGCAGATTGGCTCGACCTGGGTCGGATCGATATCAAGCATGGGGGCGCTAATGGACCTGAAGAGCAGGGTCGCAGAGGTGGGCGGATCAGGCTCTTTCATTCCCGCCGCGTGGAAGTCCACGGGGCTTGAGGGCTCGGGACAGGTGACCGCTATTCCGTGGTTCATGGACGCAAGGGCCATGTATTACAGGACCGACGTGCTGCGTGAAGCCGGCGTTAAACCATCCGAGCTTGATAACTGGAGCTCCTTCTCAAAAGCGCTTGAAAAGATTAAAAAGGCGAACGTTTCGATCGACGGCATCGAAGTGTCCCCGCTGGGCATCTCCGGAAAGAACGACTGGAACGTTATCCACAATCTGGCTCCTTGGATATGGGCGTCGGGAGGGGACTTTATCGGAGCTGACAGGAAGATCTCGGTGATCAATTCAAAAGAAACTCTCGCTGGGATCTCCTACTATATAGATTTCGTGCGAAAAGGATATGTACCGATAGAATACCTTGAGCTCAACACCGCCCAGGTATCTTCAAATTTCAACAATGGCAGCTGCGCAATCTACTTTGACGGCCCATACGAAGTTAAGACGCTCACAACGCCTCCCGGTCAGGGCGGCGCGGCAGGCTCCCTTACATCAAGGAACTTTGCGGTGGCGCCGTACCCGAAAGGACCCAGGGGAAGGTTCACGTTCGTCGGCGGCAGTGATCTGGGCATATTCAAGCAGGCAAAGCATCCCGAAGAAGCTTTCAAGGTGATACAGTTCCTGACCTCAAAACAATCACAGGTAAGCTACGCAAAGGTAACGGGCTTTCTACCCGTAAAACGCGAGGCTTTCTCCGATCCGTTCTTTTCTTCCGATCCCAACAGAAGGGTGTTCAAGGAGGCGGTCCTCTACGGAAGAACGTATCCGTGCATAGCCGCGTGGGGATTGCTTGAGCCCGTTCTTACCAGAAGGTTCGGCATAATGTGGGAATACATCACCGATACGTACCAGAGAGCTTACAAGGAAAAAGAGATACAGCATCAACTTAACCTCGCAAAGTCGGAAATAGAAGGAGTCCTTAAGCAGTAAATTAGATGTGCGGCATTTTTGGATATACAGGCAACAAGACCTGCACCTCGCTGTTGATCGAAGGCCTTAAGAAGCTTGAATACAGGGGCTACGACTCGGCTGGGATAGCGGTCATCGATAACGGCAAGCTTAGCGTTGAAAAATCCGTAGGCAAGATCGCCGAGCTTGAAAAGGTGCTCGAGGGCAACCATCCGCTTGACGGCCACACCGGCATCGCGCACACGAGATGGGCCACGCACGGGAGGCCGTCGAACGAGAACTCCCACCCTCACACCGACTGCAAGAACGAGATCGCCGTGGTCCACAACGGAATAATCGAGAACTACCTGCCTCTCAGAAGATCTCTTTCTGATGAAGGTCACGAGTTCAGGTCCGCTACCGATACAGAAGTGATCCCTCACCTTATTGAGAAATACTACAACGGCGACCTGGCTGATGCGGTCCGGAAAGCCGTAGCTCAGCTTCAGGGTTCTTTCGCCCTGGCCGTGATCCATAAGGACCATCCCGGAGAGATAGTCGCAGCAAGAAAGGGAAGCCCGCTAAAGATCGGCATCGGAGAGGAAGAAACTTTCATCGCATCAGATATTCCCGCGCTGATCAAATATACGGGAAAGATAATAATAATGGGTGACGGAGAAATGGCGGATGTGAACGGCGTGAATATTAAAATGACCGACTTCTTCGGCAAGCCCATAAAAAGGGAGGCGACATTCGTCTCCTGGGACCCGGTATCCGCCGAAAAAGGCGGCTACGCGCATTTCATGCTCAAGGAGATACACGAACAGCCCCGCGCGATACGCGACACGGTGGCCGACAGGATAAAGGACGGAACGATATATTTCGAAGAGCTCAAGATGGACCTTGAAGAGCTGAAGAAGGTGAACAGGGTCGTGTTCACCGCTTGCGGCACAAGCTGGCACGCGGGACTTATCGGAGAGTATCTCATCGAACAGTTCGTTAAGATCCCCTGCGAAGTGGAATACGCCGCCGAGTTCCGGTACAGGCATCCGATAGTGGACGAGAACACCTTGATCATCGCCATCAGCCAGTCGGGAGAAACGGCCGACACCCTTGGCGCGATATGGGAGGCAAAATCAAGGGGTGCAAAGGTGATATCAATTTGCAACGTTGTGGGCAGCTCGATAGCCAGGGAATCGGATGGGGTGCTCTACACATACGCGGGACCCGAGATCGGCGTGGCGTCAACAAAAGCTTTCACAACTCAGATAGCCGTCATTTATCTTTTCTCCATACTCTTCGGCACAATCAAGGGGGCGCTCGACCACGGAGAGGTGGAGAAAATGCTAAGAGATCTCTCGGAGATACCCCAGAAGATCGAGGTGATACTATCGGAAGAAAAGCTTATCGAGGACCTGAGCGAGAAGTTGTATAAGAGCAACAACGCGATGTATCTCGGAAGAGGAAAAGGCTTTCCCATCGCGCTTGAAGGCGCGCTTAAGCTGAAAGAGGTGTCGTACATACACGCCGAAGGATATTCGGCGGCCGAAATGAAGCACGGCCCTATCGCGCTGATCGACAAGAACATGCCCGTGGTGGTGCTGGCCCTGCGTGGCAGAAGGTACGAAAAGATACTCGGCAACGTTGAAGAGGTAAAGGCAAGGGGCGGGCACGTTGTGGCAATAGCGGTTGAAGGCGATAACGAGATAACCGAAAAGGCTGATGAGGTCATCTACATTCCGCACACCACAGAGGCGTTATCTCCCATACTTGCGGTAGTTCCTCTTCAGCTGCTGGCATATTACATCGCGGTAAAGAGAGGCTGCCACGTGGATCAGCCGAGGAACCTGGCAAAGAGCGTAACGGTCGAATAGTCTGGCTTACGCTTCCCTGTTATTGTATAATTTCCCTTAACCATGCTGAAACCGAAGTATTATGTTTCGAAAAACGACGAATTCATTATAAAGAACTACAACTCCTCCCCCACTTTTTCGAGTTTTTTCCCCGGAATAGGGGGCGCGTTCGGAACTCCCATGTGGGTCTTTTACGCGAACCGCGGCCAGTGCATAGCTTCGTTCGGCATATACGACAAGGACGGCTCGATAATGGAGTTCCAGCCCGCCAACAAGGCCTACAAGGAAGTGGCGCTGCAGGGATTCCGCACGTTCATTAAGATAGACGGAAAATACTGGGAGCCTTTCACCGAGATATCGGATGACCCTACGAAGATGATCATCACTCCTCATGACCTGAAGCTTATTGATGAGAACAAAAAGCTCGGTGTCAGGGTGGAGGTCCGCTATTTCACGTTCCCCAACGAGGACTTTGCGGCGCTCGCGAGAACTGTAAAGATCACTAACATCTCCAAAAAATCGCATCGGATAGAGGTCGTTGACGGCATGCCCTCTATAATACCTTTCGGGTTCACCAACAGCCTGCTCAAGAACCTGAGCCGGACCACCGAAGCCTGGTGCATAGTGGAGAACCTTGAAAAAGGCGTCCCCTATTATAAGCTGAAGGTCATTCCGTCGGACGTCCCGGAGACGGTAACGTTCACCAAAGGCAACTTCTATATTTCCTTTTCCTGCCTCGAAGAAAAAGAGTCCGCCGTCAAATTTATAGTCAACCCACGGTCGGTATTCGGCCAGCTGTCCGACCTTGAGCTGCCGATGAATTTTCTTAACAAGACATTCAATCCTCCCGCGAAAGAATCAAAGGAAGGTTTTATTCCCAGCGCATTTACGTTCAAAAGGTCCCCGGTCGGACCCGGCGGCGCGCTTGAGATATTCACGCTCATAGGTCATGCCGAAAGCGCCGATGAGGCGAACGCCATAAAGGCGAGGGTCTCGAAGAAAAAATACTTTGAGAAAAAATCGGCGGAGAACAGGGAGCTTATCGATGGGATCACTTCTTATATAGATACTTCCTCCGCTATCAAGAGCTTCGACCTTTACGCGAGGCAGACCTTCCTGGACAACGTCATGCGCGGCGGCCTGCCCATTAACCTGGGGAACAGACCGATCTACTGCTTTTACAGAAAGCACGGGGACATGGAGAGGGATTACAACGATTTCAAGGTGATACCGTCATATCTTTCTCAGGGCAACGGCAACTACCGCGACATAAATCAGAACAGAAGGAACGACGTGTTCTTTAACCCGTCATCGGGCGATTCCAACATCCTGCGGTTCTTCAATCTCTTACAGCTTGACGGTTACAACCCTCTGGTCGTGGTGCCGAGCCTGTACAGTATAGAGCCCGCCGGCGCCGCGCGCAGCCTTCTGAAGAAACACCTGAAGCAATCGACCGATGACCTTGTGGACGTGCTCACAAAGCCTTACATAATAGGAGTGTTCCTGCGGTCGCTGGAAGAGAGCGGGTTCGAGTGGAAAACCTCCAGAGAATCGTTCGCGGCTGAGCTCCTTGAAAAATCAAGAAAAATAGAGAGCGCCGAGCACGGGGAGGGTTTCTGGACGGACCACTTCTCGTATAATCTTGACCTTCTGGAAAGTTACGAGGCTGTATTCCCCGAGAACATGGATGACATCATTTTTAAGGATAAGGTCTTTACTTTTTATGACAATGACCGGATCGTGTGCGGGCGCAAGGATAAATACTTCCTTAAAGAGAACAACGTAAGACAGGTCAATTCCGTGGTCATAGACAAGGAAAAGACCGCGCTTATTTCAGGAAGGTCCCCGGATCCGAACGTTGTAAGGGACCTGAACGGTCAGGGAAAGGTTTACCGCTGCTCCCTTGCCGCAAAGATGCTGTGCGTGATAGCCAACAAGGCTGCATCGTTCGATCCCGAGGGTATCGGCATAGAAATGGAAGCCGGAAAGCCTGACTGGTATGACGCTCTCAACGGACTTCCCGCGCTGTTCGGCTCTTCTATATCCGAAACGCTTGAGCTTAAGAGGTTCGCCGCTTACCTGCTGGAGCATGCGAAAGACAATGTCAGGTTCGATATCCCCGTTGAGATCAAGGAGCTTTTGGACGGGGTGTCCAGCGAGGTTCAGGAATGGAAAAAAACCTCGGACGACTTTGGCTACTGGGATAACACCTGCGCGCTCAAGGAAGAATACAGGAAAAAGACAAGGCTCGGCGTCACGGGCGAGGAGGCTGTGGTTGACGGCAAATATATAAAGAGCGTCCTTAATACCGTGATAGAGCGTTGTGACGCCGGCATAAAGAAATGCCTAAAAAAATACGGGACTTATTACACATATTTCACTCACGAAGCGGTCGACTACGCTCCCATAAACGGGACCGGCAACGTGAAGGTCAAGAAATTCGTTCAAAAACCCCTTCCGCTGTTCCTTGAAGGATTCGTCCACGCGCTGAAAGTTGAAAAAGACAAAAAGATATACTCGATTGTAAAAGCAAGTCAGCTTTACGACAAGAAGTTGAAGATGTATAAGGTGAATGCGCCGCTTGGCGATGTATCGATCGAGATCGGGCGCGCAAAAGTTTTCGCGCCGGGATGGCTTGAGAACGGCTCCGTCTGGCTTCACATGGAATACAAATACCTTCTTGAGCTGCTTAAGGCCGGGATGTACAAGGAATTCTTCTCCGACATGAAGAGCGTCCTGATACCGTTCATGGACCCCTCCGTATACAAGAGGAGCATTCTCGAGAATTCCTCTTTCCTGGTCAGCTCCGAGAACCCCGATAAAGAGGATCACGGACGCGGATTCGTGGCCAGGCTGTCCGGAGCCACGGCGGAATTCATCGACATGTGGATAAGGATGACCACCGGAAAAAATATTTTCGGGCTGGATAAGGCCGGCAAGCTTACCTTTAAACTCTCGCCTATACTCCCCTCATGGATGTTCAGGAATGGAAAGTTCTCGTTCAAGCTGCTGGGCTCGATAGACATTACCTATCTTAACAAGAAGAAAAAGAACACTTTTGACGGGCTGAAGCCGGTCAGCTATCTTTTGACCGTCAACGGCAAGGAAGTAAGTGTGGATGGACCCATACTTTCTGAGCCGTATTCAAGACAGGTGCGCGACCTGAAGGTGCAAAAGATCATTGTAACGCTTGGCTGACCCCTGTTGATCCGCATCAAAAATTGTAACTTTTTCCGCTAAATACCTGAAATTTCCCCGCTTTTATGCCGATAAAACAATGATTATGACAATTATTGATAGACCTTGCGGATCGGTTAATCCTATCCCGCAAATAGCGGCAGGTTTGCAGCCTAACGGCGTCGGGCGCGTTGCCATGCCCTCATGGGCAGCTCAAGCATCGATTGCTGAAACAAGATTTGCCCTGGATCTGATAGGGAAAACTCAAATACAGGTTAAAGGTCTTTATTTTCAAGCGCAAACACTTTCAATGTTGGCGGAGCGTCTCGCAAATATCGGACATAAAGACCACGCAATTGCTTTATTTAACGAAGCGATACGAGTAGCGGAGAGTAAAGAAGAAAAATACCGCGGTCTCTCGCTGGAAGATATCGCCCCCCACCTGGCCTCACTTTCGGAAAAGGAATGGGCAGTAGACCTTTTGAACAGAGTAATAGGGATCGCCGAAAATATGGGAGATGAGTATTATCGCAGCAAATCATTATCAGACATTGCCAAACGCCTTGCTATCCTTGGGACCGGATTTTCACTGAACAGGGCAATGGCCGTTGCCGAGAATATAAGACATACGCAATACCGCAATACAGCATTATCAGAGATCGCTGTTCACCTGGCCGGGCTCGGGGACCGTGATTCACTCGATAAAGCGGCGGTCATTGTCGAGAGGCTAAAGTACAGGGAAGATCGCCGAAAGCCCCGGGAAGAGATCGCTGTTCACATGGCTGCGCTTGGAGACGAATATTATCTGGATAGAGCAATAAGCATAGCCGGGAAGATCGACTATAAAAAAGAGCGCAGAAAAACATTATTGGAGATCTCTACTCTGCTGGCCGTGCGAGGAGACAATAGATCGGCGTCCGCCCTTTTAAGAAGGGTGATCGCCGGCATAAAAGGATCGCCGTGGTATCACAGCAGCACTTTAGCCGAGATCGCACCCCGTCTGGCCGCGATGGGATTCAAGAGTTCGGCCTTGAATCTGTTGAAAACGTCAATAGGCCCTACCGAAACAATAGAGCATGGCGGGGACCGCAGCGAGGTGTTGGCAAAGATCGCTGCTCAACTTACGGCGCTTGGAGATAAAAAGCTAGCACTGGAGCTATTTAACAAAGCCATAGGTATTGCCGAGAAAATAGATAATGCATTTTCACGCAGTGAAGCTTTGGAAAAGGTCGCCAAACATCTGGCGGCGGTCGGAGATATGGATTCGCTCAACATGGCAATAGCAGTGGCAGGGAAGATAGATCGTCATGAGTATAAATCCCGGGTTTGTCATGACAGAGCATTGGTAGAAATAGCCATACAACTTTCCAGGCTCGGAGACCGCGATTCGCTTAACAGGGCAATAGCCATTACAGAGGAATTAGATAGCGAGTATTGCAGAGGCGCGAGGATAGAGATCGCAAAGCATTGGGCTTCGCTCGGAGATAAAAAACTTGCTTTCGATCTGTTGAACATGGAATTAAAACCTGCCTGGGATACACCGGACAGCTTTCCCAGCGGTTTAGCAATGGAAGAGATCGTGAATGCGCTTGTCGCGATAGGAGATATTTATTCGCTGAAATGGGCGAAAGATATCGCCGAAAGGATCAAGTATGACGAAGCCCGCGGAAGAGCGTTTGCAGCGATCGCGGACAGTTATTTAAAAAAGCTGTATCAAAACGCGTTCGAAAAAGAAAGAGTTAAAGCCTATCTGAGGGAAGACCTGCCGGCATACATCGACGATGCCGTAATTGACGATCTTGCCCTGCCCGAAAATTTCTTTCTTCTTCTTTGTGTAAGCAGATTCACTGCCCGCTTTCATTATGAGAAAATGATGGAAAGCTTTGAGGCCTTCAGGAAGATCATGGGCGCTTCGGCTTTTGTGCTTGCGCTCACCATGATCTTGTTTAAATTTGTCTCGGATAAAGAATCTGACATGATATTGGATAATATCCCCCGATCCCGGTTAAAGGAGCTCGCAGGAAAAGTAATATCATTTCCTTTTGCCACCAAAAAGATCTTAGATCGCGTATCCAGGCTGGAATCGATCGAATTCGAGGACGGCGGCAATAGCCCGAATGATTTCAATATCCTGCCTGAAAAGATATTGAAAAGGATACCGCTGAACCAGGGAGAATCTCTGCCCCAGGAACAAATTTTGCAAAAAAACCCGAAGCAAGCTCCCGCGACATGTTCCCTTTCGGATCTTGTAAATAAGCTTGGGACCGATCTCGCCTTTAAGGGCGCCCACGGAAGGACGCTTGTTTTTGAAGGCAAGAACGGGGCCCAATACGGTATTAAGCTTAAGAAAAAAGATGAGGACGTGTCCGAATTCGAAGGGGAAGGCACGCTTCTAGGTTATCTGAACGCGTC
>Ga0315295_10000388_pt1 | contig 37598 bp, 26 predicted proteins | sample YL17G14_0_MG_FD_204453 | JGI IMG/M metagenome (GOLD analysis project Ga0315295, IMG submission 204453) | Sediment microbial communities from Yellowstone Lake, YNP, Wyoming, USA - YL17G14_0 | ecosystem: Environmental > Aquatic > Freshwater > Lake > Sediment | place: USA: Wyoming | collected...
CGGAATAGACCCAGGACTTGAGAACCTGCTAGCTACCGTGAACAACATCGGCGTTCCGCCGATTGTGTTCAAGGGCGGGCCAGTCAAGTCCATGAATCAATTCTACAACAAAAGACGGGCCGAGCTCCAAAGCCAGTACGCCAGACAGGGGATAGAAACAGGCCCGAAGATGCAGAAATTGTCCCTCAAGAGGAACAGGAAGATCAATTGCTTCTTCCATCTGGTCAGCTATTTGGTCATCCTATATTGTAAAATGTGGGATATAGACACGATCGTTCTGGGCAGGAACAAGCTCTGGAAACAGAAGATCGATCTCGGAAAGAGGACCAACCAGAACTTCGTGAACATACCATTCTACAAGCTGTATCAGATGATCAAGTACAAGGCCGAGGAAGCAGGAATCCGAGTTATCGAGATTGAGGAGGCGTACACGAGCAAGTGCAGCTTCCTTGATTGGGAAAGCATCGAGGAACATGAGGTGTACACGGGCAAGCGCATCAGTAGGGGGCTGTTCAGGTCCGCGAAGGGCATACTCATAAACGCCGATTTGAACGGGGCTTACAATCACTTGCGAAATGCAATCCCGGAGTCCATGGAAATACTCAAGGCGAAGGTCATGGCGGACGGGATAGAGGCTGTTGGTATACATCCAGTGAGGGCGGTCCTGGATTGACCTCACGAAGGTTAGTTCCCGGTTGGAATGGAATGATTATTTAGCCGGGAACTAAACAAATACTTATGTACTAAATTATCGACGGGAGCTTGACATGTCTTTCTAGATATTCTTATATATTGGTAAAATATTGTCGATTGAACAATCGCATTAGCGAAGCGGGTAGGACCTTCTCCGCATTGTTCAGTGCCGATCTAAGGGGGGCGTCATCTGGCGAAAAGGGCGGAACCCGAGGAAAAATCCTCCGAACTTGAGGATTTCCAGAGGATGAAGGCCGAGATCGAGCAGATGATAGAGACCGGCAAGTTCGATTTTGAGAAGCTCAATTCAGAGAAGTACCTCGGTGTCGTCGGCCAGATGGTCGAGTCCGGCGAGCTGGACCTGTCCCAGGTCCAGATGACGGGACCGCCCTCGACCGGCGGCACGATGACATCCACGGGCGGCGGGGCCGAGGTGGAGTCCCTCAGGTCCCAGATCAAGTCCAAGGAGGACGAGCTCGCGAGCCAGCAGATGGCCCTGGACGACCTCCTGGCCGAGAACCAGAGGTTGCTCGAGGAGACCGAGAGCCTTAAGGTCCACCGCGGGGCCGCCACGGGCGGCGATGCGGCCGCCATGGCCGAGATAAGATCACAGCTCGACGCCAAGGATAAGGAGCTCAGGACCAAGGAGAAGGAGCTCAAGAAGCTGGAGGCCGAGCTTGATAAATTAAGGAGCTCCGCGGCCCAGGGGGACACCGGCAGCACGGAGCTGAAGGAGACCCTGGCCGGCAAGGAGAAGGAGCTCGATTACATTAAGGAGAAGCTCGCCGAGAAGGATGGCGAGATCAAGGCCAAGGGGATAGAGCTCGAGGCCGAGCGCGCCGTCATAGCGGACATGAAGAAGTCCGCCGAGGAGGGCGCAAAAGCGAGCCCCTCCCGCGAGGTCTCGCTGAAGAAGATGGAGGAGGAGTACCGCCAGAAGAAGAAGGACCTCCTAATCGAGGCCAAGAAGAACGAGATGGAGGCCGCCAAGGTCGTCGACAGGGCCAAGAAGCTCACCGAGCTCAAGACCAAGTTGGAGCAGAAGGAGCAGGAGCTCGAGAAGCAGCGCGAGGAGATGGAGACCAAGGCCCGCGAGATCGAGGTCGAGCGCGAGATGGTGACCGAGGAAAAGGGCGAGGTCGAGAAGCACCGCGGCGACCTCGAGGCCAAGACCAAAGAGCTGGCCGAGCGCGAGAACAACGTGGCCTCGATCGAGGGCGAGATCGAGGAGAAGGAGCAGCACCTCAAGGAGCAGGAGACGGCCATCTCGGACCTGCAGAGGGCCATCAAGGAACATCAGTCACAGTTGGACACCAAGGAGAAGGACCTCGTATCCAAGGACGAGAAGATACGCAAGATTGCCGAGGCCATAAAGGAGGAGCGGTCCGCCCTGGCAGGGATGAAGAACGGCATCGATGCCAAGGAGAAGGAGCTCGCCGAGCAGCAGGCGACCATCGCCGAGAGGGAGACGACCCTGGGCGAGCTCGAGAAGTCCCTGAAGGACAAGGAGCGGGAGGTCGAGGAGCAGCGGAAGGCCCTCGACGAGCTCCAAAAAGGCCTCGACGACCAGACCGGCGAGCTCTCGACGAAGGAGAAGGAGCTCGCGGCCAAGGACACGGAGCTCGAAGGGCTAGAGCGGGACCTTACATCCAAGAAGGCCGAGCTCGACAGGGCCCACGCCGAGGTTAACGACCTGAAGAAGGCCGTGGACGAGCAGAACAGCGAGCTGGCCAGCAAGGAGGAGAAGCTGGGCTCCGTCGAGGTGAAGCTCAAGGAGAAGATCAAACAGGTAAGGGACAAGGAGACGGAGCTGGCCACGAAGGAGAAGTCCTATACCGAAGGCATGACGGCCCTGGAGGCCAGGACGGCCGAGCACAAGGCCGAACGGTCATCCCTCGAGAAGCAGAGGAAGGACCTGGAGGCCCTCAGGAAGGACGTTGAATCCCAATCATCGGCATTCGCCCAGAAGGAGGAGGAGCTGACCAACCTCGAGGCCAAGGTCAAGGTCGAGGAGGACGAGCTCAAGGAGAAGGAGCGGGCGCTCAAGGAGCTTGAGAAGGGCCTCGACGAACAGACCGCGGCCCTAGGCTCCCGCGAGGACGAGCTATCAAGGAAGGAGAAGGAGCTTGACGAGCGCAAGGCCGAGCTTGACACCCGCATGAAGGAGACGGAGGACGAGGCGAAGAAGAACACGGACCGGGCCAAGAAGCTCGCCGATTTCAAGGACGCCCTCACGAAGAAGCAGGAAGAGATGACGAACAAGATAACCGAGCTCGAGAACGAACGGGGCAGGCTGGAGGCCGAGAAGGGGAACCTCGCCGAGCTACAGAAAGGGCTCGACGACCAGACCAACGCCCTCGGAGCCAAGGAGGACGAGCTGAACAAACTAGAGGCCCAGATCAAGGCCAAGGCCGTCGAGGTTGACGCCGAAAAGCAGGCCTTGAAGGAGCTCCAGGCGGACACGGAGAAGCAGATGGATGGCCTGTCCCAGAAGGAGGCCCAGCTCAGGGAGCTCGAGGCGCAGCTCAACAAGGAACGGAAGGACATCGAGCACCAGAAGCTCGAGCACAAGGCCGATCACATCACGACTAAGAAGGCCCTCATCGAATCGCACCACAAGAGCCTGTCCACGGACCTGGCCCAGGCCCAGGCCAACTGGGAGGCCCTGAAGAAGAAGCACGAGGATCTCCAGGCCCAGCTGGATTCCCTGAACGCCGAGGAGTCGCAGGTGTCCAAGGACCTCGAGGGCGCCAAGAGCGCCACCGAGGAGGTCCCGCCCGAGGCCCAGGCCCCCGCAAAGCCCGAGACCCAGTCACCGGGGACCGCGCCGCCCACGGACCGGTACCGCAGGTTCAGGAAGAGGTGACGGCCCGCACCGTCGGGACCGTCCCCTGATGATTATTCATGGATCCCAACAAAGCCGATGGGTTGATGACATTGGATGCAAGGAAGGCCAGGAGGCTCCTCGACGATGGGGAGAACATCCGCAAGGTCGATAAGCATGGCATGCTCAGGTTCATAGGGGCCCTGCCCGACGAGATGGCCTCGCTGCTGAAGCGGCCGGCCCCGCATGTCCGGGACCTGAAGGGACATACCAACGTCGTCTTCTCGGGCATGGGTGGCTCGGGCATCGGTGGGGACATCATACGCAGTTGGCTCGGCCCCAAGGCCGGCATACCGTTCTTCGTCAACCGGGGCTATGACATCCCGCCCTTCGTGGGCCCGGGGACCCTGTTCCTGGCCATAAGCTTCTCAGGGAACACCGCCGAGACCCTGAGCTCGTTCGAAAAGGCCCTGGACAAGGGATGCACCGTCGTCGCCCTCTCGTCCGGCGGCAAGCTCGAGGAAAAGGCTAGAGCGGCCGGCGTCCCGTTCCACATGGTCGAGGCGCCGGAGGGCACGGCCCCGCGGGCCGCCCTGGGCCACATGCTGGTCCCGCTGGCCCTGTTCCTTGAGGGCGCCGGCCTCGTCGAGGCCAGGGGAGAGCTCGAGGAGGCCGTCCATGTCCTCAAGGACCTCCGGGGGAGGCTCGGTCCCGAGGTCCCATGGAAGGTCAACGAGTCCAAGCGGGTGGCCACCGCGGTCCACGGGCTCATACCCGTGATACACGGCTACGGCCTTCTGGAGGTCGCGGCCCGGCGGTGGAAGACCCAGTTCAACGAGAACGCCAAGGTCCTGGCCTGGGCCGACTACCTGCCCGAGATGGACCACAACAGCCTCGTCGGCTGGAACGGCGACAGGGCCTCCAGGGGCCACGCGTCGGTGATGCTCCGGGACGCGAAGAGCGAGCAGGAGGACCCGAGGATGGCGGACAGGGTCGAGGCTACAAAGGAGCTCGCCTGGTCCAACTCGGCCAGGCTCGTGGAGGTCCTATCGGAGGGCAATGGACCCCTGGCGAGGATCATATCCGCGATCTACAAGGGCGACTACGCCAGCGTGTATCTGGCTGTCCTACGGAAGGTCGACCCTCTGCCGGTCGAGGCCATCGAGGCCCTGAAGGACAGGCTTGACAAGGGACATGCGGCCAAGGGCAAAGGGCCCAAGAAAGGATGAACCGGTAATGCAAGGAATAGCGATCTCTATTGACGGGAATGGGACGCGGTCCTCTTATATATATATATAAATAAATCATTTCAAGTTTGTATCAGGTACCTTAAATATTTAGAAATATATAGAAATCCAGGACTTCGACCTATAAATGGCCGAAGCAACACATAACAATGAATCTCAACGGGGTGTTCAAGATGGATGCAAGGAAGCTGACGGCGATAATCGCCGTTCTCATGATGTTGTTCGCAAGCAACGTTCTACTGTGCGCAGCTGCACAGGGAACGGACAACAGGCCGGCCAAGGGGCTCACGGCGATCCAGACCCCCGGCCAGGTCATGAACGCCCCATCGAGCAGGGCCTTCAATACCACCGAGTTCATGGGCTATACCACGGCCACGCCGACCATTGACGGAAGCTTGAACGCAGGCGAATGGGCCGACGCCGCGGTCTACAACATCGGGGGCGTCTTTGCACCCGTGAACCTTTACATAATGTTCGACGACAACAAGATCTATGTGGCCATCGACGCTATCGGGGACGTGACCCAGGACACAACGGATCCACCGGGCGGTTACATCACGGACCCCACTGCCGATACCTTCGAGATTGTCATCGACGGCGAAGGTGATGGCAAGCTCACCTATACGGACCCGGACTCTACCGATGGGATACCTGGCGAGAACGCGATCGACTGGTTCCCGCCGGGTAACTGCGTCGACCGCTGGGCGGCCACCTCCGGTGGCTCGGCACGGATGGCAGGTTGGATAAACGACGTAGCTGGCGGCAACCCGGAGGCTTGGAATTCCGCACAGGCCAAACCGAACCAGGGCGCTCAGGAACCCTTCGACTACATAAACCCCGGCTTCAACACCCACAGGACCTACGAGTACAGCATCCCCTATACTGGCGCGGGTGACGAGCTCCGGCAGACGAAGGGGGGCAAGGTCGGGATCAGTATCGTCCTAAACGACGTCAAGGGCGGCCAGATCGGCAGGATCCCCAACGGCGCCCAGGTCATCCGCCCACCCTTCCAGGAGTTCAATCTGATCGGCAAGCCCAAGGCAAAGATAGAACCGCTCGCGAGCAGCATCTATTATGCAGGCGAGACCGTCGTGTTGGACGGCTCCAAGACCACCGACCCCCAGGGCGATACCCTGACCTACGCCTGGGACTTCGACTTTGATGGCACGAACTTCCATTCGGGGGCCACGACGCCGTCAACGAACTACATCTATACTGTCGAGGGGCTGCACACCATCGCCCTCAAGGCCACGAACACCCACGGTGCCGTCGACATCGCGACCACCAAGGTCACCATCGTCCAGCCCGAGTACGCGCCTGCGTTGACGAACATGACCCCCATCGACCCGTGGACCATAGACGAGGGCACGACCCAGGTCCTCTCGGCCAGCTACGACGACAAGAACCTGCGCCAGGCCTCGGAGCACCTTTATGGCCAGTGGTTCCTGAACGACCAGCCCATCAGGTCCTTCGACGCGATCAAGGCCGGGAAGACCTCCTATACCTTCAAGACCAATTACACGGGCCTGAACTCCGCCGGCAAGTACCACTTCGAGCTCAAGGTCAACGACACCTACACCGCGTTCGGCAAGTTCACGGGCGGTTCGCAGTATGCCACCATGTCCTGGAACCTGACGGTCAAGAACATCAACAGGGCACCGACGATCCTGACGCATTCGCCGGACGCCGACCCTGTGATCACGGACGAGGTCACCAAGACCACATACTCCATCACTAGGTCGGACCCCGACAGCGACCCGATGACCGTGACATGGTACGTCGACAACAAGGTCCAGAGCGGCACGGGCGATGCCTTCACGTATCTCAACCTGCCGGACTACAACACCTATGGCAAGCATCAGGTAAAGGTCGTCGTCAAGGACGGCGGTGATCCGCCCCTCAACACGACCTTCTCATGGAACGTCACCGTGAACAACGTGGACCGTTCCCCCATCATAAAGACCTTCACGCCCACATCTCTGCAGGTCACGGTCGACGAGGGCAAGTCCCAGGAGTTCAAGGTGACCGCCGACGACCCGGACCTGGCCACCGCGATGGGTGATACGCTTAGTTACATTTGGGCGCTCAACGGTATAAACATAGACGGCGCGACCACCGGCACCTACACCTTCAAGACGGATTACAACTCATCCATTGGGCAGGACTATGAACTGAAGGTCGTGGTCACGGACCAATTCGGGCTCAATGTCAACAAGCAATGGACCATAACGGTCAGGGACATCGACAGGCCGCCGGTGGTCCGGGTCAGGATCCCATTGGAAGGTGAGAGCTATACGCTGTCCGAGACCGTGACCTTTGATGCCACCAAGACCAATGACCCGGATGGTGACCCGTTGACATTCACATGGCTCTTCGGGGACAGCAGCAGCCGGACCCTGGTCGCGTCGGCCCCGGCGACCCATAGGTACAACAACCCTGGCCAATACACCGTGCAGCTCATAGTCAACTCCACGCACAAGAAACAGCTCGTCGAGGTGGACCAGATCATCAACATCACCATCAAGGCGGCACAGCTGGAGGTCAAGGACATCACCACGGACCTGTCCAAGCTCACGGAGGGCCAGAAGCTGACAATAACGGTCCATGTCATGAACACGGGCAGCCTGGACGAGAAGGACATGACCGTGAAGCTCTTCATGGACACGACGATCCCAATCGATACGAAGGACCACCAGACCATCAAGGCCGGAGGTAACTACACCACGACCTTCACCTGGGATTCCAAGGGCGTCGGGACCCACAGCTTCAATGCGGTGCTCACGGGCGACAAGGACACGATGCTGACGACCAAGCCTGTGAAATCCTTTGACGTCGTTGTCCAGAAGAAGGCCCAGCCGATCCTCGGCGGAGGTGGAGGAGGGTTCCCATGGTGGATCATCGTCCTGCTCCTGGTCGTCATCGTTGTCGTGGTGGTGATGTTCGCCGTCGTATCGAGCCGGAAGAAGGCGAAGCGCCAGGCCGAGGAGAATGCCAGGGTCGAGGCCGAGAAGGCCAAGGCCGAGGATGCGCGGAAGCAGGCCGAGGCTGCGGCCTACGCGGCAGCCGTGCAGCAGCAGTACCAGCCCGCCTACCCGTCGCCGCCACCACAGCACATGGTCATTGCCCCGCCGCCACCGCCCCCGCCGCCACCGCCGCCTGCGGCATCGCCCTTCGTTTCCAGACGGGCCAGGCGCAGGGAGGAGGAGGAGGAAGAGCCCGTACGGCCGGTCGCTAAGGTCGAGGTCACCCCCGAGATGGCCAAGGCTGCGGCCGAGGCCGGGATCTGCCCGTCCTGCGGCGAGGCCGTGGAGAAGGGCTGGTCCCGGTGCAGCAGCTGCGACCAGAAGCTCCTAGTTCCGGCCGCACCGACGGTCGCGGCCCCGAGGCCGCCCCCGCCGCCACCGCCGGCCGCAATGCCGAAGGCGCCACCGCCGCCGCCACCGAAACCGGTCGCAGCCCCGCCTCCGCCCGCTCCCGCAGGCGGCCTGACCAAGTGCCCATCCTGCGGTGACGAGGTCGAGCCCGACTGGGTGAAATGCCCGTCCTGCGGCAAGGGATTGGCGGGCGGCGCGGCCGCCTCCAAGCCGGCCTCGAAGGCCCAGCCCAAGTGCCCCAAGTGCGGCGAGGACTTAGAACCCGAATGGACCAAGTGCCCGTTCTGCTCGACAATGTTGTAGGGCGGCGGGCCTCTTTCCTATTTTTTCTCTTTCCCAACTTTAACGCCGTTACAGAAATGCTTATTTGCAATCACTCTAGTCGAGATACGGTGCTATCATGCCAACCCCCGGTCTTGACGATGCCTACAACACCCTGAACATGGGCCTTGAGAACAGGAAGAACTTCGACAGGTACTTCGTGTTCACGGACACCAGTGCCGCCACGGAGCTGGCCCAGAGGATCGCCATCGACAAGGAGCCGTCCAAGACCCTTCTGACCGGCATCAAGGGCTGCGGGAAGACCACCGAGCTCCTGAGGCTCCTAAGGGACCTCGAGGACAAGTACTTCGGCGTCTACATCCCCATGCGTGCCGACGCCGAGGTCCGGAAGGTCACGGCCCCGGACATATTATTGTCCGGGCTGCTGCACCTCTACGTCGCGGCCTGCGAGAGGGGCGTCACCCTGAACGAGCACTCGGTCAGGGGCCTCGCCACATGGATGCAGGAGACGCACCCAGAGGTCAAGATAGACTTCGAGGACAAGGGGCACGAGCAGAAGGGCCTGTGGGAGAAGGTCAAGCGGACCCTTGCGATCCTGAAGGCCCAGAAGATAAGGGACCTGGTACAGGGCCACATCGAAGAGCGGAAGGGCGACCTCGTCGACAAGCTCAACAAGCTGGTCGCGGAGGTCGAGGCGGCGACGCACAAGACGGTCCTGCTGGCCTTCGACGACCTCGATAAGCTGCCCCTCGATAGGGCCAAGGTCATCTTCGCCGAGAACGGGGAGCTCTTCGCGGGCCCGGCCTGCAAGATGATCTTCACCATGCCCTACTCGCTCACACACACGCATGAGTTCCGCGAGGTCTCGCGACTGTTCAAGAAGCAGGTGCGCCAGGGACCGATGATCGTCCACGGGAAGGAATCCAAGGACGGCATGGCCGAGATGAGGGACATCGTGGCCAAGCGGATGTCTTTGGACCTTTTGGACGGTGCGGCGCTCGACGCGCTCATCATCAAGACAGGCGGCGTCGTGGCGGACCTGCTGCGATGTACCTCGGAATCTTGCGTCCGGGCCAGGAGCGAAGGGAAGGATAAGATCGATATCAAGGTCGTCGAAGCGGTCCTGGACGACATGAAGAAGGACAGCAGCAGGACGCTGGGGACCTCGGACTGCGGCCTTCTCAGCACGATCCAGAAGAGCAAGGCCGCGGACTACAACGACACCTTCCTGAGGTTACTGGACGACGGTTACATCCTCGAGTACCCCGGCGAGGAGGGGAACTACTATGTCCATCCCCTCATCGTGCCCGTGCTCAAGGACAGGAAGCTCCTCTGAGGCGAACGGCCCTACTGGATAGTTTTATTCGGCACCTCCGCAATCCACCCCCCATGTCCGGCCAAGTTCCTCGCCGAGGGCCATCGGATGGCCTCGCCGAGCAGGAGAGGCGCTATGTTCACGCGAAGGACCCGAGCCTGGGCCTTCTCGAGGACACAAAGAGGGCCATTGGCAAGCTTCGCCACAATACGGACGCGGCGCAGGACCTGGTCAAGGCCCTCCTACAATCTAGCTCCTATTATTCCCTGGACTTACCGGTCACGAACTACGAGCTCCCGTCGGACATCGAGGAGCTCTTCACCCTCAGGTCCAAGCGGTTCGAGGTCCAGCTGTTCTCGGGCATCCACGAGACCGACGACGGGAGGTTCATCTCCCTGGTCGTCCTCGCCGTTCCCATGATGGGCTGGGAGGTCATGAGGCTGAACGAGGAGGTCATCAAGGCCGGCAAGGGCCCCGACTGGGCCCGCGGGTGGAAGGACGCCGACCTGGAGACCTTCGAGTCCGATATGGACGCCATGTGGTCGGAGGAGAGGATGCGGGCCAGGGAGCTCCTACCAATCCTGGCGAGCTACGAGGACGATCCTTTCGAGGACCATAGCGGTTACGCCAAGCGGAGGGGGGCGTTCATCGAGACGCTCCGGGCCCTCTGCACCCAGTTACCCCTCACGGTCCACTATAGCGAGAGCGGCAACATACCGAAGGAGATCCCCGACGAATGGATCGAGCCGGCCCTGCTCGAGGATTACAGGCGAAGGCTGGCCCGCGTCGAAACGCGGCTCGCCAGTTCCCCGGACGAACCCAACCTGCTCTACGAGAAGGCGGGCCTGCTCATGGGCCGGGACGATCTCAAGGAGGCCGAAGTACTCATGAACAAGGCCGTGAGGATCGCGCCCAAGATGCCTTTCCTATGGTTCGCCCTAGCGGACCTGTACTCGAGGACCGGCCGGGATAAGGAGGCCGACAAGGCCGAGGCCAAAGGCGAGGAGCTCGGAAAGTTGGTCGAGGGCCAGAGGCCGAACAGGTCCGACATCTACGACCTCACCTTGCCCTTCCGGCGGGCCCCGGAGGAATGGACCGAGGAAGAGCCGTCCGACGAGGAGGTCCCTGTGTGCGACTTCTGCAAGGGCGATTTCCTCAATATCACTGACGGCTTTTGGTACATATGCAACCGGTGCAACCGGTCCGGCCCGGTGGAGGGCAAGGGCCTCGGCCTGACCATATCGACGGAGAAGGAGGATTTCAAGGTCGGCGAGCCCATCTGGGTCAGCGTCATCCTCGAGAACCTCACGGACCTGGAGATGACCTATTCGACCGATGATCTCGAGTTCATGTCCCTACCTCCATCGGATGAGGTCATGGACGATGGCGAAGAGGACTACGAACGCGAGCTGGTCATGGACTGGATCGGGAAGCTGAAGGCCCCCTACGCCACGGGCGTCCTAGGCCCGCACGGCAAGGAGACCATCAAGATAGACCTGCGGACGATAGAGACCCTAGAGCCTGACAGCGAGAGCGAGGAGGGCAAGGACATCGAGGCCCTTTTCGATGTGCCTGGCGAGCACAACGTTTCGCTATACATGAAGGTCACGGCAGGGTCCATCGAGGATGGCCGCGAGCCCTGGGCCGAGTCCGACCCGGTCCTTATCGTCGTGCGAAAGAAATGATATTTCTGAACGGCGATAGGACTTTTCCAGTATTCACAGATGAAGCGCAGGTCAATATGATAATATTGTACGAATAGATATTGTGAAAATATAAATAAATGGGACCCGATTACCGCTTGACCGGGCCATTGAATTGACTTGGACCCGGTTGGGAACGGGAACACGATGGACTTATTCCTGTTTGAGGCATTAGCATTTGTCGCCGGTGGGATCGCCCTGGCCATGGCTGGCGTCTACGCCATGCTGGTCCTGAGCCTGCCGACCGGTACAAAGAAGATGCGGGAGATATCGAAAGCAATCCGTGAGGGCGCCATGGCCTACCTGAAGAGGCAGTACATGTGGGTGGCCATCATAGCCGTGATAATAGCGGCCATAATGGCCGTGGCCCTGGGCCTCGACAACCTGAAGGGTGCGAAGATCGCCCTCGGCTTCGCCGTCGGCGCGACACTTTCGGCCCTGGCCGGCTTCATAGGCATGAGCATCAGCACAAGGGCCAACGTCCGGTGCGCCCAGGCCGCCAAGAAGGGCCTTAACAGCGCCCTGACGGTGGCGGTCCGCGGCGGAGCGGTCACGGGCCTATGCGTCGTGGGCCTGGCCCTGATGGGCGTCACGGGCTTCTACCTGCTCTACAAGGACGTCAACCTGGTCATCGGCTTTGCGTTCGGCGCCTCGCTCATATCCCTGTTCGCGAGGCTCGGCGGCGGAATATACACCAAGGCCGCCGATGTGGGCGCAGACCTGGTGGGCAAGATCGAGGCGGGCATCCCAGAGGACGACCCGAGGAACCCGGCGGTCATTGCCGACAACGTGGGCGACAACGTCGGCGACTGCGCGGGCATGGGCGCCGACCTCTTCGAGACCTATGTCGTGACGGCCATCGGTGCCATGCTGCTGGGCACCTTCTTCTTCAAGGACGAGAAGTTCATAATCTTCCCCCTGGCCCTAGGCGCCATGGCGATATTCGCGTCCATCGTAGGCACCTTCTTCGTCAGGACATCGAGCGTCAAGAACATCATGAACGCCCTCTACACGGGTGTCGCTGTCTCCGCCATCATATCCCTCGTCCTGTTCGCCGTCGTCATCTACGTCATGGACCTGAGCTGGAACCTCTACTGGCCGGCCATAATCGGCATAATCATCACGACCCTGATGATCGTCATAACCGAATACTACACTGCGACCAAATACAGTCCGGTCCAGGACATAGCCGAATCATCCAAGACCGGCACGGGCACCAACATCATCGCGGGCCTGGCGGTAGGCCTCCAGAGCACCTTCTTCCCGGTCATCGTCATATGCGTCGGCATCCTGTCCACCTACTGGATCGGGATGAGGGGCGTCGGTGCCATCACCGACGTCGGTGGCGGCCTCTACTGCATAGCGATCGCCGCCATGGCCATGCTGTCCATGACGGGCATGATAGTCACCCTCGACAGTTACGGCCCCATCACGGATAATGCAGGCGGCATCGCCGAGATGGCGGGCCTGCCCGAGGACGTCCGTGAGACCACGGACGCCCTGGACGCGGTGGGCAACACGACCAAGGCGGTGACCAAGGGATACGCCATCGGTTCGGCGGCCCTGGGCGCCCTGGCCCTGTTCGTGGGCTACACCCAGGAGGTCCAAGGCTATCTGGTCCAGCACGCCCCACAGTTGCTCGAGAACGGGACCACGCTCATGCTGAGGATAGACTCGCCGGTCATCCTCGTCGGTATCTTCATCGGCGCCCTGCTCCCGTTCATATTCTCGGCCCTGACCATGAAGGCGGTCGGGAGGGCGGCATTCTCCATCGTCGAGGAGGTCCGGAGGCAGTTCAAGGAGATACCGGGCATTATGGAGGGCAAGGCCAAGCCCGACTACGCCAAGTGCGTGGACATAGTGACGGCCGCGGCCCAGAAGGAGATGGTCCTGCCGGCGTTCATAGCTGTCATCGCGCCCCTCATCGTAGGGTTCGGTCTCGGCTACGAGGCCCTGGCCGGCCTGCTTATAGGAGTCATAGTCTCGGGCCTGCTACTGGCAATAATGATGACCACGGGCGGGGCCGCCTGGGACAACGGGAAGAAGTACATCGAGCGGGGCAACTACGGCGGCAAGGGCTCCCCGGCGCACGCAGCGGCGGTCGTCGGCGACACGGTCGGTGACCCCTTCAAGGACACCAGCGGCCCGGCCCTGAACCCGCTCATCAAGGTCATCAACACGATAGCGATCCTGTTCGCCGTGCTGATAACCTCGATGTGGATCTGAGCATAGGCGCGCTCGGCCAGGGCGGACCCCCGCCCTGGCCAATGTCCATTTTTTATATTTCATCAACCGGTAGTTCACGGCTGGTTCTATTCAGTGGATTTTCCGCAGCCATCGCATCTACCCAATCCCAAGGGAATTCCTGGGGATTTCCATCAAAAAGGATATTATCTCGGCTAGGATATCACTGATGTCGAGTACCATGTCGAAACAACAAGTTCCTGATTATCGCCCTATGAAGACTGCAGGTATGGCCATAGGCATTGTGATGATCATTATCGGGGCCATCATTTGCCTTGTCGGTCTGTCGTATATAAGCCAGCCCTCCCCAAGCATCAATGACCCGAACTGGGAGCAAAAATCCGAGGAGAGTTTTCAGAAGTTTGGACAAGGGGCAGGCATGTCGGTCGCAGGCTTTGCGCTCATCGGCTTCGGCGTGATGCTAATCTGGTGGACCAACATCAGACGCGTGGCCACCTACATGGCGGTAGAGACGGCCCCGGCCGTGAGCATCACGAGCAGGGCCTTGGGCTCCGGGTTGGCCGAGGGCATCAATGAGTCCGGGGGGATCCACATGAACGGCGGGGGCGGCAAGCCTTCGGAGGTCGTGAAGGTCAAGTGCCGGAACTGTGGGTACCTGGACACGGAGGATGCCGACTATTGCTCTAAGTGCGGGAAGAAATTGTGAAAATCCCTCGGCCCAATTTTTTCAGGAGATATCTTAGAGGTATTGCTGGCAAGTGTAGCAGTAGTACCTCTTGTAATCGTCTATCCACGTCGGTGCCTGGCCGCAGGTCGGGCAGACCGGGCACGTGGCCGTGACGTTGCCGATCGTCTGGGTGTGCTGCTCGACCACCGGTTGGGGCTGTTCCACGGCGGGCTCGATATGCGGTTGGACCGGGGTCTCGACAACCGGAGCTGCTACCGGGGCTGGCTCCGCGGGTTTCGCGCTTATGAGGTCCTTCTCACAATACGGGCAGGTCCTCCATTTCGGCTTCGTCTTCTTGCCGCAACCGGGACAGAAGGTCTCCGTCGGGGCCACCGGCTGGACAACGGGCGCCGGCTGCGCCTCCACGGGGGCTATCTCGGGCTTTGGCTCAAGGACAGGCTCGGGCGTGATCGGTTCTGGCGCGACAGGTTCGGGCACAGGAGGCTCGATCTGGGGAGGCTGTGGCACCTCGGGCTCCGGCGCGACCGGGGGTGGCGCTGCATAGGTCTCTTGCTCGATGACAGGAGGGGTGATATTGGACGAGCCGATGGAGAATGGCCTTGTGGTCGGGACCTCCTCCACTGGTTCGGGCTCGACCGCGGGGGGCCGGACCGGCTCCTCCTGGGCGAGCTCGGCCTCTAGCCTGGCGGCCTCCTCATCGCTCATCGGTGTCTCCGTCGGAGGAGGCGCAATGGGCTCCGCGACCGGTGGGGCCTCGGGTGTCTCCGTCACGGGCTGGGGCTGCTCCTGTTGGTATTCCTGTTGATAGGCCTGCTGTGGCTGCTCCTGTTGGTATTCCTGCTGATAGGCCTGCTGCGGCTCCTGGGAATAACCACCGGAGGCCTCGTAGCCCGTCTGGGGCTGCTCCTGATAGGTCCCGTACTGTTGCGATTGGTAATCGCCATAGTTCTGTTGCTGGGGTTGCTGGAGGGCCGGGCTCGTGTAAGACGGCGTCGAGGTCTGGTACATGGTCGATGGCGCTTGCTCGGGGGGCAGGCCCGGGCCGCCGCCGCGCTTCCATGTGGCCTTGACGTACTTGGAGAGCTCCATGGCCAAGGCCTCATAGGCCTTGTCCTTGGGGTCCGGGGCCATGCTCGTGACGGGCTTGCCGCTGAGACCTGCCCCGTCGTTGGAGGCCACGTACTCTATCATGATGGAGCTGCCACCGGCATGGGACTTGAAGGTCGTCTGGATGGTGGTCTTGGACATAAGGCCGCCCTTGGCGATGTCAAGGATGACGGCAGTGGACCAACGGTCCGGGTTCCGGGCCGTTATCTTCTTGTATCCCTTGGAGTTGAACCATTCCTTGACCCCTTTTACACAAGTGTTGATATCGTTAAAGAGCAGGTCGACGACGATCCTTTCCTTTACGACCATTTCCTCACCGTTGGGATAGGGGTCAGGCGGACTTTGGCCCGCTTAATACTACACTAAAGAGGGGTACTCATTAATAAAATTTTACCTGACCTCCGAGAGGGTCTAATATGGCGGCGGGGACTGGGGAGGGGCCCCTGGCGGCGGGGGTTGCTGATAATACGGCTGCTGGGGGGGCGGCTGGCCCGGTTGCTGATAGTACTGCCCCTGCTGCATGTAGGGCTGCTGCGGGGGCCCTCCGGCCTTCATGACCTTCCAGCTCCAGATGGCCACGAAAAGGATGCCTACCGCCAGGACGACCATCACTATTCCCACAGCAAGGGTGCATATGCTATAGGCAAACGAGGTAACCGCGAGCAGCAAGATCCCGAAGAAGAAGAACATCCCCATCAGGAAGAACATCTGGACCGTGAATCCCATGGTGCCCGGCACCAGGCGGACCCCTCCGCCGTGGTGATGGATATGCGAATGATGGTACGAGTGGTGGTGCCTGGCCATCCGGGACCCTCCTCAGGTATCCTTATTATTTCTACATGTATGAATAGTCATCCTTCTTGTCCTGCCCATCCCTTCTCCGCTCCTCCTTCTCCTTGGCCCTTTTGTGCTCCTTCCTGGCCTTGGGCCCGACAGGGATGACCTTGAGCCTGATGTATACCTTGTCGGGCAGGACGTCGTACTCGACGAGCCCCTGCTGCACCATCCTTCTCAGGGCCAGGTCGAGCTTGGCCTCGGACACGCCCAGACGGCGCTTCAGCTCGTCCTTCGTGATCGGATAATGGTCCCTGACAAGCTCCATGATCCTGAGCTCGAGGCTGTCACTCTTGGGAAGCGTCATGGTCCCTGGAGATCTACCTGTAGAAGACGGATTCCTCGGGCTTCTTCTCCTCGGTGGCCTCCTTGGCCTTGACGATGTCGATGTGCATGACCATGTGGGTCAGGATGATCCTTATCTTCCCGTTGAGCTCCTTGTGTGACTTGTCGAGCTCCATGCAGATGGCGTCCATGTTGCCCACCACGGAATAGCCCTTGAATATCCCGCTGGTCACAACGGGCGTGTCCTTGGTCCCCAGGGATGTTATCTTGTAGGTCGAGCCCTCCGTCAACTGGAGGTTGTTCTTTTGCTTCACTATAATTTCCCTCCCGCAAATCCTTGATAATGGAAAGATAGTATTTGATGTTTATCATTTCTTGCCCTTATTGCCCTTCCCTTTGGAGGGCCCCTTCCCCTTCAGCGGTGCCTCCTCCTCGGGCACGGCCTCCTCGGGAGGGGCCTCCTCCTCGACCTCATGCTTTCCCTCGGCCCTCTCCTTCCGCACGAGCCCATCGAGATGGTCCACGGTCAGCCTGTAGCCGTCCATGGCCACCTTGGCGTACTCCTCGACGAAGTTCCAGGCCCTGCCGAGGCTCCCGTACCTTATCCTGTGGGCCCTCTTGGGCGGTACGGACTCGCCCACGGCCTTCCTCTCCATGAGCCCCATGGCCTCGAGCCTGTTCAAGTGTCGGTAGATCGTGGGCCTCGTAGTATCTAGCTTGGTCTTCAGCTCGTCCACGTCCCAGAAGCGGTCCGGCCTGTCAAGGAAGCACTCGCGGAACATCCTGAACGCGATGTTCATGTGCGGGTCCTCCTCGCCGGGGCCCTGCTCGGCGATGTAATCGAGGTCCTGCAGGAACTGCAGCAGCAGGTCATCCAGCTCGCCAGCAAGCTCGTAGCGGCCGCTGCGGATGCGCAACGCGAAGCTCCTGGGGGCGGCCGAGAGCGGGCCGCCTTCACGGTCCTTATCGACCTTCTTGAGATTGGATTGGATGAAATCGACCACGCCCTTGCACCTCGCCAGGGCCGCCTCGACGTTGGCCTCGGTGATCTTCCAGGCCAGCGGGAAGCTGTAGTGCCTCAGGTGGAAGACCTTGCCGCCCTCGGAGTCATCCTCGTCGAGGATCCCGAGGGCCTGGAGCTTAGCAAGATGTCGGTAGATGGTCGGGATGCTAGTTCTAAGCTTGATGCTGAGCTCGTCGATGCGCCAGTCCTTGTCCTGGTGCCTCAGAAGGCAGTCGAGGAACAATTTGTAGGGCACGGACTTATTCACGGACTCGGCCGGGGTCTTGGGGTCGTAGTGCTTCATGATGTAGCCGATGTCCTCCATGAAGTGGAGGGCAACGAGTTCAGGGTCGTCGATGTCCGTCATCGGTGCGTTGTCGACGATGTATATCTCAAAAGCCATGATGGTGGATTATCAGCCGGATGTAAATATCTTTCCATCTTTCGCCCAGCTGAGTTCTGTCCTGGACGGAACCGACATCCAAAGGTGGTCCTCCAGTTCCGCCAAGGTCATCGGTTTGAACTGCTCCTTCTTGAACCACCCGCCACTCGCGGTCCTCCTTTGGACGGTCGTCATGTGCGCCCTCAGGTCCTTCCTCGAGAGGAAGAAACGGAGCAGGGTGTCCCGGTCCTCGGAGGGTAGGTACGTTTGATCGATTCTCAAGGGCGACGCATAACCATACCAGACCTCGATCTCCGCACCTTCGGCCTGGTCCAGGGTCGTCTCGATGCGCTCGATCTCTGAGAACCTGACAAGCACATTCCCTTTCCGCAATAAACATGAAATCGGTTTTGCGGGTAGCCCGATGCCACGCTCATCGACGAAGAACCGGGTCGATGTCAAATATAAGTGAATCAGTAAGATGATGAGGAATACCAGGAGAACAAGGAATATTAAGAAAATTATGACGCCAATCTCCCCTGCGCCGCTAAAATCCGGAAAGGTATTGATGTCTGGAAATAACCCCCTCCTTCTGTTGAGAAAATCACTAAGGGTCTCCTCGACGACCGGATTGTTGACGGTCCTTGTGAACACCACCATGGAAATTCCTCGAAAAGGACCATTGGACCTATGTTTGGAAATACCTTCTCAAAGAAATCCCTGGGACCTCCCAATGCCTAAGTCTGTCCCCCCATCGTTCAGAACGGCCCCATCAAGAAATAAGTTCCCTTTCACCCATGGAACTCGGCCCTTGTGCAGTTCCCTTTATTGTCGATGTCCACCGTTATCGTGTGGCCCAAGAAAAGGTTCCCGTCGTCGTAGTAGAGCCCGATGGAAAGTTCGTTGTCGAACGCTATGGTCTGGAGGCGCATGCGCGATATGAAATCCTCCTTCGTGACCTTCTCGCCATCGCTCCATTCGTTCGCTAACTTGAGGAGCTTCTTTGCAGCGAACTCGCGGAACCTGGTATCGTCCCGGCGGATGGCATCGATCCTCTCATCGATGCTATCGAGGGCGCTTTCCAGGCCCTCGATGTTATTGATCGTGACCTCGACCTTGTGGCCCTTCCCGAGCTGCAATCCGCTGGACCACCAGTCGAACCTCTTGTCATACTTGAGCGTTCCCAGCAGCTTGCTTTTCAATGTCCTTGGCGGCATAGGACCCAGCCTCCATGTCGAACGGACAATATAATTGTATTCAGGAACCCTTCCTCGAGTCCAACAGTAAATTATTTCTCATACTGAACGGGTCCAGTGAACGATGTTCGATCCCGGGTCCATCCTTGGCAGCACGTTCTTCGCCAGCCGGGAGCCCGTTCGGAACCCACTGGCCCTGAAGTTAGTCCATGTGGCCCAGGCCCTGGGCTCCAAGGAGCCATCCCTCATGGGCAGCATCGGCCACAGGCTGGTCCGGGGCTTCCTCCTGTCGGCCGACGCGATTCTGTGCAACATGAAGGAAGGCGAGATCGTCGAGGTCACGGACTACGACCCGGTCCGAAAGACGAGCATCGTCATCGGCATGAGGGGGCCTTCGCGCTTCCTCCCATTGCATTGGCTGGCCCTGCAGACCCATCCCGACAAGCTCGTGACGCTATACCTCGCTGTAGAATCACCGCCGCCAGGAGTGAGCGTCTTCGGCTCCAAATTATTGCACGGAAGCTTCGAGGAGGCCATGGAGGTCGTCAGGTCGCTGAAGGCCTCGGGCAAGGGCTCCATCTTCATCGACGGGGCCGGGCTCTTCATGGTGACCAGGGACCTGGAAACGCTGTCGAAGGATTTCGAGGCGCTGCTCGAGGCGGCCAGGGCCGAGGTCAAGAAGACACCCACGAAGAAGAAAAAGAACAAGAAATGACCAAACCTTTTAAAGATACCATAATAATATCGGCCTGACGGACCCGGCAAGACCTCAATGGAGGTATAGCAGTGAAGGTCATAACCAAGGAAGGGACCAAGGACATCTGGGCCCTGTGGTACGAGGCCGGCATCGTCAAGTTCATTGACCAGAGGGTCCTCCCGGAGAAGCTCGAGTTCTTCAACGCCAAGGACTACCGGGACGTGGCCTTCGCGATCAAGGACATGATCGTCCGCGGGGCGCCCGCCATCGGGGCCGCAGGCGCACTGGGCATGGCCCAGGCCTACGAGCAGCGGCGGGACATGAAGGAGGTGGCCCAGGTCCTTAGGGCCACGAGGCCCACGGCCCACGACCTCTTCTTCGGCATATCCCTCGTCGAGAACGCTATAAAGACCGGCGAGGACCCGGTAAAGGCCGCCAAAGGGTTCGTCGAGGACCTCGTCGACCGCTGCAGGAGGATCGGCGAGAACGGGGCCAAGCTCATAAAGGACGGCACCCGCATCCTGACCCACTGCAACGCAGGGGCCCTGGCCACGGTGGACTACGGTACGGCCCTGGCCCCCATGCGAGTGGCCCACAGGGCCGGAAAGGAGATCTTCGTCTTTGTCGACGAGACGAGGCCCAGGCTCCAGGGCGCCAAGCTCACCGCCTGGGAGCTGAAGCAGGAGGGCATCCCGCACGCGCTCATCGCCGACAACGCTGCCGGGCACTTCCTGTCTACGGGCGAGGTCGACATGGTCATCACAGGTGCCGACCGAATCACGGCCAGCGGGGACTTCGCCAACAAGATCGGCACATTCGAGAAAGCCGTCGTTGCCAAGGCCTGCGGCGTGCCCTTCTACGTCGCGGCGCCCATAAGCACCTTCGACCCGAACACCAAGGACGGGAAGGGCATCCCCATCGAGGAGCGGGGCCAGGACGAGGTCCTGTTCGTCGGCGGGAAGGCCATAGCCCCGGAGGGGACCAAGGCCCGCAACCCGGCCTTCGACGTGACCCCCCACAGCTACGTCAAGGCCTTCATAACCGAGGCCGGCATCTTCAAGCCCTCACAGCTGGGCAAGCTCGACTGGATGCATAAGAAGCATCGCAAGACCGGGGGACGCGGCCGTGGTCGATGAAGGTCTTTCCGAGAAGTTGCTCGGGGCGCTCACGGACGGTGAGGATGCCCTTACCGATGACGAGTTCGAGACGCTCCTCAAATATTTCGACCACCGCCTGACGGAGAAACCGGACAACCCGGTGCTCTGGAACAACAAGGCCGTCATCCTGGACCGGATGGGGAACCATGAGGACGCCCTCCAGTACTATGACAAGGCCACGGAACTGGACCCGCAGTACTTCGTCGCCTGGTACAACAAGGGCAACACCTTGTGTTTCCTGGACCAGGTCGAGGAGGCCCTGCAGGCCTACAAGAACGGCATGGCCATAAACGCCGACGACGAGGGGACCCTCGTCGACATCACACAGACCCTTCTCCAGACGGACCATATCAAGGACGCCCTAAGGCTCTTCGAGGAGGCCACGGCGCTCTATCCCAACAACGGCAAGCTCCATTACTGCAAGGGCCTTGTGCTAGAGACCCTCGGCAAGGGCAAGCGCGCCGTGCAGGCCTACAAGAGGTCGGCGGAGCTGGCGCCGGACTTCAGCCAGACCCGCATATCATTGGGGAACATCCTCTTCTCCCTTGGCCAGTACGAGGATGCCTTTGACTGCTATGACCGGTCACTGCTCGAGATAGAGGACGACGAGGAGCTCTGGAACAACATGGGCTACATCCTCTTCTCCATGGGCCGCTACGAGGAGGCCATCCAGTACTACGAGAAGGCCCTGCAACTGAACAAAGGCTACAAGCCCGCGTGGTACAACAAGGGCTATACCCTGCAGTCCCTGAACATGCTCGAGGACGCCATCATGTGCTACGACGAGGCCATAAAGCTCGACCCCAACGACGAGATCCTCTGGAACAACCGGGGCAACGCCGAGTACAACCTGCGCCGCTACGAGACCTCGATACAGTTCTACGAGGAGGCGCTGGAGTTCCTTCCGGAGTATGACATCGCGCTCAACAACATCGGCAACGCCCTGATGAAGATGAAAAAGTGGGAGGAATCCATCCCGTGGCACGACAAGGCCCTGGCTGTCAATAAGAAGTTCGATTATGCGTGGTACGCCAAGGGCTTCGCGCTGCACAAGTGCGGCAAGCATGAGGAGGGCCTGAAGCTCATCGACAAGAGCCTCGAGCTCAATCCTAACTACGACCACACCTGGCTGGCCAAGGCCGAGACCCTCGAGGACCTGGGCCGGCTCGACGAGGCCATGGAGTGCCTCGACAAGGCCATCGAGCTCAACCCGGACTTCCGCGAGGCTTGGGTCGGCAAGGCCGAGCTGCTGGACCATCTGGGACGCGATGACGAGGCCGTAGAATGCCAGGAGGAGGCCCTGAGGAGCTTCGACGTCGAGGTCCAGGTCTTTCCTAGGGACCACATCTATCCCCTCGAGAAGGGGGAGTACATGCTCGAGCTCCTGAGGCATGACGAGGCGCTCAGGCTCTTCGAGCGTGAGCTCGAGGAGCGGCCCAAGGACGCGAGGGCCCTGGCCGGCAAGGCCAAGGCGCTGCTCGCCATGTCCAAGACAGAGGACGCGCTGAGGACCTATGTCGCTGCATTGGAGGTCACCCCCAAGGACCCGGACCTATGGCTCGAGGTCGGCAGGGCATACATGGAGACGGGCAAGAACGACAGGGCGACAAAGACGCTGGCCCAGGCCACCAAGCTGGCACCGGACAACGTCGATGCCTGGCTCGAGCTCGCCAGGGCGCGATCGGCCCAGGGGGACGGGAAGGAGGCTCTAAATGCCGTGGACAAGGCCCTCGGGCTCCTGGGATCGAGGACCGAGGTTCCCGTCGGGAAGAAGGTCGAGGCCCTTCTATTGAGGTCCGCCATCCTCCGTTGTTCGGACAATGCTCAGGAGGCTATAGTGGCGGCCCAGGAGGCCCTGGACCTGGACCCAAGGAACGAACTTTCCTGGTGCGAGCACGGCATGACCCTCATTTCCCTTAAAAGATATAAGGAAGCAATACATTCCTTTGATGGGGCATTGGGGGTCGACCCTAAGTACGAAGCGGCATGGTACGGCAAGGCCCGCAGCCTCTTCGAGATGGGAAGACCGGACAAGGCCAAGCGGTTCGTCGAGATGGCCTTGACGCTGGACCCGGACTATAAAGATGCCAAGGAGCTCAAGGCCAAGATAGGGGGCCGTTGACGGGAAAAGGGACCGGCCAGGCCTGGAGGAAGGGACCGATGGAGAAGAATCTCAAGGTCAAGAAGGTGGTCAAGCCAGGGACACCCAACGGCGGGTCGCCCAAGGACGGTGAGCCGAGACCATCGGGCCCCAACGGCAATCCCCCCACCGACGAGGAGGAGGACCTGGAGGCGGAGGAGGTGGACGACACCGAGGATTCGGGCCCCGGCGCCGAGCCCGCCAAGGATGAGATGGACGAGGTCCATCTGACCGTCGAGGCGGACCTGCTACTTCTGGAGGGGGGCATCGAGAAGGCCGTGACTCTATATCTCAAGGCCACGGAGATGAACCCGGACTACGAGATCGCCTGGAACAACCTGGGCGTCGCCTACGCGAAGCTGAACAAGTTCAGCTCGGCCATCAAATACTATGACAGGGCCCTCGAGATAAATCCGGGCTACGGCAGGGCGTGGTTCAACAAGGGCAAGGCCTACCACAAGCTCGGCAAGCTCGAGTCGGCGCTGAAATGCTACAACACGGCCGTCAAGATCGAGCCCGACAACATAAGCGCCCTGAACAACAAGGGCGTTGTCCTCAGGGAGCTCACCCGATACGACGATGCCATCCAGGTCTATAACCAGATCATCCAAAGGAAGAAGGACTACCCATACGCGTGGCACAACAAGGGGTTCCTGCTGCAGCTCCAGGGGAAGCACAGGGAGGCCATCGAGTGCTTCAACAAGGCCGTCGAGCTCAAGCCGGACATGGAAGAGGCCCAGAGGCACAAGAGCATGTCTCAGAAGGCCATTAGAAAGGGCTAAACTTTTTTCCCCGATCGCCTAGACTATCGGTATCAGGTGGAGCACGAGCCTCTCCATGCTGGTCTCCGCATCGACGGCATAGATGGCAGTGTGGGGCCTCTCCCCATAAATGACCACGGCGCCGTCCACCCGGCGCAGCTTGATGTGCTGGTTGCTATGGTTGGCGACCCTCTTGGCCAGGCTCTCGATGCCGGGCTTGCTCACGCGGATGATGAGGTCGCCCTCCTTGCGCGCCTTCTCTGCCGACAGGCTCAGGGCGGCCTTGTAGCCCTCCTCGCCGACCCTCGCCTCCCAGGTCTCCAGCGCGATGATCTCCAGATAGGGCTTCTTGGTCTCGGCCTTCAGCTTCTCGGCCTCTCGCCGCCACTTCTCCCAGTCCTTGACCGCGTCCTCGAAGCCCAAGGTCAGTATGTGCGGCTTGTCCTGGGCTTTCTCGAAGTAGACCTTCTCGGCGACCCTAAGGAGCCTGAAGGCATCCTCTCCCCTGAAGATGCCCTTACCGATGCTTATGTAGTCGTCCGAGGACATCTCGTTGAACGGTATGACCATCACGGCACGGCCCTGCCTTATGAAGTTCGCCATCAGCGGGATGGTTATCAGGACGTGGGTCTCGGCGGGCAGGTTGTCCACCATGTCCACGAGGACGTTGCTGCCGTGCGGGAACCCGCCGCCTAGGAGCCTGTCCAGGTCCGGGCTCCCCGACGAGAACATGCCATCGGGGTCCATGATGGGCTCCCACTTGCGCTCCTTCTCTTTGAAGCGTATCCTGAACTCGGGTATGTAGGTGAACTTACCGTCATGCAGCGTGATGAGGTACTTCGGCTGGTGGACCTCCACGGCCCGCAGCTTCTCGATGTGCATCTCGCGTATCCTTCGGTCGTCGATCTCGCGCCGGGTAAGGCGGACCACGCCGTCCACCAGGTAGTCCAGGTCCGAGTGGCCCTCGTCCTCGAGGACCACAATGAACTTCGTGAGCGTGTTCTCCACCAGGTCCTTCTGGACCGTGTGAAGGATCCGGCCCAGGGGGAGGTTGTACTTCTCGGCCAGGCCGTTGAGGCTATCGAGCACCAGGAGCGATTCCTTGGGGAAGACCATCTCGATCCTCTCGTAGATCTGGACCAGCTCTGGGATCTGGGCGGTCTTCTGGAGCTCCTCGAGGTGGCGCCGCTCGATGCGCATGGGGCTGCTCGGGATGTCCTTGTAGACCGTCCTTAGGAAGGTCCTGGAGGCCTTGATAACGTTGTCCTCCTCCTTATCGAGGTCCTCGTCCAAGCCGTCGTCCATGAGTGTCTTCCTCCGAGCGGAGGCGTCGTACTCCTCGATGGCGGGCATGATGGCCTTGAGGAACCCGCGGCTGGCGTCGAAGATGCGCTCCTTCCATTCCTTGTCCCGGAGCCATTCGAACTGCGAGTAGAGGGCCTCGTCCGAGACCCGGGTCGTGATATAGAATGAGTTGTTAATGGTCCCCATGCTCTCCATGCATTGCAGGGAGAGGGTCGTCTTGCCTGTGCCCGAGGCCCCCTTGATGATCAAGGACCGGCCTCCCCTGGCCTTCAAGAACTCGGTGATGCACGGCGGTATCCCACCTAGGGCCTTTCTGTTCATGCCTGCTCCTCCTTATTTAAAATCGCGCATTTTGTATAACGGGGAGGTTTAATATCAAGTTTGTCGAAAAAATGGAAAAAGGGGAAGGGAACGGTGCTGTCCATATTTGGTCCGTCCGGTCGGGGACCGATGGCCCACCCCAACCTTTTTCAGGGTCGAACATAATCATAGTCCGTCATGAGCCCCTCCAAGCGTAAGGCGAAGGCCACAGAAGCGCCCCGGAAGGGCGGCCTCAAGATCCTGCAGATATGCCTCAGGTTCCATCCGGCCCCGGGCGGCGTGGAGACCCATGTGCTGCAGATCTCACGCGTGCTCAAGGCCCGGGGCCACGACGTCCAGGTGTACACTACCGACCTCTACAAGGAAACGCCATTCAAGAAGCTCGACGGACCGGCCCAGACCACCGAGGAGATCATGGGCATCAAGGTCCGGAGGTTCAAGGCCCACACGCTCGGGGACGATATGCACTATGTCTTCACCCCGTCGCTGCTGGGCCCCATCCTCAGGTCGAAGGCCGACATATACCACGCACATTCCTACGGTTACTTCCATGTGAACCTGGCGGCCATGGCACGGAAGATGACCAGGACCCCGTTCGTCATGACGGCGCATTTCCATCCCCAGTGGTCCATGTGGGGCGGCCAAAGGCGCAAGTCCCTTAGGCGGGTCTACGACAAGCTGTTGGGCGGTTCCTCGCTGGACGCTGCGGACAGGGTCATCGTGCACACAAGGAACGAGCTCGGCCTGATGACCGGCCTCGGTGTCGACGAGGACAAGGTCCGCGTGATACCGGCCGGCGTGGACCTCGCGTCCTTCACGCCCCGGCCCGACGGGAAGGTCTTCCGGGATGCACTGGGCATCGACGGGCCGTTCGTCTTGTACGCCGGCCGCATAGCCGTCAACAAGGGCCTCGACCATCTCATCCAGGCCTTCGCCCGCATCCGGCGCCGCGAGGTCCAGAAGATGGATGGCATGGAGGGCCTCAAGCTTATCCTGGTCGGCGAGGACCACGGCCTCAAGAGCTCCCTCGAGAAGGTCGCAGAGAAGGAGGGCGTGGCCGACCATGTTGTCTTCACGGGCCACATCGAATCCGAGCGGATCTTCAGGTCCGCCTACGGGGCCTGCGAGCTGCTGGCCCTGCCGTCCGACTACGAGGCCTTCGGGCTGGTCCTCGTCGAGGCCATGGCCTGTGGCAAGCCCTGCGTTGCTACGCGCGTCGGCGGTATCCCCGAGGTCGTCGACGAAGGAAGGACCGGGCTCATAGTCGACTACGGCGACGTGCAAGGCCTCGCAAGGGCTTTGACCGATGTGCTCGCCGACCCCGAGAAGGCCAAGGCCATGGGGGCCGCCGGCAGGAAGCGCGTCGAGGAGAGGTTCACCTGGGAGATAGTCACCGAGCAGATCGAGAAGGTCTACAGGGAGGTCCTGTAGGATGGCCAAGGGAGCCCGGAAGGCCCAGAGGCTGAAGATACTCCAACTGTGCACCCGGTATCCCCCCGGGACCGGCGGCGTCGAGACCCACGTACATGCCATCGCCACCGAGCTCAAGGCCCGGGGGCATGATGTGGAGGTCCTCACATCGGACATGCTCACGGAAACGCCTCTCAAGAGGATCGAGCCGGGCCACGAGCAGTACGACTCCGTCGACGGTGTGCCCGTGAGGCGGTTCAAGGCCAGAGGCCTCACGGGCGATGCGCAATACTCGTTCATGCCCTCCATGGTCAAGGCCGTCCTGGCCTCCAAGGCGGACATCGTGCACGCCCATTCCTACGGTTTTTTCCAGACGCACCTGGCCATGGCGGCGCGCCGCATGGGAAGGACCCGGTTCGTCTTCACGCCGCACTTCCATCCGGAGTGGGCGTCTGGGAAGACCCAGAGGCGCAAGTTCTTGCGGCGCGTCTACGACAAGGTCATCGGCGGGAGCACCCTGGCCTCGGCGGACATGGTCATCTGCGTGTCCCGGGGCGAGGCCGAGGTCCTGAGGTCCTCGGGCTTCGATGGCAGGAAGATACGCATCGTCCCCAACGGCATAGCACCCGGGCTGTTGGAGCTTGGGCCGGACCCTGGGAAATTCGTCGACAGTTTCGGCGTATCATCGCCATCCGTGCTCTTTGTAGGGCGGTTGGCGGAGAACAAGGGCCTCGATGTGCTTGTGCAGGCCGCCGCCAAGGTGCTCAAGGCCCTCCCGAAGGCGACCTTCGTACTTGTCGGAGAGGACGGCGGCATGAAGCCCCTCATCGAGAAGAGGGCCAGGGAGCTTGGCATCGAGAAGAGCCTCCTGCTCACGGGACACCTCAAGGACGAGGCCATGTTCAGGTCGGCCTTCGCGGCCTGCGATATCTTCGTCCTGCCGTCCATTTTCGAGGCCTTCGGCATCGTCATCCTCGAGGCCATGGCACTCGGCAGGCCCTGCGTCGCCACGAAGGTCGGAGGCGTTCCGGGCCTTATCGACGACGGTGAGACCGGCTTGCTGGTCGAGCCGAACGATCCGAGCGGTCTGGCAAAGGCCCTGCTTTCCTTGCTGAAGGACCCGGACAAGGCGGGGGCGATGGGCGCGAAGGCCAGGAAGGCCGTCGGCAAGGAGTTCACCTGGCCGCGAATAGTCGACAGGCTCGAGCAGGTCTACCGCGAGGTCCTGGCAGAATGAGCCTCTAGAACTTCAGGGTCGTTTTAAATATCTCCCTGAACAGGACGACCACCAATAATACCACGATGATGATGACCGGCAGCTCGACCAGCATCGCCTGGAACGGCGTGAAGGCCGGCTGCATGTTCTTCGTGAGGTTCACCCAGATGACTATGGTGTTGGATATCGCGATTATCATCGAGAAGGCGAACAGGATGGCCGACAGCCTCTTCGCCTCCCTGGACGCCTTGATGGACCTGGCCCTCTCGACCTTCCTACGGGCGACGTCCATGAAGACATTGACCCTGTTTTCGTGCTCTACGAGGGACATGACCTCGTGCAGCTTCCTGATGATGAGCACGGTCCTTGGGTCCGCATTAAGCATCTCGTCTCGGACGTCGTTGATGACGTAGCTGACGGTGTCCGAGATCTTCTCGAGCTTCCCCTCGTATACGCTGAGCTCCTTCTCGGTGAAGGTCGGGGGCGTCTCGTAGAGCTGCTGCTCGAGCTCGTTCGCTATGGCCATGTGGGTCGCCACACCGATCATGGTCTGGCTTACGATGTAGATGCATCGATTGACATCGGCGATCTCGCCGACCAATAGGACGCCCACGGGAGAGATGACCCATGCGTTCTCCCCGAAGTCCAGGACGGCCGTGGCTAGCATGGACATCTCGGCCGCCCCCAGGCTGCCCGTCTCCCTGAACAGGAGCTTCGCTATCCACATCTTGTCCTGGGCGGAAGATAGCATGTTCTCCCCGCCGATGATCACCCGGAAGCAGAAATGCTCCTTGGATATCTGGTCCACGTAGCCCTTGAGCATGTCCTCGGGCTCCAGGTCCTCGAGACCCGTAACGCCCTTGAGCAGCTCGTCGAGGTCCTTGCCCTCGACCGTCCGCTCCTTGAAGACCACCACGCCTTCTGTGAAAACGAAGGCCATCTCGCCCTTCTCCTTGTCCGCGAAGAAGCCCGCGTCCTCGAAATGGGTCTCAATCTTTTCCTTGAAGCGCTTCGACTTCTTCACTGGCGCGGAACAGCCGTCCAGGACCCTTACCTTGAACCCCTCGTCCCTGCCGTCCTTCTCCTCGGGCACAAGCATCCCTCCAGATCTCAGGGCCCCAATTTGACAGGTGCTCACATAGAGAAACGTAACTGAGGCCGCGTCATATCGTTCGATCCAACCAAAGGCAACGGTTTTTCCGCTTAAATCCCTTTCTAGTCTCTCTGATAAATTTTAGATACAATATATGTAATATACGTTAAACAATAACGTTAGGAAAGGTCACCGCATGATAAGAACGATGGCCGTCCCCAAGGCCCTAGCAATCCTCGCATTGCTATTGCTGGCATCGTCCGCCATCTTGCCCGTCCTCGGAGGCACATCCCGTGGCTCCCGGTCCATGGCCTATTCCACGAACTTCGAGAGCGGCGCCTCGGGATGGACCCACGGTGGAGCCAAGGACGAATGGGCCCTGGGCAAGCCCAGCAACGGCCCTGGCTACTGTCATTCGGGGACCCATTGCTGGGCCACCACGCTCAATGACACCTATGCCCCTGAGGCCAACGAATGGCTCCAATCGCCATCCATAGACCTGCAGGGCGCGAAATCCGGGAGCCTGGATTTTTGGCAGTACTACGACATCAGCGACTTCCTCGGCATCATGGTCGACAGGGGTTTCCTGGAGATATCCAACGACGGCGGGTCCTCCTACAAGCCCATCCGGAACTTCACCGGCAACTCATCGCAGTGGAGCTGGGAGCACGTGTCCGTGGACCTCAAGGACTTCCTGAACACAAAGATTCTCGTGAGGTTCCGACTGGTATCGGACGAGCTCTTCCAGGCCCCGGGCTGGGTCATCGACGACCTCAACGTCACAGTGAACGGGACCGGGGTGACAGGACATGATTTGGCCGTCACAGGCATAACGCCATCGCCCGCCGCCCCGAACGCTGGCCAGGACGTATCCGTACAGATCCTTGTCAGCGACCCGGGTCAATTCGACGAAAAGGGGGCGAAGGTGACCCTGAGCGTCCAGGACCCAAAAGACATGAGCATCATCTTCACCCAGTCCACGCAGATCGACCTCATCACCACGGGTACGACCTACAAGGTCAACATCATCTGGAGGCCCTCGACGAGCGGCCTTTTCATCCTCATTGGAAAGGTCTCCATCGACGGGGACATCCATCCACAGAACGATACCATGTCCACGAGGATCAAGGTCGGCACATATCCGCACGACGTGGCAATAGTATCGATCACCGAGAAACCGAACGGCCCGAAGGTCGGGACACAGGTCACCATCTCGGTGACGGTCCGTAACATGGGCTCCTCCGAGGAGCAGAAGGTCCCTGTCCACCTGCAGATCGCATCCTCAACGGGCACCATCGCCTTCGAGGACCATCGGCCCATCAACGACTTCATGCCGAACACCACGAGGACCGTGGACTTCACATGGACTCCGACCTTCCCGGACCTTTACATCGCTAGGGCCGGAGTGGATCTTAATGGCGACCCGACCATGGAGGACAACAGGGCCGAGCTCTACATCCTCGTGGCCAGGACCGGCGTCGACATGGGCGTCGTCACCGTAAAGGTCAATCCGAAGGATGCGGCACCAGGGGTCAGGCGGACCATCGTCGCGAGGGTCATGGAGATCGGGGACGTGAACGCCACGAACGTGGTCGTGTACTATTCGGTCTCCGATGACCGGGGCGTCCTGTTCCAGGGCAACACGACCTATTCCTATGTCACACCGGGCGAGACCAAGCAGGCGAGCTGGGATGTCTATCCGGACAGACCGGGCGTCTACACGGTCACGGTCCAGGTCAAGGCCGCCGGCGATGTAGAGCCCAACAACGATAAGGCCACCACGACATTCACTGTGTACTCGGCCTATCAGGACGTGGGCGTCGAGTCCCTTTCGGTGGTACCTAGGGATGGGGCCTCGGGCATCCAAAGGATGGTACTGGCCGAGGTGGGCAACTACGGTGATGTCCCGGAGGAGTTCAGGACCACGGTCCGCATAACGGACCCCGCCGGGACCCAGGCCTTGACCAAGGACTTCGATGTCAATCTAAAACCGGCCCAGAGGACCAACCTCTCGGTCGGATACACACCGACGGCCAATGGCAACTACACGGCGACCGCGATCATATACCTCGCCCAGGACGTGCAACCCGGCAACGACATGATGGCCACCAGTTTCATCGTCTCCAAACCGCAGCCTCACGACCTGGGGCTCGAGTCCTTGCAGGCGGACCCCAGGACCGCCTTTGCCGATGTCCCACGGAACCTGAGCGCCATGGTTTCTAACAATGGGAACACGACGGAGGACGGGCTCGTCGAGTTCACGGTCTATGACATGAACAAGGTCGCCAAGAGCTATTTCAATAAGAGCATCAAGCTGGACAAGGGGGCCACCGTGGCCGTCTCGGGCCTTTTCACCCCGGTCGTGCCCGGCACCTACGAGGTGAACGTGACGGTCAAGATCACCGACGGCAATATCGACACCCAGCCCGCGAACGACCGCATCAACGTCACGCTCATCGCCGAGGCGAGGCCTCCGGCCATCGACCTATCGGTGGACGGTATTGGGATCGACCCGGACCCGGGCGTGGTGGGCAATGCCATGACCATCATCGTTCTCATTGACAATCTGGGTGTCGGGACCGCCGAAGGCCTTGTGAACCTCGTCGTGACCGACCCGAGCTCCAAGACGACCAACCAGTCGGCCAAGGTGTCGGTCGGGCCACGGGGGACGAACCAGCTGACCTTCAAGATGACCCCTGCCATCGCCGGCGAATACACCGTGAAGGCCCATGTCGGTGTCACCGCCGGCGTGGACGCCAACACGAGCAACAATGACCTGACATCTAAGTTCAAGGTCGTGATCATAGGCATCAAGGACGCGGCCGTGACGAACCTGGTGGCCTCGACCAAGGGCGGTTGCGGCATGACCTTCGATGTCAGGGCCACGGTCAAGGACATAGGCACTGTGGCCCTGGGGACCGTGCCTGTCTCCCTCACGGTCACTGGGAACGGCCAGACCTTCAACTATGACACGACGGTGACCGTCCCGAAGAACGGCTCTGCCGAGGCCAGGTTCGGTTTCACAGCACCCAAGCCCGGAAATTACCAGTTCACCGTAAACGCACAGGCCCCTGGCGACGCGCAAGGCACCAACAACATAATGAGCGTTTCAGGCGAAGCCTGCAATATCAAGAACACCGGCACGAGGGTCGATACGGCCCTGTCGCCCTGGCCCTTCGTCATAATCCTCATCATCGTCGCCGTCGTCGGCGTCATCATCTATGATCATATGCAGGATAAGAAGAGGCCCAGGACCATGGCGCCAACAACGACGGTGGCGCCCCCGGTCAGACGGATACCACCACCGAGGCCGGCAAGGCCGGCCCAGCAGTTGCCAAGGGGGCCAACGAGGCCGCGTTACGGCGGCCAGAGGCCCATCCGATAGTTAAAAAGACACCTTCGCCAATACCATGAGATGTCCGAGGTGTGCCAACGGTCGAACGATTGACCTTTGGGGAGGGGTCCCCAGAGCACCCGTCCATCAAGGTCATTGGCTGCGGCGGCGCCGGTTGCAACATCGTCCGCGAGCTCGGGGCCTACAACATACCGCACCTCCAAAGGGCCTACCTGAACCAACGGAAGGAGCTAAAGCCCCACCATTTCAACGAAGCGCATACCATCCCCCTCGAGCTCGACCACCGGACGGACACCGAGCCCGAGCACGCCGAGGCCGCCACCTGGCGCGAGCACGAGCACATAAAGAAGTTCTTTGAGGGCGGTCCCCACGGGACGCACCTGACCTTCATTGTATGCGGTCTGGGCGGCATGACCGGCTCCGGTGCGGCACCGGCCCTGGCCGAGATTGCCAGGTCCCATGAATCGGTGACCGTGGCGCTGACCGTGCACCCGTTCAAGATCGAGGGCCCCCGACGCGAGAAGAACACCAAATGGTGCATGGAGCGGCTCGTCCTTCGGGCGCACAGCGTCGTCTGCATCCACAACGATAAGCTCATGGCCATAGCGCCGAACATCTCCTTCGCGCAGGCCCTCCAGGTCACCAACCAGATGGCCCTCATGCCCATCACGGAGATATCCATGCTCGCCACCCGGGACGACCTGAAGAACCTCAAGCATGTCCTGGACTGCACCGAGGTCCATATCGGTTTTGGCGGCGGGGACCTGAAAGGCGGCCTAACGGCCGCCGTGGACGAGGTCATGGGCAGCTTCATGCCCGGGACATCGCACAAGAAGGACGAATGGGACCGGGCCCTGATCACGGTCCGGGCAGGCCCCGATGTCCCGGACTCGGACCTGGAGAACATCGTTGGTTGCATATCGGCGGAGCTGCATCCGCACAGCAAGGTCCTATGGGGAACCATCCGCGATGACACCATGGACGGGGACGTCAAGATCATGGCCTTGGTAGGCCGGGGCCGGCGGTCCCATGATGCCGGGCACGGGAGCTTGGATTATTTCAAATGATAATGAAATATGATGAATAATCATTCTATTGAATGAATATATTATATATATATATATAAAGACCGGGACCGGACCCGGAACGAATTTCCATTACTTTTCGAGTATTGTCCGAATAATCGAAGATTGTCCGACAGTTCGAATGATGACCGACAACCCTTAAATATGCTCCGCGCAGAAGAGAGGAACAGACAATATGTCTGTAGGAGGAGAAAAATATGAAGGCGTTTGCAGTATTCGCGGGGATGTTAATGGTGATCGGATGCTTCGCGGGCATGGTAGTCGCGACGATTGGGAACGGCATGGATGGCAAGGCCGACCCCGACCGGGATGGGCTGACGAACTCCCAGGAATTCACTTGGGGAACGGACCCGACCAACCCCTCCACTGATGGCAGTGGTATCCTGGACGGCTGGCAGGTATGGTACGAGACCCACAGGGCGGTCAAGAAGGACGGAACGTGCTTCATTGACGCGAAGTACCACTTCGACCCTGCGAACGGGCTCGCTAACGGGAAGGACGGCGTAGTGGCCGACCTGACGCACCTGATCCAGCAGAGGGACGCGGACGCGAATGTCCTTACCAACGACCCGGACAACGATGGCTGGAACAACCTACACGAGTTCCTTGCCAGCACGGACCCGACGAACCCGGACTCCGACTCTGACGGCCTGATGGACAGCGTTGACGATAACCCACTGGTGGCAACCTCATCCGGCACTGGCGGCGGCGGCATGGGCGGCGGCGGCAGTGGTATCGGCGAAGCAGTCCTCTTCGCCTAAGGCGGCGGGGTGGAGGTCTCACGACCCCCTCCCCCCTCCCCATTCCCACACACCATTCCTGTTTTGGTCTCGATGCCCCCAGCATCGGAATAGGAAGTGGGGTTGAGGAGGAGGGGGTCCATTATTCCCCTTATATATTAATAAGGGGCAGGATTTTTGATTATTCGAACGGTGTCCGAATATTCGATTCTTGTTCGATTAGTGTTTAATATATACCCTTACAGAACAGAGAACCAGAAATATCTGGGGGTATGAAAGATGCAGAAGACGATCGCTTTGATGTTGTGCGGTGTGATGTTCTTTGCGGCATTCGCGAGCGTGGCAGTTGCCACGATCGGTAACGGCATGGACGGCAAGGCCGATCCGGACAGGGACGGCCTCACGAACTCTCAGGAATTCACTTGGGGAACGGACCCAACGAACCCCTCCACTGATGGCAGTGGTATCCTGGACGGCTGGCAGGTATGGTACGAGACCCACAGGGCGGTCAAGAAGGACGGAACGAACTTCATTGACGCGAAGTACCACTTCGACCCTGCGAACGGGCTCGCTAACGGGAAGGACGGCGTAGTGGCCGACCTGGTTCACCTGATCCAGCAGAGGGACGCGGACGCCAATGTCCTTACCAACGACCCGGACAACGATGGCTGGAACAACCTACATGAGTTCCTTGCCAGCACGGACCCGACGAACCCGGACTCCGACTCTGACGGCCTGATGGATAGCGTTGACCCAGACCCACTGGTTGCAACCTCATCCGGCAGCGGCGGCGGCGGCATGGGCGGCGGCGGCAGCGGTCAGGGCCAGGGTCAGGGCCAGGGCGGCTCTGGCAGCGGTTCCGGCAGCGGCCAGGGATCTGGCAGCGGCTCCGGTAGCGGCTCCGGAAACGGCGCAGGCTCCGGCAGTGGCAGCGGCAGCGGTTCTGGCAGCGGCCAGGGCACCGGCTCTGGCAGCGGTTCCGGCAGTGGCTCGGGCAGCGGCTCGGGCGCTGGCTCTGGCAACGGCGGGAACGGTAACGGGGACGGGAACGGCAACGGGAATGGCGACGGTCACGGCACCGGCGACGGTGGCGGCGGGAACGGCCCGAACAACCCAGGCCCAGGCCCACACACAACCTTGCCCCAGATCAGGATACTCCTGACATCCACGGTCCCAACGACCATCACGAAGGGCCAGGCGTTCACCATCAGCGGGCACATTGAATTCTGGTCAGATGTGACTGGATGGACCCCGCTCGACGCCAACATGAACGTGAAGATCCAAATAAACTTCACGAACGGCCAGGTCACCCCGGTCGGCAGTGGTATCGCTAACCTGCAGGGCGCAGTGGGCTACGGGTACTTCACGGTGAACTGTGTGGTGCCAGGCGCCTCGAGCGCTGGCCTCGGCAAGCTCGCTGTCCACGGAATGGGCAACGAGTTCTACTCTGAGGGCTGGTTCGTTGAGTGAGCAGATAGATCAGTGAACGATGGGTGAGGCCCTGCCTCACCCTTCTTTTTCATTTGTTTTCAGCATCCTTTGACACCATTGTCTTCTTTTCATCGATTTCTGCCAAAATGGGCCTTTAATTATATACCCTCCAAGAACAGGCCAATAAGATAAGAAAAAGGACGATTTCTAAAAAAATGGGTTTTTCCTCTAGGTACTATAAGGATACCCTTTAAATACCTACCTTAAATACCCTATATAAACAGCATGATTATTCGAATTACGTATGATAAGGTATTTATTAATAAGGTCCTTGTATTGTAATCAGAAGCAAATCAAGTGTCAAGATCAACTCTGAGGTGAAAAAATGAGAAAGTATTTGGCGATTGGATTCGCCACGATAATGGTGTGTGCGGCGTTTGCGACCATGGCAGTTGCCACGATAGGCAATGGCATGGACGGTAAGGCTGACCCAGACCGAGATGGCCTTACGAACTCCCAGGAATTCACGTGGGGAACGGACCCGACGAACCCATCAACGGACGGTAGCGGGATCCTGGATGGCTGGCAGGTATGGTACGAGACGCACAGGGCGGTCAAGAAGGACGGAACGAACTTCATTGACGCGAAGTACCACTTCGACCCGGCCAACGGGCTCGCTAATGGGAAGGACGGCGTTGTAGCAGACTTGACGCATCTGATCCAGCAGAGGGATGCGGACGCGAACGTCCTTACCAACGACCCGGACAACGATGGCTGGAACAACCTACATGAGTTCCTTGCCAGCACGGACCCGACCAACCCGGACTCCGACAGCGACGGCCTGATGGACAGTGTTGACCCAGACCCACTGGTTGCAACCTCATCCGGCAGTGGCGGCGGCGGCATGGGCGGCGGCGGCAGCGGTCAGGGCCAGGGCCAGGGCCAGGGTGGCCAGGGCAGCGGCTCCGGTAGCGGCTCCGGCAGCGGCTCGGGCAGCGGCTCGGGCAGCGGCAGCGGCTCCGGAAACGGTGCAGGCTCCGGCAGCGGCTCGGGCAGCGGCTCGGGCAGCGGCCAGGGCAGCGGCTCCGGCAGTGGCAGTGGCTCCGGCAGCGGCCAGGGCAGCGGCTCGGGCAGTGGCTCGGGCAGCGGCAGTGGCAGCGGCTCCGGCAGTGGCAGTGGCTCGGGCAGCGGCTCGGGCGCTGGCTCCGGTAACGGTGGCGCGGGCCAGGGCAGCGGCTCCGGCAGCGGCTCCGGCAGTGGCCAGGGCGCTGGTCAGGGTGCCGGCGGCGGTGGCCAGGGAGCTGGCGGCGGGCAGCAGGGCGGCTCCGGTGGAAGCGCTGGCGGCCAGGGCGCTGGTGGTCAGCAGGGTGGAGCTCAGGGCAGCGGCGGAACTAACGGTGGCGGCAACGGTGGCGCAGGACAGAACGGCAACCAGAACAACAGGCCACAGATAAGGATCGTGTTGACCTCGACGGTCCCAAGCCAGATCACAAAGGGACAGGTCTTCACAATCAGCGGCCACATCGAGTACTTCGATGCCTTGGGCGGAGTTTGGAAGCCGATCGACAGCAAGATGGGCGTGTCCATCCAGGTAAACTTCACGAACGGACAGTCCTTCGTTGTCGGTAACGGGAACGCGGACCAGTCGGGCGCGGCCGGCTTCGGGTACTTCACGCTGAACTGCGTGGTCCCCGGTGCCTCGCTGAGCGGCCTAGGCAAGCTCGCGGTCCACGGCTTGGGCAACACCTA
>Ga0315295_10000389_pt1 | contig 37577 bp, 29 predicted proteins | sample YL17G14_0_MG_FD_204453 | JGI IMG/M metagenome (GOLD analysis project Ga0315295, IMG submission 204453) | Sediment microbial communities from Yellowstone Lake, YNP, Wyoming, USA - YL17G14_0 | ecosystem: Environmental > Aquatic > Freshwater > Lake > Sediment | place: USA: Wyoming | collected...
GAACCTGTATTTTTACACCCCGATCGCCAGCGATTTTTTCTCCCCCGCCACCCTGGTTCTCCTCTCCTGCGCGGAAACCGGCGCGGGGGATTACTGCGGATTGCCGGATGAATTTGACGATTACTTCGCCGCGGTCAAGCGCGAGGAAGGGGCGATCGTCCACCTGACCGGCGTGCCCGGGCAGGACCGCCAGGTCTGGGTGGACAGCCTGTTCATGGATGGAGCTTATCTGATCGAGCGCGGGCGGGAGACGGGGGACCCCGGCTGGTACGCCGAGGCCGCCTCCCAGTTTGTGCGGTTCGACCGGATCCTTTCCGACCCGGCCACGGGGCTTTTAAACCACGGCTTTGACTTCGCAACCGGCCGGATGATGAACGATCCGGGCGTCTTCTGGGCCCGGGGCAACGCCTGGTACCTGGCCTCGCTCGGGAACCTCCTCACGGTTCTGCCGCCGGACCACCCCGACCGCGCCGGGCTCGAAGCCCTGTGGCGGAAAAGGGTCGAATCGATCCTGCCCCGGCAAAACGAAGACGGCTCCTGGAACACTCTCCTTTTGGAGATTGCCGGCAACTATGCCGAGACCTCGGCCACCGCCCTCTTCGCCTTCGGCCTGGCGACCGGCCTGGAGGCGGGCCTGACGGACGCCGGGGCCCGGGAAGCGGTCTTCCAGGCGCTGGATTATCTCAACGGGATTATTTACGAGTCCGGCGGCCGTCATTTCCTGCCCGATACCTCAGGCGGGACAAGTCCCGGGACGGCGGAATATTACCTTTCCATCCCCCGGGTCATAAACCAGAATTACGGGATCGGCGCCTACATCCTGGCCGCGATCGAGACCGCCCGCCTCCGGGGCGAAATCGAATAGCCACCGCGCCCATTTTCTCGTTTACAGATTTAAAGAAGAAAAGCCGAAATAAAGCTTGCTATTGCTAAAACTGGATTCCCCCGTATCAAGTACGGGGCAGGCTTAATCAAGCCCGGAATGATGACCTATGGCAAAGGGGTTAACTCGAAACTGTTCTGGTCTATTTGGTCTATTTGGTCTATTTGGTCTATTTGGTCTATCTAGTCTATCTGGTTTCTCTGGTTTCTTTGTTTTTCATTCCGTAATCGTCAATCTATTTATCCCGAGGTCTTGCGAGGGACAATCGTCAATCGTCAATTTATTAAACCCGAAACTCGGAACCCGTTATTTCGAGGTACTCACGCTTAACCCCTGCACCACCGCCGAGGGGAGGCGTAGCATCGGGTCGCGGTCGGAGCTTAAGGCCACGTCCTTTTTGAAAAGATCGTAGATGTTGCCCGCGATCATCGTGTTTTTCACCCGCCCGATGATCTTCCCTTTCTTGATCCGGAACCCGAGCGCCACGTTCCCGGAAAAGTCGCCGTTGATCATGTTGCTCTGCCCGTAGCCGATCAGCTCGCGGATGAAAATCCCGTCATCGATGGAAGCCAGCAGGTCCCCGCTTTTCTCCGCCCCCGGGAGGACCTCCGGCGAATAAGGCATGCAGCCTCGGTTGCCGGTCGGCTCCGCCCCGGCCATCCCGGCGGAATCGAGATCATAAAGGAAATTCTTCAACACCCCTTTTTCAACCATCATCATCACCCGGGTGGGGATGCCGTCGCCGTCGATCTCGGCGGCCCCGGGGGAGAAATCCCAGTGCGGATCGTCCCGGATGGTCAACCCCGGATCGAAAATCTGTTCCCCCAGGCGGCCGCGGAGGGGGGAATCGCCCTTGGCCACGTTCCGGCCGTTCACGCCGAGAACGAGGGGCCAGAGAAACATCCCCAGGACCTCCGGGGGCAAAAAGGCCGGGAGTTTGCCTTCCGGCGACTCGACGATTTTCTCCCCGTGTTTCAGGTCGAAAAGAAGCCGTTCCGTGATCAGGTCGGGATTGTAGAAATCGTTAACCTCCCGGAAGGAATGCCCGTGGCCGACGAAAAGCATGTCCGTTCCTTCGGTTTTCTGGGCCAGGGAACCCAGGGACCAGGCGGTGTCTTCGAAACGGTGGGATACCCCTCCGCTGGTAACCAGCAAACCTTCCGAGACGGAGCGCGAGCCCTGGGCCTCGATAAAAAGATCGGGATTGTAGCGTTTCAGGGCGTCCACCATTTTCCGGCAGTTCTCGATCAGGCCCTCGCGCGTGATTTTCACCGTTTTCCCCGAATATTTCTTCACCTTCTTGGTCTCGGCCGGGGCGGGATAGGCGGAAAAGTGCGCCGGGCTCCCCACCCGGGCCAGGGAAATCGCCCGACTAATCATTTCCGGGAGGTCGGCCGGATCGTTGCCCGCGGTGGTCCCCCTCTTTCCCTCCACCAGGACCTCGATGACATAGGCCGAGCTCCGGCGGACCTCGGTATCCTTGAGCCTCCCGGCCGAGAACGAACAGCCGATCGCCTCGCCCCGGCTGAAGGACAGCTTGGCCCCCTGGGCGCCCTGCTTTTTGGCCACGTCGAGGCCGTGGAGAAGCTCGGCCCGCATTTTATCGAGATTGGAATCCGGCACTTTGCCTCCCTATAGTATAACTTTGCGTTCTACGGTTGCGGTTGCGCTGCTCGTATCGTCAACAGTAATTCGTCAATCGTCTGAAACTCTCCCCTTGCCCCTCCCTCCCAGGGAGGGGAGACAAACCGTAACCGAAAACCGCATGCCCAAACAAGCCGCCCAACCGATCAACGATTTACTTCCCACCTATAACAACATCTCTAATCCTGAGATGCGGCGCTCCGTCGGTTACCGGGAGCGGGCTTTGGCCGCCCTTGCCGCAGCCGCCGCCTTTCTGCAGGATCTTCAGGTCATTTCCGAATCCATCGATGTTGTGAAGCGTCTGAAAGACGTTGCCGGTCAGGACCACGTCCCGGACCAGCTCCCCAACCTGGCCGTTCTCGATCCGGTATCCGTAGGCGGCGGAAAAGGTGAACACCTCCATCATCGTCTGCCCGCCCATCATCCCGCGGGCGTATATCCCCCGGTCCACGCCGGCCAGAAGTTCTTTAAAACTCATTTTCCCCGCCTCGATGTAGGTGTTGGTCATCCTGACAATCGGCGGCACTCCTCTCCCGATGGCCCGGGCGTTGCCGGTGGGCTTTTCCCCCATCTTGGCCGCGGTCTCCAGGGAATGCAGGTGCCCCACTAGTTTCCCTTCCCTGATCAGGTAGGTTTTGCCGGTCGGGGTCCCCTCGTCGTCGAAAGCCTGCGTGCCCAGGAGGCCGGGGTGGGAGCCGTCATCCACGATGTTCAATTCCTTTACACCCATCTCCCGCCCGATCACCATCAGGTCCCGCACCTGGGGATTCTCGTAGAGAAAATCCGATTCGGAGAGGTGCCCGAAGGCCTCGTGGGCGAAGACCCCGCCCATCTCCTGATCGAGGACCACCGGGTAAACCCCGCCGGGGCAGGGAGGCGCCTTCAGGAGCTTGACCGCCCGCCGCGCGGTTTCCTCCGCCAGGGCCTCGAGACCCTGGACGACATTGAAAGTGGTTTTGGAAGAAACCGCGTCGTAGGCCCGCTGGACGAGCGCCCCGTCCCGGGCGACCGCGGAAAGGGCCAGGATCACCCGGGGCCTTTCCTCCCGGAAATAATTCCCGCGCGAAGAGGCGAAGTGCACGGTCCGGAAGGAATCGCCGTAGGTGGCCTGGGTGGTGGCGATCGACTTGTCGGTCTTCAAAAGGATCGTGTTGTAACCGGAAAGGATCTTGATCTTGTCGTCCAGGCTCACCCCCCGGAAATCCCGCTCCAGCCGGGCGGGGACCTCCGCGTTTGCGGGCCCGGCGGTTTCCGCGAGCTCGGTTTTTTCCCGTCCGACCAGGGCCGCGCCCTCGCCGGCCTCCCTGATCCCGTTTTCCAGGTCCTCCAGGGAATCGAAGACGGCCATCCCCCACCCGCCCCGGGTGCAGGCCCGGACGATCCCACCGGAGAGCTTGCTGGAGGAAACGCTGTCGATCTCCTGGCCCCGGAAGGTGATGGAGTTCGAGTCATTGATCTCGAACCGGACCTCGGTGTAATCGGCGGAGCTTTTTTTCAGGGCGGAGACAAGCCGGTCTTTCACGAAACCTCCCTCTGGATTATCAAAATTGACGATTGACGATTGTCCCTCGCAAGACCTCGGGATAAATAGATTGACGAATTATAAACCCATTACAAACTTAGCGGCATTAAGACCATTAGAATCGTTATCTTAGGTTAGCTCGAGTTTTTAACTCCTTGATCTTTTCCTTCTGGCCCGGGATTTTAAAATTTCTTCAATTGTCATTCGTCAATCGTCATTTCCCTTGGTTTCTTTGGTTTTCACTCTACAATCGTCATTCGTCAATCGTCAATTTTTCTTAGGTTTTCAGGATTACCCTGATCGCATCCAGCTCCGGGATGCCGTCGGCGAGAAGCTCGATCCCCTCCGGTCCGCTCGCCCCCAGGCCGAGCTCGATCGCCCGCCTGATCATGACCTGGTTCCAGACACTCACGTCCTGGATCCGGGCCTCGGTCCCCAGGTATTTCAGGAGCGAAAGCCCGAAGACGTCGCAGGCGACCGGGTCACGCGAGGCGATGATCAGGTCGGGATCCCGCACGTCCCCCTCGTGCGGACCCTCGGTGACAAAAACCTTGGTGGCGTCCATAACGTAAAGGTCGGCCCGGACCGCGAGATGGATCTCGGCGATCATGCTCCCGAATTTGGGTTCCAGCGCCAGTAAATGCAGTTTGAACTGCCGGTCGGCGGGGGAGGTGATCCCCACCCAGTTTTTCAGGGCCATGGTGAAATAGGCGATCCGGTGGGTCTTGGCCACCGGCATGCTGATGACATGATCCACCTGCTGGATCAGGGCGGGGATCGAAAACCCCTGCGTCCAGTTCTCAGCCCCGGCGGGATTGACCTGTACCCACTCGCCGTCGTCAAAGGGAATGACCTCGGCCCCGGCATCCCGGGCAACATCGCCGATCCCCGTCACATCCAGGATCTTGGTGGTCGGGTCGATATACCAGCTCCGGTCGGAAAGAATGACCCGGCCCGGGTCTTTCTCCTTGACCAGGTCGATCATGGCGGAGACCACCTCCGGGTTGGTGGTGGCGGGAAAAGGATCGGGGGAGTTGAGATTGGGCTTGAGCAGAACCGTCTGGCCCGGCTGGATGAAATCCAGACCCCCGGAAAGCTCCACCGCCCGCCGGACCGAGTCGGCCACGGTAGTCTTCCGGACGGCCGCGACGATCGACTTGGCCTGGACGGCTTCCTGGCCCCCGCCCCCGCAGCCGGAAAGCAGGGGGGGAAGGTGCGAGGAGAGCCAGAGCCCGCCCGCGGCCGTCCCGGCCTTCTTGATGAACTGCCGCCGGGTGAACTTATGTGGGAATCCTTTACCCATCACCAATATTAATGTAGGGGCGGCACGGAGTTTATCCTGAGCAAATTCGAAGGGTTGCCGCCCGAGAAGGGAGCCAGTCCCTCGATTTCACTCGGGATAAATGAAATGGTTTATCCTGAAGGGACTCATCCTGAAGGGCTCCCCTACAAATTAGATTCTTCACTTCGTTCAGAATGACAGAAATTTCTCCGCGCTCACTGTTCCCTGCTCGCTTCTGATTTACCGGGCGGGACGCCCAGCCTCCTGTCGTTTTGCTGGTCTGTTGGTCTGCTGGTTTATTTCCCTGCTGGTCTGTTGGTCTGTTGGTCTTATATCCTGGGTTTGTATCCCGGACCGGAGATCTTGGGAAAAATCTGGTTTAAAAGCCGGCCGGCGCCCAGGGAAAGCCTCGGGATCCAGGTGCCCTCGTAGCCCTTGAGCTCGAGGTAGCGGTCCACGGCAAAATCCACCGGGCCCCCCGCCGGGGGTTTGTAGTTGGGCCTCTCCTTCATCGATACCCCCCGGTTCTTGTCGCACTTGTAGACACACACCCCGCAGCCGATACAGCGCATCAGGTTGACCTCGGCCTTCTTGTTTTCAACCTTGATCGCGTTCATCGGGCAGAATTTGACGCAGGTGCCGCAACCCTTGCATTTCGCCTGATCCACCTCCGCCTCGAAATGGCTCTGGACCACGATGGTGGGGATGTTGAACTCGGTCAGGATCCGGAGGGCCCCGCAGCAGTCGCCGCAGCAGGAGCACATCTGCATCGGGTCGGCCAGGTTGTCCACCATGTTGACCAGTCCCGCGTCGGCCGCCCGGGCCTTGGTTTCCAGGAATTCCTTCTTGTCCACCCGCCGGGCCCAGCCCTTCTCCACCGCGATGTCCGCGAGCAGGCCCATGCCCCCGCAGACATCCTTGGGCTTGCCGCACCATTTCCCCATCAGGTCGGCTTGGTGGCGGCAGGCGCAAACGTTAACCCGGCAAAAACTTTTATTCCGGTCGATGATCTCGGAGTAAATATCGGTGTCGAGCGCCAGGACGTTGAGCCCGGGGGTCCGGTCGATCGCCTTTTCAATCGATATGACCCGGCCGAACCGCAATTCCTTGCCCTCGACGCGGGGCTTGAGCCAGGTGAAGAACTCCGCGTAAAATTCCTCGAAGAGGCGGGCGAATTCCCGGAAATACTCCCCCTTCTCCCCCCGGCTGACCACCATCTGGGCCTCGAAGATCCCGGGGGCGAGCCCCATGAACCCGTAAACCTGCAGTCCCTTGACCTTGAGCCCGAGGATCAGGGCCCGGTCCGAGAGGGACTTGAGAATCGGCTCGACCTCGGCCACCGGGCGATTCATCTTCCGGGCGACCGCCCGGGCGGTGGTGCCGAGGAAGCTCAGCTTCTCCACGATCTCCGCCTCCTCCTCCGTAAAAAGAAAGGTGACGATCTTGAGGAGGGAATCGGGGACGATGACGTCTTCCCAGGATTTTTTGAAAACAAACTTTTCCGCGAGCCTTCGATACGCCGGGCTGGTCTGCATGTTCACCTCTTTTTTTGAGACCCTTTCAAGGGTATTCCGAGTAAAATATTTATTTTTCCGATATGGACTGCATCGGCTTGCCGATGCATGCAGGAGCAAGCTCCTGCACTCCATAAAAAAAACCGGATTAGCTTATGTTATGCTTTTTTTCAGAATACCCTTTATTAATATTATTTCATACGGGTCCCGCTTTCGAAAGGAATCCGCCCCCGTTCCTCGCCGCTGCAAGACCGCGGGGGAACTTTCTCAAAACTATCCTTAAGCTTTGGGTTGTCATTCCTGCGAAAACAGGAATCTAGACAAATAAAAAAACTGGATTCCGCATCAAGTGCGGAATGACGGAAATAAGGTAATCCCGTGGCAAGACCACGGGGAATTGCAAGTTAAAAGCTGATGAACTTTTTCGGTTCCAGATTGGTTTCAAATGTCCAGAAATAGGCCTGGCCGTGGGGGATCCGGAGGATGATGAAGTTGGGGTTATCCGGGCTCTGGATCATCTTCTTTAAAAACGGCCGGTCGTTGAAGATGCGTTCCCGGATTTTCGGGTCGTTCACGAACTCGATCTTCCCCGCCACCCGGAGCATCCGGTCACCTTTCGGGGTGAGGAAGCAAACCTCGACCTGGGGGTTCTTCTGGAGCTGGCCGTACATCTCCTTCATCCTCCCGATCTGGAGGTAGAACCCGGTCTCATCGGCGTGGCAGAACAGGAGCGCCCGCACCCGGGGCTGGCTGCCTTCCTGAGTGGCGAGGTGGCAGATCTTGTTCTCGTTGGCGAATTTCCGGCAATCATTGAGGTCCATTTTCCTCCCCCTTTCCAAACCGTTTTTTAATCTTCTGGGTGAACGATTCCACGATCAGGAAGAGCGCCGGGATCGTGTACATGGTGAAGAAGGCGGAGATCCCGATCCCCCCGATGGAGGTCACCGCGATCGGGCGCATGAACTCCGAGCCCGAGCCCTTGGGGAGCTGGGGCAGGATCCCCACGATCACCGCCAGCGTGGTCATCAGCACCGCCCGGAACTTGACGATGGAGGCGTCCTGCACGCAGAAGACGAGGTCGCCGGCCTTGTTCCGCATGTTCTCCATCGCGTAGTCGATGATCAGGATGGCGTTATTGACCACGATCCCCACCAGCATGACGATGGCCATCATCGACATCAGATTGAAGCTGGTTCCGGAGAAGAAGAGGGCCACGATCACCCCTACGAGCCCGAGGGGGACGGCGGCCATGATCGTGATGGGATGGATCATCGAATCCAGGATCGCCGCGAGGAGCATGTAGGTGAGGATGACCGCCAGGATAAAGGCGAACACAATGTTGGAGCTGGTCTCTTCCTGCATCTGCACGTTGCGCCCGAACTTGTAGTAATACCCCGGCGGGAACTTAAAATCCTTCAGTTTCTGCTGGATCAGGGGTACGTTCTCCGTCTGGGACTTGTTGGAGAGGTAACCCTGGAGCGTGATCACCCGCGCCTTTTCTTTTCGTTCCAGGCTCGCGATCCCACGGACGCGCTTGAAGGTTCCCAGCGTGGAAAGCGGCACCTGGCCCTTCGTGGTCGGTACCCGGTAGGTCTTCAAATCCTGCACCGAGTTCCGGTCGGGCTCCGCCAGGCGGACCTTGACCTCGTATTCCTCCCCGCCCATCCGGAGAACCCCGGCCTTCTCCCCCTCGATCGAATCGCGGAGGGTGAGCCCGAGGGCCACGTTGGGAACCCCGTACTTCGAGCGCCGGTAGGCGTCGGGAATGAAATGCACCTCGTCCTTGGGCTCGCGGTAGGTGTTGAAAACCGCCCGGAAATTCCCGGTGGCCATGATCGCCTCCCGGACCTCCCGGGAGATCCCGGCCAGCACCTGGTAGTCGGGCCCGTAGACCTCCACGTCGATATCGGCCTGCGAGCCGGCGTGCTTCTCCCCCATCACCACGATCTCCGCCCCCGGGATTTTAGCCAGGGAGGGCTGGAGGGTGTACATGATTTCCTTGTCCGAGCGGGTCCGCTTCATCTTGTCGATCAGCCTGACCCTGACATCGATCTCGTCGAAGCCGACATCGCGCCCCCCCGCCCGGGCGGTGTAATCGAGCATCTCGTTGGGGATCTCGGCTCGGATCACCCTTTCGATCTCGGAAAGCATCTGGGCGGCCGCGGTTTCCGTGGCCCCCTTGGGGAGCTGGGCCGTGACCGTAAACAGGTTCTGGTCACCCTGGGGGAAGAACTCCCCCCCCACGAACTTCATCAGGAAAAAAGAGGAGAAGAAAATCAGCAGGGTGATTGCGCTGGTCCAGTAGGGATGGCGGAGGGCCGGCGCGAGGGAGCGGGCATAGCGGCCCTGGACGAACTGTAGGCCCCGGTCGAACCAGAGGAGGGGAATGTGGAGGAAACGGAAAAAGCCGGTTTCGCCCCCCTTCTTCTTCTCCTTGATCAGATGGGCCGCGAGCATGGGGGTGAGGGAGAAGGAGGCGAAGATCGAGAAAGCCGTGGCGTAGACCACGGTCAGCCCGAACTGGTAGAAGAACATCCCCACGATCCCGCCCATGAAGGCGATCGGGGCGAAGACCACCACGTTGGTGCCGGCCGAGGCGATCACCGCCACCAGCACCCCCTGGGTGCCGATCACCGCGGCCTCCCGGGGACCCTTCCCTTTCTCAATGAAGCGCGTGATGTTCTCCAACACCACGATCGCGTTGGCCACCAGGGCCCCGATGGAAACACCCAGGGCGGAGAGGGTCATGACGTTGATCGTGAATTTGGAGAAGCCCATGAGCATGAAGGCCGAGATGATCGAGGTGGGGATGACCACCGCGGCCACGAAGGTGACCCGGATGTCGCGGAGGAAGATCCAGAGCAGGAGGGCGCAGAGGAGGATGCCCTGGATGATGTTATTGAGCGCGTCCCGGACCGCGTTGCGGATGTAGGTGGAGGCGTCGTCGGCGACCACGATGTCCGTTCCCTCGGGCAGGAGCTTCCGGATCTCCTTGATCTTCCGGTAGGTGCCGTCGGCTACCGCGATGGTGTTTCCGTCGGAGCGCTTGTAGACGTCGAGGAGCACGGCGTTCTCGCCCGTGTAATGGACGAGCGAGTTGACCTCCTCGCTCCCGTCCTCCACCCGGGCCACGTCCGAGAGGCGGATCACGCTCCCCCGGTAGGGCACCGGGAAGGTCAGGTTGGCGATTTCTTTGGGGGTGCGGGACTCGCCTTTAAAACGGACCCCGATCTCGCGGGTCTTCTGCTTCAGGTTCCCCGCAGGGATATCGAGGTTCTGCTGGCCGACCACCTGGAGGAGGTCGAGGACCGAGATCCCATACTGGGCCAACCGGTCCAGCCGGGCCCAGACGTTGATCTGGCGCTTGGCCCCGCCGATGACGTCCACCTTGGCCACCCCCGAGACCTGCCCGAAGAGGTTCTTGAGCTTCTTGTCGGCGAGTTCGTAGAGCTCGGTGCTGGAGAGATTCCGCGACCGGAGAGCGAGTTTGACCACCGGGATGCTCAGGGGATCGAACTTGGCGATCACCGGGTCCTCGGCGGCCTCGGGAAAATCGCGCTTGATCTGCTCGACCTTGTCCTTCACCTCCAGGGCCTTGATGTTGATGTCCACCCCCAGGTTGAACTCCACGATCGTCCAGGCGTAGCCTTCGTAGACCCGCGAGGTGATTTGCTTGATGTCGGAGATGTTGGAGACCTCGTCCTCGATTTTCCGGACCATCTGGCTCTCGAGTTCCTCCGGCCCGGCCCCGGGGTAAACCGAGATGATCTGGGCGAGGGGGAAGTTGAGCTCGGGGAAGAGGTCCACCACCATCCGCCGGTAGCCCACGAACCCGAGGACCACAAAGACGGAAACCGCCATGATGGTGGTGACCGGACGACGGACGAATGAGTCAATCCAACCCAATTGCTAACCCCTTCTAAAAATCAAATTCCAATTACCAAGCACCAATAACCAAACAAATTCCAATGACCAAAATCAAAAAATATTTTCACCCTCTCCTCTCCGAGCCGGAGGTTCCTACGAGCCGGAGGCCCCACCCTCCCCCATCCAGGGGGAGGGAAATTCTTGCCGCGAATCTTCTAAGTCTCCCCTCCCTTGGCGTGCCCCGCCAAAGGCGGGGAGGGGAGGGGATGAAGGGGAGGGTGGCCAAATTTCCTCTACCAAACATACGCTTTGCTCTCTGCTCTATGCTTATTAGTTTTTCCCCTGCTCCTGAATCCTGAGCTTGGCCCCGTCCTTCAATTGACCCTGCCCGGAGAGCACCACCGGCCAGGCCGGGTTCAGGCCCTCCAGGGAGGAATAGTCGTCGTTTTCCGCCGCCACCCGCACGCTCACCTTGCGGGCGAGGTCGCCCTCAGCCTGGAAGACGCACTCGTTGCCCTCGGAATCGCGGAAGCGGGCGCGGGAATCCACCGCGGTGGCGTTATCCGCGGAGAAGATCCGGACCCCGACTGTTACGTAGGTGCCGATCTGAAGATCGCGCCCCTCGTTATCGAGCGCCATCTCCAAGTCGAAAAGCCCGGTGTCGGGATTGGCCCCCAGGGAGACCCGCTCGATCTTTCCCAGGTGTTCCTTCCCGGGGGCGGTGACGAGCCGGACCGGCTGGCCGGCCCGGAGCTCGGCCACGTCGTGGTCGGAGACCGCGGCCACCACCCGCAGCTGGTCGAGGGCGGAAACCATGGCCAGGGTTTTGTCCCGCTCACCCCGCTCGGCCCGCTCGACCCGCTCCCCTACCCGCGCGTAAAGCGCCATCAGCGTCCCGCCGATGGGGCTCGAGATCTGGACCGAAGCGTCGGCCTGCTCCAGGTTGGTCCGGGCCGATTCCATCGCGAGCCGGATCTTCTCCAGGATATCCGCGGAGATTCCGCCCGAATCGTAAAGGGCTTTATACCTTTCGTATTCCTTCCGGGCCTCCTCGTAAACCGAGCGCAGGAGCTTGCTCTGCGAGAAGTTCTTGGGATCGCTCTCATCCAGGATGATGATGGGGGCATCCTTTTTCACCTCGTCGCCCACCTGGTAGCGGATGGACGCCACCCGGGCCGAAACCGGGGTGGAGATTAAAGCCTGGCGGTAGCCCTCGACCTTGCCCGGGATCTCCCGCCAGACCTCGAAGGGCCCGACCCGGACCGGGACCACCTCCACCGGGAAACCCTCCCGCATCTGAATGTCTTCGATCCCCTCGGGCTTTTTCTGTTCCTGGCCCTTGACCGCGGCGATCCGGGCGGCGATCCCCCCCAGAACCGCCAATCCCAAAAGCAGCGGGACGATCCATTTCTTCATGGCTGACTCCTTGGCATTTCGGTCGTGTAGCTTTGAATTTTATAAAGGTTAAGGTTCACATCCTCCATGGTTTTCGAGAGCAAAAGCCGGGCCCGGGTCAGGGAAAGTTCCGCGTCCCGGAGCTCGGTCAGACTCCCGAGGCCCGACTGGTAGCGGAGCTGGGAGAGCCCGTAGGCCTTCTCCGCAAGCTTGACCATTTCCCCCACCGCCTCGAGTTCCTTCCGGGAAGAAAGGTAGGCCAGGTAGGCGTTTTCAAGGTCGAGGGCCAGGAGCTTCCGCACCTTCACGAGATCGATCCGGCTCTTGTTCAACTCACGGAAGGCCTGGTTCTTCTTGGCGTTCTTCACCCCCCCCTCGTAGATGGGAATTGTCACCTGGACGCCGGCGACCAGGGTCTCCGAAAAGTCGTCGCCCTTGGGGAAAAAAGCGTCGGAATTTCCGGAATACCCGAAGCTCCCGAAAGCCGCCACCAGGGGGAAATAATCGGCTCGGTTGGCCTGGTAAAGACTCTGGTTGACCTTCACCAGCTGTTCCAGGGCTTTGAGCGAGGGCTCATTTTCCCGCATCGCCTGGAGGAGGTTTTCGAATTCCAGCTCGGGAAACGACTCGTTGTAGGAATCGGTGAGCGTAACCTCCTCCGCAGAATCCAGGCCGATGATCACCTTCAGGTAATTCCGGGCCAGGCGGTATCCGTTTTCGGCATTGATCAGTTCGATCCGGCGGTTGTTCAACTCGACCGCGTGCCCCATCACCTCGAATTCCGATCCCAGGCCGGATTTCTGCCTCTGGGTGATGATCTCGTGGTCCTTGAGGGTATTTTCCAGGGAGATCCGGGCGATCTGCAGGGCCTCCCGGGCCAGGAGGGAGTTCAGGTAAGACTCCTGCACCTGCAGGATGACCCCGCGTTCCTGCCGGGAATAATTATATTCGGCGGCCGCGCTGCCGGCCCGGGCCGCCCGGTAGTAACTCATGACCCGGCCGGAGGTGAAAAGAACCTGGGAAGCGGTGAGGCCCAGGCTGTGTTCGTTCTTATACTTGGCGGGGTATTCGTGGGAAACCAGGTAATAACCCTGCGGGTTATCCGGCCCGGGAGGGTTTTGCAGGTCCGCGCCCAGGAGCGAGCCGCTCTCCGACCGGGCCGGAAGGGCGGAATCGAAAACCGGGACCTTCACGATGTCGAAATAATGGCTGTAATTGTAGGAAGCCCCCAGCGTGGGGAGAAACGCGCCCCGCGCCTCCCTCACCCGCTCCCTCGCGGTTTCCCGGTCCTCCCGGTTTTTTTTCAGATCCTCATTATTGGCCCTGGCCATCTCGATGGCTTTTTCCAGGGAAAGCTCGATGGCGCCGTAGGCGGGGCGGACGACCGCCGCCAGAATAACAATGGATAAAAAAAGAAGAAGTTTTCTCATCTCCCTTTAACCTTTAATTCCAGGATTCCCCTCCAAAAAAGCGTTTCCGAGTCCCCGTAAGTATAAGGAGGTCAGGCATCCTCTTCAATCGGTTCCATGCCTTCCCAAAGCAGATCCACCAGTTCTTCCACCTGCTGATCCATCTCGGCCGGGGTGGCCCGCTTGCCTCCCATGATTTTCATGAAGACCAGGTGGTGCAGGGATCCGATCAGGGCCCGGGCGGCGATCTCCGGGTTGCCGGACCGGATCCGGCCCGCCTTCATTTCCCTTTCAAAATAAGCGACGAGCGCTTTAAGATCCCTCTGCATCGGGGATTTCTTGATCATCCACTTCAAGGGGGGCTTGTCCCGGGCCGCCCAGGACATGATCACCCGGGGCAGAATCTCGCTCATGAATTCCATCATCATCTTGGCTATTTTCTTGATATTTTCTCGGGCCTCCCCCCTGCTCTCGAGGCCTTCGAGCGCCTTCACCCAGAGGGGCGGATCTTCTATGCCCATGGCCTTCGCAAACATCTCGTTCTTGGTGCCGAACCGCTTGAAAAGCAGGGTCTCGGAAACCCCCGCCCGCTTGGCGATGACCATGGTGGAGGCGCCGAACCCGTGCTTCAGAAACTCTGCGCGCGCCGCCGTGATTATTTTCTCATCGCTGATCGTTCTGGTCCGGGCCATAAGTTGTAAGTAAGTACATACTTACTATTAAATTGTCAAGGGGGACAGGAAAAATCCTCCGCCTCCACCTTATTATTGCGTTCCCCGATCTAATCGGTATTATCTTAATTAGATTTTTTGTACTAGTGTCGAAATCCATATTTTTACGGGATAATTTGATGGTTTAACATGCTGGCCAGAATTTACGAGAAATTAGCTTCGCCTAAGATCGCCGTTATCTTCGGCGTCTTATATCTGATCAACCAGGCCATCATTTATTCCATTCTTTCCCGGCTCGGCCCCGACGCCCTGAAGCTCCAGCTCACCCTCTCCAGCCAGGTTTTCGCCGAGATCCTGGCGAAATGGGGTGATGCCGGGCTAAAAATCTACCTGAGCCATTTTTATTTCGATTTTCATCATGTCATCCTCTATTCCGTCTGCCTGGCAAGCAGTATCGCCGTCCTGACGCATCGAAAGGGCCAGGCCCCCTCCTCTTTCGCCCTCTTTGCCTTCGTTCTTCCCTTCGCGGCCGCCATCCTGGACGCGCTCGAAAACACCTTACACCTGATCATGATCTTCCACCGGGCTTACTTGACCCCCGCCCTGGTGGCGGTCAGCGGGATCGCTACCAATGTCAAATGGCTTCTGGCTTTTGTCTCGGTTCTGATTGTTTTGTATTATTCCGTGAAAAATGTTTGGATGCGGTTTGAAAAGTAGGGGCGGCCTTCAACGGCCGCCCGATAAGGAAGTTAATGGAATGACTCCCCTTATATTTGTCATTCCCACGAAAGTGGGAATCCAGGCCTTCTTATTTGAAACAACTGGATCCCCGCTTCCGCGGGGATGACAACAAATTGGGAATGGCAAAAAATGAAACTCCTGAACTTTAAATCCGCTGAAAACACCATCACCCAATTCGGCGTCGTCATCAATGATATTGTTGTATCTTTTGATACCCTACAATTCAAATTCGGCAGTAAATATCCTCAACTTTCCGATCTCAACTCCTATCTTCAGAATTTCCCTGCCAGCGAAGACCTGGCCCGGGAGCTTCAGAAAAAGGGGGAAAAGGAATTCGCTTCCCTGAAACCGGAAGAGAAATTTCTTCTGGATAAAATCAAAATCCTGCCCGCCATTCCCAATCCTCCCGCCCTTTTTGATTTCGGCCTCACCCCCAAACACCTTCGGAATTCCTCCCTCACCATGATGAAATACGAAATGAAGTGGCCTCTTTGTTGGCTGGCGAAGCTGTTTATCAAAGCCCAATACCGGAGAATGAAGAAACGAAAGAATTTCATTTACTACAAGGGCAATCACAACTCGATCATCGGCGACATGGACAGCCCCATTTGGCCCTTATACTCATCTTTCCTTGATGTCGAGCCGGAGCTGGGGATCATTGTGGGAAAAGCCCCGTTTCATATGTCACAAGACGATCTCAAGCGATCCATCGCGGGGTATGTAATTTTCAACGATTTTTCCGCCCGTGACATTCAGTTTCCGGAGATGCGGCAATTTTTAGGCCCGGCCCGGAGCAAGGATTTTGAGAAAGGCAACGGGCTCGGCCCATTTCTGGTTACAACCGACGAGATAGTCGATCCCTTAAACCTGGATGTTACAATTAAAATCGGAGAAAGATACACCTGGAAAGGCACCACTCAAGACATCATCGCCCAGCCGATTGAAGTAATCCGGCATCTGACCACTTTCCGGTCTCTTCCGCCCGGGACGGTGATCGGGATGGGAACCATCCCCGGTTGTTGCGGCCTGGACCGTGACGAATGGTTGGAGCCTGGTGATTTAATCCAAATCACCTTCGACAAACTGGGAACCTTGAGGCATCCAATCCCAAAGGATATAGGACCTCTTGAACCAACGCGGTGGAAGGCTAGAAAAAACCTGAAATAAACCCAAATCAGATACAATTTAATTAAATGCCCCCTCTCTGGATTGAGAATTTAAATTTTAACTAGTACCGTAAAAACATTTCTTTTCTAACATCAGAAAAAGCCTTATAATAACTCTTAATTATGATAATTTACTTGGATATTTGCTGCTTGAAACGGCCTTTTGATGATCAGTCCAAGCCAAGGATCCGGGCTGAGTCCAGGGCAATTGCCTCCATCCTGGAAGCTGTTGAGGAAGGTGATTACCAATTAATACGATCCCCCGCCTTGGATTTCGAAAATTCCCGCAACCCGGTTGAAAATCGTCGTTTGATTGTTGAAACCTGGCTTGAAAAATTCAGCAAAAAAATACCTCTATCTCCAGAAGTCGAAAAAAGGGCTTTTGAATTGAATAATAAAGGGATAAGACCGCTGGATGCTTATCACATCGCCTTTGCGGAGAAATCCCAAGCCGTTTTCTATATAACCTGCGATTATAGGCTATTAAAAATCCGCCATGAGCTTAAAGATGACCTTAAAACCAAGGTGATTAACCCGACTGAATTAATAATCCGGAGGATATAACCATGCGAAAGTCCCTGGAACTTAGTGACCCCGAGATTCGACAAGAAGGTTGGAAGGTATTAACTCAAAGGCTTGGTCTTTCCGGCGCTATGCGGTTTCTGCTTCAGTATGAACAAGGATATAACGACTATTCAAAAGAACGCGAAGAACTTTTTCAAGATCTAAAAATTAACGATTTGACAAAAGAATTAAGAAAACGGAAAAATCCCAAGCCGTAAAAACCACGTTAACATAATTGACTTTTAAACCCCACTGACCACAATCATCTTCGATAAACTCGTTACTCTCCGCCGCCCGATCCCAAAGAATATCGGCCCTCTTGAACCCACCCGCTGGAAACCTAGAAAGGGTTTCTAAGACAAATCAAAATAAGATTGTCATTGCGAGGAGGCTTGCGCCTGCAGGCCGACGAAGCAATCCAACGATTCTTAATCTTAGGTTCGTCATTCCCGCGAAACTTGTCCTCGAAGTTTGTAATCGGGGAGCGGGAATCCAGGCATACAAATAATCAAAGAAACATCCGGCGGGAATTTATTAGGCCTGAAATCGGACGGCCATTTGTTTTGAAGAAATACTTTTCTGACTTTTTAAGAATGAAAAAGATCACCAAACACCAAAGTAAAGACCTGACCCCGGAATTTGCGCGGTCTTTTTTGGCCTTCAGCTTTTTCTTATTGCCACATTTCGTCCGGGTTCATGGGTGTTGTGTTTTCTCCGATACCCGATGTTCCCACTCAGGTAAAGGAACGGATGGCTCCGGTTCTCCCAAAACCTCCGGAGAATCTCAGCGGGCTTGAAAAACTCCCTTCCCACCCAGTCGGAGCCCGCCTGCAGTTCCTCCGGCGACATCTTCAGCGGGTGGAAGACCACGCTTCCGCAGTCGTACTTGGACCAATCCTTTTCGAAGATCCTCCCCTCCTTTTCCATTTGTTCATAAAGGATCGTCCCCGGAAAAGGGGTCAGGATGCTGAAGTTGGCGTAAGCGATCTTGTTTTTTTTGTAGAAATCCAGCATCTGTTCGAAGATATTCTTGTCATCCGTGTCAAAACCGAAAACCGTCCCGGCGATAATGTGGATCCCCGCCCGATGAATTTGCTTGATGAGCGCGGCGTAATCCTCCACTTTGTTGCATTTTTTATTGGCCTGTTTGATTGATTTTCGATTCACGCTTTCAATCCCGATAAAAAGCCCCAGGCAGCCGCTTTGGGCCGCCAGTTCCACCAGTTCCCGGTCATTGCCAAAGCCCAGAATCGCCTGCCCCCCCCATTTGATTTTCAGCGGGATCAATTTAGTGAAGAGTTCCTTGGCGAATTTCGGGTTGCCAACGATATTATCGTCCACGAAAAAGAAATATTTATCTCCGGAAAGTTTTATCTCCGTGATGATTTCGTCCACGGGACGGGAACGAAACTTGGGACCGTAAAATTTCGTGACGCTGCAGAAGGTACATCGATAGGGGCACCCGCGCGAGGCCTGGACGGGTGTGTAGAACATCTTATTCTTAACCAGATCGTATTTGGGGGATGGCAGGTTTCTCAGGTGAAAGAATTCTTCGCTCCGGTAGATTTTTTTAAGCTCCCCGCGTTTAAGATCGGTGATAACACTATCCCAGACACATTCCGCCTCGCCCACAACCACGGAATCAAAATGCGCCGCGGCTTCGTCGGGCAGGCTGGAAGGATGGATCCCCCCCGCGATGGTGATCACCCCTTTCTTCCGAAATTCCCGGGCGATTTCATATCCTCTCTTAGCCTGGGCGGTCATCATGCTTACTCCCGCCACCGAACCTCGGCCGAGGTTGAAATCGATTTCCTCCACTTCTTCGTCGGTTATTTTAACCTCGATCTCGGGCGGGCAAAGCGCGGCTACGAGGGGAAGGGTGAGCTGCGGGATCCTTCGACCCTTTTCCATCCGCATTTCTTTGTAGAGCGGATAAATAAGTTCTATCTTTCCCGTGAATCCCATGCGATTAAAGCGTCCTCCTTAGGCGGGAAGAATAACAAATCTTCCGGAATCTTTTCGCCTGATTAATCAGCCGCGCAGGTATTTTTCCTCCCCCATCCCGAAAAACTTGTCTGCGGATATTTTACTGCCGGTAGAATCCTTGATGTAGCCACGGAATTTTCCGAACGGGCCCTGATACTTGGTTTTTAACACCAATAAATTCATGTCGATGTTGCCCGGGACCGTCGGGGTGAACACGATGTCAATCATCTCGTGAGCATCCTTGATGATCCAGTCTTTTGCAATACCCTCCGGGCGGGAGAATTTGACCGGAGGCAGCAAATGTAACTTGCCGCCGATCCAGAGACAGTTTTCGTTGTATCTTTCCTGATCCTTTACTTGATTACAGGTAAGATTAAAACCGGTCAGCTTGCCCAATTCGTGGCCTACCCCCGTAACCCAGTCGTATTTCAACACATACGGATAAAAAGCCTTGTGGTCATCAATGATGGCGAAGCTGGTCGCCTGAGAGAAAACGACCGAATTCTCCCCCAGGGTCAGGGTTCCCTGCATCGGCATCAGGCACTTGTGGGAATACAACGCCCGGTTTTCCCCCAGGGGCAGGGAGACCACGATGGGGGTGACCCGCTTCAAGTCGTGGATCGCCTCAAAACGGGCTTTCACGTCCGGCATCTTTTTAAATGCGTTTATTTCCAGCTCGATAACGAATTTTTCCTGGTCCAGGTGGTCGTGAATCCGGAGATTGAAATCCCGGGAAAGGTAAACCCCCTCGGAATTCCAGAGCGAGCCGGGGATTTTCAAAGACCAGGCCGGGACGATCTTTTCGTAAAGGAATTTCTGGTCTTTTTTCCTGTCGTAACAGATGAACTGGATCAGGCCCGCCAGCTTGGCGCTGTAAAGCACCGCCAGCATGAAAAAATCCTCATTCCCCAGCTGGAAGGCCTGCCATTCCTTCAGGCGCTGGTTGTTAATGAAGCGAGGGTAGGCCCGGCCCAGGGGATTTTTCGCCTCCAGGGGATTGACCGTCTGGAAAGGCCGATCGAAAGTCCCGAAATTAAATCTTCCCCGGGTAACCAGGCTTCCCGGGTTGGGAAGGATCTCCCGTTTGTACTCAGTCATGGCGTGCAGATTTTATCGCTAACCGGCTTGAAAGGGCAAATAGCCAGCGGGCAGCAACTTGTAATCAGAGCCGGAAGGTTATCAGGTCATCGGGAAACCGGGGTGTTCAGAAGTTCAAATTCCCAAGCCCAAATGCCAAATGAATTTCAAAATCCAAATTTTAAATTGTAGTTGCCTCATTTATGAGGCTTTAATCGGTGGAAATATTTTTTCAGCCCGATAAATCGGGCAACTACAATAATCTTGGAGCACTCTTTAGACACTTGGGGTTCAGCCTTTTCTCGCCTGCCTGTCCAACAAAGCCCATGTCCTCCGAAGCGGTATTTCTGCGTAGGATGGATTGGCGAAGTTGGATCTAGCCTTTCCCGCCTTTCTCGCTTTATTAATATTTAAACCAGATAAATAAGCTCGATCGGATAAGTCAGATAATACAAACCCGCAGCCCGAAAAAGGATGATTTGCCCTAACTCCTCTTAATATATAATAATATTCTTTGCATTGCCTCGGGGGCTATGATAAATTTTTGGTTTAGACCGAAAGGCCCATAATATGAGTCTGGTAGGACGTCTGGAAGACCTAAGCCTGGGTGATATCCTGCAGATTATCGCCCTTTCCGGAAAGTCCGGGGTGCTCACCCTGAGCAACCGGGGCAATGAATCCCGGATTATTTTCAAGAACGGCCAGATCATCAGCACCTTAAACCCCGGGGAAAAAGAAAATATCGCCAGCCTCCTGATTCGGGAAGGGGTGATCAACCTTCCCATTCTGAAGGACGCCGTTTCCCACCTGCGCACCATCAAATTCCGCCGGAACCTGGCCTGGGTCCTGTCGGAACGGTTTGGCCAGGACCAGGATAAGATCGAAAGCGCAGTCCGCCGCTTCGTGGAAAAAAATGTCCGCCGCCTGTTTGAATGGAAGGACGGCCTTTTCAACTTCGATCTCAAGGAAACCGAGGAAGAAATCGAGAAGCTCACCATCGATCCCCTCCAGCCCCTCCTCCGCAAGGGGATCAGCCCCCCGGCCCTGATCATGCCGGCTCCCGCGCCGGGCCAGGCCGGCTCCCCCTCGGATAACCTCGCCGAACTCTTCAAGGGCTTCGCCGCGGACGAGGCGCTCTCCCCCGAGGGGGATGAATTTCTAGCCAGCGTGCGCAAGGAAATCTCCCGGACCACGGGGGAAAACCTGGATTTGCCCCGCCTGGGAGGGGAAGCGGGGGACGAACCGGTTATGGCCAGCCCCGGCCTGCGCCTGCTCCGGTCGATGGTGGAGGAATTGAGCGACCCCAACCGCTACGCCGACATTTCTCTCCTGGTGCTCCGTTTTGCGAGCGAGATCATGAACCGGGCCGTGCTCCTGATGGTCCGCAAGCGGGTCATCGCCGGCCTGGGCCAGTTCGGCATCCGCTTGAGCGACGGGATCAACCCCGAAAACCGGGTCCGGGAGGTCCGGATCCCCATTGATGAGATTTCCATCTTCCGCGAGGTGGTGGAAAACAAGGTCCCGATCCGGCGCAAGCTTCGGCGCGCCAATCCCTGGGAGGAATACTTCCTGCAGATGCTCGGGAGCGAGCAGCCGGAAGAATCCTTTTTCGGCCCGATGATCAGCCGCGGCCAGGTGGTAATCATCCTTTACGGGGATAACCTGCCCGAAAGGCGGCGCATCGGGGATTCCACCGGATTGGAAATCTTCCTCTCCCAGGCCGGCCTGGCCATGGAAAAAGCCTTTTTGGAGCGGAAACTAAAGGAGGTTCCCACCCTTGGCAAAGAACATTCTCATAGTTGAAGACTCCGCGGCCATGCGGAGCATGATCGACTCCATCCTCGGGGAGACGGTGGGAGAGGAATTCCTGATCACCGAGGCCCAGAACGGCTTTGAAGCCCTGAAGCTCCTGCCCCGGATCCAGTTTGACCTGATCCTGACCGACATCAACATGCCCGACATCAACGGCCTGGAACTCCTGACTTTTTTGAAATCCAACCCCCGCTACCGGGACATCCCGACCTTGGTCATCACCACCGAGGGCAAGGAAGAGGATCGCCGGCGGGGACTGGCCCTGGGGGCCGATGAATACCTGATCAAGCCTTTCACCCCGGAGAGCCTGATCGCCTCGATCAAACGCCTGCTGGGAAAAACCGGACCGAAGGGATGAGCAAGGAAAAAGAAAAGAAACCGCAGGCCCGGGGCACCCGGGCCCGGCAGGAATTCGTCTCCGAGGCCGAAGAGGTCATCGAGAAGATTTTCCAGAACCTGATCGTACTCGAGGACGGCGCCAAGAGCGGGGAGATCAACCCGGATACCCTGAACGAAATCTTCCGGGGCGCCCATTCCCTGAAAGGCATCGCCGGGATGTTCGGCCTGGAGGGGGTTTCCCAGCTGTCCCACAGCCTGGAAGATCTTCTCGACCGGCTCCGGATGGGCAAGGTGGAACTCTCCCCGGAGCTGCTCGAGCATCTTTACCAGGGCATGAATACCCTGAAAACCCTGGTCGATGGGATCGGCAAAGGCCAGGAGGAAGACAAGCTCGCGGCCGAAAAAATGGTGGCCCGGATCAACCAGCTCCTGCGCTCCCAGAGCCAGGCTTCCGCGGCTTCCCCCTTCTCGAGCGTGGGCCTCGACCCCAACCTCTTCAAGAGCCTGACCGAATACGAGGAACATCGCCTGGCGGAGAACGTCCGGAAGGGCGTCCCCCTCTTCCGGATCCACACCGTTTTCCCCATCACCACCTTCGACCAGGATCTCACCGCTATCAACCAGGATCTCAAGAAGGTCGGGGAAATCATCACCACTCTCCCGAGCAGCCAGCCCGGGCGGGAGGACGAAATCGTCTTCGACTTGATTGTCGGCTGTCAGAAGGGCGTCGAGAGTATCCTGGCGGCGGCGGGTGGTCGTGCGGGCGTGACCGTCGAGCCGATCCCGGCGGGGGGAAAAACCGAGGCCCCGGCCCCCGGCCCGGCCCCGGAGGAACCCAAGCCCCGGGAAGGGGAAGGGGCGGAGGAAAGTTTAAAAAGCGTCAGCCAGACGGTCCGGGTGGACATCAGCAAACTGGACCGGATCATCGCCATCGTCGGCGAGCTGGTGCTTTCCCAGGCCGAGATCCAGCGTCTGGCCGAACACCTCCGGGGCCAGAAAGGCCTGGAGGAACTCGCCCGGGAGCTTTTCCGGGCCAACCGCCTCCTGGAACGGAAAGTCTCCGAGCTCCAGCAGGGCATTATGGAGGCCCGGATGGTTCCGCTCCGGCAGCTCTTTGACCGCCTGGCCCGGGTGGTGCGGCAGATCTGCCGGGAGGCCCACAAGGAGGTCGACCTGGAGATCTTCGGGGCGGACACCGAACTCGACAAGCTGATCGTCGAGGAACTCGGTGACCCCCTGATGCACATCATCCGGAATTCCCTGGACCATGGGATCGAATCCCCGGAGGAGCGGGAAAAGGCCGGGAAAAACCCCCGGGGCCGGATCACCCTGAATGCCTTCTCCGTCGGGAGTCACGTGGTGGTGGAGGTGGAGGACGACGGCCGCGGAATCAACTGGAAGCGGGTGAAGGAAAAGGCCCACGAGTTAAAGCTCCTGGAACCCGGGATCGAGCTTTCCCCCGAAGACGCCACCAGCCTCCTTTTCCTGCCGGGGTTCAGCACCAGCACCAAGGTCACCTCCCTTTCCGGCCGGGGGGTCGGGCTGGACGTGGTCAAGCGCAATATCACCCGGATCTCCGGGATGATCGAGCTCGAGAGCGAAGCCGGGATGGGAACTCTGTTCCAAATCACCCTGCCCATCACCCTGGCCATCATCCGGGTGCTCCTGGTCGAAATCTCCGGCCGGATCTACGCCATTCCCCTGACCTCGATCCAGGAAAACCTGGCTATTCTGCAGAACGAGATCCGCACCGTGGAAGGGAAAGAAGTGATCCCGCTCCGGGACAAGACCCTGCCCCTGATCCGCCTGGAACGGCTTTTCCGGCTCCCGGCCCCGGCCGCCCCGAGTGAAAACGGGAACCGGCTCTACGTGGTGGTGGTGGGATTGGCCGAGCGCCGGATCGGGATTCTCGCCGGAAACCTCGTCGGCCAGCAGGACGTGGTCATCAAGCCCCTGGGCAAACTGGCCGAAATCGTCCCCGGGATTGCCGGGGCGGCGGACCTGGGCAGTCATAAAACCATTTTGATCCTGGATGTAGGCGCCTTGATCGAGGAATCCACCCGGGCCAGCGGCCCGGTGGGGATCAAATAAACATGTACCGCGAATTCTACCAGCTCCGGGAGAAACCCTTCGGCAAAACGCCCGACCCCCGTTTCCTTTACCTTTCCCAACAGCACGAGGAAGCCCTGGCCCGGCTCCGGTTCGCGGTCGAGGAGCGGGAGTTCATGGTTCTGACCGGCGAAATCGGGAGCGGTAAAACCACCCTCTCCCGGGCGCTGATCGACTCGGTGGGACCGGAAGTCAAGCTCGTGCTCCTCTACAACCCGCGCCTTTCCCCCACCCAGCTCCTCCGCTCCCTCATCCAGAGCCTGGGCGGCCAACCCCGTTCGAACCGGAACGACCTCTGGGAGGAGCTCTCCGATCTGCTCTTCGAGCTTTTCGAAGCCGGGAAGCAGGCGGTCCTGATCGTGGACGAGGCCCAGTTGATCCCCGAGAAAGCCACCCTGGATGAACTGCGCCTGATCACCAATTTTCAGCTGGATGACTTGAACCTCCTGACCCTGATCCTGCTCGGACAGCCGGAGCTCCGGGAGCGCCTGCGCCGGCCCGGCTATCGGGCCCTCTTCCAGCGGGTGGGTCTCCGCTACCACCTCGGGCCCCTGAATCAGGAGGAAACCGGAAAATATCTGCGCCATCGCCTTCGGGTGGCCGGTCGGGAGCAGGAACTCTTTAACCCCGGGGCGGTAGAAAGGATTTATGCCTACTCCCAGGGCCTGCCTCGCCTGATCAATAACCTGGCGGCCAGCGCCCTCCTCGAGGGCTTCGGCCGGGAGCAGGACCAGATCGGGCCGGAGATCGTGACCGACATCGCCCGGGAGCTGGAACTTAAGGAGGAATAACCGTGGATCTTGTCCGAGCCCGGGAAAAGGCCAAAGCCGCGCGAAAAAAAATCTCCGAGACCCCGGCCCCGGCGCCGGAGACCTTGACCCCGCCGGCGCCCGCGGCCCCCGCCGCTCCCCCGGAGGAAACCCCCGCCCAAGGCGGGGCGGCCCCGGCCGGCGCCCCCGCCGCCGAGGCGGAAAAACCACCCCGGGAAATCCAGGTGACGGTGGAAACGCCGGCCCTGACCGCCCCCCCGACCCCCACGGAGGAGAAACCGGCCGAGCCCGAAGAAATCTACGAGCTCCTCGGCTTCACCCTCGGCCGCGAGGAATACGGGATCGAGATCCAGTGGGTCGAGGAAATCATCAAACCGCGCCCCCTGACCGAGGTGCCCCGGGCCCCGGATTATGTCCCCGGGATCATTTCCCTCCGGGGCAAAATCATCCCCATCCTCGAGCTGGGGCGCCGCCTCCGCCTGCCCGCGGCGGGCGAACCCCGCCCGGGGAAGTCGGCCGCCCCGGACCCCGCCCGGGTCATCGTGGTCTCCGACCCCGAATCCAAACAGCCTTTCGGCCTCGCGGTCGGGGAGGTCACCGAGGTGATCCGCTTGCCCCTCAAGGAGCTCGAGCCCCCGCCGCCGACGGTGGGAGGGGAAGCCAGCTTCATCACCGGGGTCGGCTGGGTGGGGGGAAAAATGATCATCATGCTCAACCTGGCTGAGCTTTTGAAACTGGAATCCGCCGGGAGGGTTTCGGAATGAAACGCAAGGAAAAATCCGGGGCGCTGCGCCAGAAGTTCCGGCCCGCCGGGGAAGATCTCGCCCAGCTCGCCCACCTGAAGGTGGAGGGGGAAAACTTCGCCCTGAATATCATGATGATCAAGGAAATCTCCCGCCTGCCCGAGATCACCCGGATCCCGAAGGCCCCCAATTTTTTCGAGGGGTTCATCAGCCTCCGGGGCGCGGTCATCCCGCTGATCAATTTAAGCCGGCGGCTCGGCCTGGGCGAAGGCGCCCTTCGGCCGAAATCCCGGGTGGTGATCGTGAAGCTCGAGGGAGAGAATTTCGGCCTGATGGTGGACGAGATCCTGGGGGTGATCCGGATCCCCGCCGCGGAGATCCTGCCCCCGCCCCGGATGATTCGGGGGAAAATCCCGGATTTTCTGGGCGGGGTGGTTCGCCAGGCAGGGGAACTGATCCTGCTCCTCGACCTGGAAAAGGTCCTGAGCCTGGAAGAGATCAAGGAAATGAAAAAAATGGGAATACCTTTAGGGGGAAAAGATGAAAAAGCCAAGCATCCGGTCCTTTAATCTTAACCTGAAATTAATGCTTTACTTTACCCTTTTGATTATTATCGCGGGAGGGCTTCTCTCCTGGTATTTCCAGGTCCGCTCCCGGGCTATCATGATCAATGACATGAAAAAACGCGGCTTCAGCCTGGCGGGAAACCTGGCCTACAACGCCCGTTTCGGGGTGGTGGCCGAGGACCGGATCGTGCTTAAACAGCTGATCGAGGGGGTACTCGAGGATGAGGATATCCTCCTCGTCGAGATCGCCAACCGGGAAGGCCTGCTGTTGGCCTCCATCTCGAAAATCGAAGGGATGGAAGATTCCCTGCCCCCCCCGAGCGAGGAATCTTTCCTGGAAGAGGGGGAGAGGCCCCTCACGCTGGCGCACCGGAAAGTCTTTGAAATTTTCGCCCCGGTGGTGATCGTCCGGGCCCACGCCGCGGCGTCGGCCTTCACCGACGAACTATCCGGGATGGGGCTGATGGAAAAAACCGGCCCGGGCGCCGGCTCCGCCTCTTCCGCCCCGGCCGAGGAAAAACCCCAAGCCCAGGCCCCCCAGCACGAGACGGTCTCCCAGGGGCTGGTCCGGATCATCATGACCCCGGAGGGGGTGGAAAAGAAGCTCCACAAAATTTTCGCCTCCGGAGCGCTTTTTACCATCGGACTGATCCTGGTGCAGCTACTCGTTACCTACCTCTTCATTAATTTCCTCTTTCAACCCTTGAAATCCCTGGTCGAACTGGCCGAGGAGGTGGCCCAGGGGAACCTGACCCGGAGGGTCGAGGTCCGCTCCAGCGACGAGATCGGGGTGCTGGCCCGGAGTTTCAACCAGATGATCGAGAGCCTGAACCAGATGGTGCAGAAAATCCGCGCCGCCACCACCCGGGCCACCGAGGTCAGCCGGGAGGTGGGCCGGCTGACCGCGAGCATCGCCGAGGGCTCCAACACCCAGTCGCAGGGAGTGGAAGAAACCAGCGCCTCCACCAGCGAGATGGAAACCGCCATTCGGGAGATTTCCCAGAACACCACCATCCTGGCCTCCACCGCGGAGGAAGGGGCGAGTTCGATCCTGGAGATGAGCACCACCATCGAGGAAGTGGCCCAGTCCATCGAACATCTCTTCCGGGTGGTGGAGGAAACCTCGGGGTCGATCACCCAGATGGACCTCTCGATCAAGCAGGTAGCCGAGAGCTCTCGCTCGCTTTCCCGGCTGGCCGAGGAAACCGCCACCGCGATCGAAGAGATGGACAGCTCGATCCGGCAGGTGAAGGAGAGCGTGGGGGAAACCCACCAGGTTTCCGAGCAGATGAGCCACCACGCCGAGAAGGGTATGAAGGCGGTCCAATCCACCATTGAGGGCATGATGATCATCCGGGAGAGTTCGCAGGGGGCCGCCACCGTCATTTATCAGCTGGGTGAGCGGGTGCAGGAGATCGGGAAGATCCTGAACGTGATCGAGGAAGTGGCGGACCAGACCAACCTTCTAGCCCTGAACGCCGCGATCATCGCGGCCCAGGCCGGGGAATACGGTAAGGGATTTGCCGTGGTGGCGGACCAGATCAAATCGCTGGCCGACCGCACCCGGGGTTCCACCAAGGAGATCGCCACCTTGATCAAAGCGGTCCAGCACGAGGGGAATCGGGCGGTGAAAGCGATCGAGGCCGGAGAAAGCAACGTTGAACGCGGGGTGACGCTCTCCCACGAGGCCGGCGAAGTGCTGAAGATGATCCTCTCCAGCAGCCAGGCCACGGTGGACATGGCCCGCCGGATCGCCGAGGCCACCGCCGAACAGGCCCGGGGGTCGCGGCAGGTCGCCGAGGCGGCCGAGCGGATCACCTCGATGTCGGAGGCGATCACCAAGGCCACCCAGGAGCAGAGCCAAGGCAGCGCCCAGGTGATCCGGGCCGCCGAGAGCTCCCGGGAGGTGGCCCAGATGGTAAAGAAAACCACCCAGGAACAGGCCAAAGGCAGCCGGACCATTACCGAGGCGGTGGAAAGGATCACCGAGATGGTCCGCTATATTGACCGGGCCACCCAGGAGCAAAACCAGGGCACCGAGCGGGTGGCCCAGGTGATCCAGCGCATCCGTGAGGTGGTCAGCCAGAACCTGACCCGCATCGCCGAGATGCAGAACGCGGTCAAGGGCCTGGATCGAGAAATGGAAAGTCTCCACCAGGAAGTGGAAAGATTCCAGCTTTAAAAAGGAGGGAATGATGATTGTTGAATGCAGCCAATGTAAAAAACGTTATCGCATAGAGGAGGACAAGATCCCGGCCTCCGGGGCGAAAATCAAATGTAAAAGCTGTGGCACATTAATCATCGTTCCTCCCCCGGGCCGGCCGGCTCCGCCTCCGCCCCGGGCCGATGCGGCCGCCCCGCCCCCGGGCGCCCCCGCGTTGCCGATTCCCCCGGGGCTCAAGGTTCTCCTCGCCCTTGCCGACGAACCCCTCCGGGCCGAACTCCAGCCCCAGCTGGCCGCCCGCAAACTCGAGATCCGGGAAGTACGGGACGGCATTGAGGCCCTGTTGGAACTCGACCGCAACCCGACCGACCTCGCCCTGATCGGGATCGAACTGCCCCGGATGTTCGGCTTCGAGATTTCCCAGGTCATTCGCCGCGACCCGCGCCAGGAAGCCCTGAAAATCATCCTGATCGGGGCGGAGCGCGGACCGAAGAAATACCAGCGCCCGGCCGAATCCCTCTCGGGGGCCGATGTCTTCCTGGAAAGGGATGAGGCCTCCAAAGAATTGATCCCCGCGATTATCAAGCTCTGGGAGAAAAAATCGGGCGTGACCCCGCGTCCGGCGGAAGTCCCCCGCCCTCCCGCCACTCCGCCTCCACCGAAAGCCGCGCCGGCCCCGGCTCCACCGCCCCCGCCGCCCCTGGTCGAAACCCCCGCGCCCCCGCCTCCGCCTCCCATCGCCGCCCCCGCTCCCCCCAAGGTCCCGACTCCACCGCCCCCGCCGCCACCCCCTCCACCCCTGGCTGCGCCCCCGGTGGCCGCCCCGGCTCCACCCAAGCCGGCCCCGGCCCCGCCGGCCGCCAAGCCCCCGGAAGCGCCCGCCGCGGCGGGTTCCCCGGAAGAGGAGAAAGCCAAGCGCCTGGCCCGGATCATCGTTTCCGACATTGCCCTCTACAACGCGGACTCGATTAAGGAAGGACTCGAAAAGGGTAATTTCTACGAGCTCCTGAAACGGGACATCGAGGAAAGTTACAAGCTCTTCAAGGAGAGGGTCCCGGCCCCGGTGCGGGAAGCGCATGATTACCTGAAAGACGCCCTGGAGCAATTGGTCGCAAACAAGAAAAAAGAACTGGGAATACCGTGATGAGTTCCGCCCTAGAAACCAACGGCAAAAGCCGTCCCGGGTTCGCCGATCTTCCGGAAGAAGAGCGCCGGAAGAAAATTGAAAGCCTGACCGGGACTTTCGCTAACCTCGACGCCTTCCGGTTCCCGGAAATCCTGTCCCTGCTTTCCGAGGGGATCGGGGATCCCTCCTGGCGGGTCCGCAAGGCCGCGGTCGAGGTCTTTTTAAGCTTCCCGGAACCGTCTTCCCGGGACCGGGCCCTCGGGCAGGCGCTCCGCTCGGAAGATAACGCCGGGAAACGCAACTCGGCCATCGAGATCTTCGTCCGCCTGGGCCGGAAGGCCCTGCCCGAAATCGAGAAGCTCTCTCGGGATCAGGACCCGGAGGTGCGGAAATTCGCGATGGAGATCCTGGGAGAGATCGGGGGCAAAGATGTTTTCCCCCTGCTCGTCTCCTCCCTCTCCGATCCGGACGAAAACAGCCGGATGGCGGCGGTGGAAGCCCTGGGCAAGATCGGAACGGAAACGGCGGTCGCGCCCCTGATCAAAAGCCTGGGGTCCTCGCCCGGGCTGAACTTCCTGATCTTCCAGTCCCTGAAGGAACTGGGGGTCCGCGGGGCCTGCCTGCCGGTCGAACCGCTTTCCCCCCGCTTGGAAGACCCCACCCTGCGCGAGGTGGCGCTGGCCACCCTGGGCGCGAGCCGCAACCCGGAGGCCCTGCCGGTCCTGATCCGGAAAATCCGGGAGGGGAGCTCCCGGCACAAAGAAAAGGCCCTCCTGGCCATTTCGGAACTCCTGAATTCCCAGTCTGAGCTCGAGCTTTCCCCCTCCGACCTGAGCGCGGGGGAAATCATCCCGTTCCTCCAAAGTCCCAAGGACCAGACCCGCCTGGCCGCCATCCGGATTATCTCCCGGGTCCGCGCCCCCGAGGTTCTGGAAACCCTTTTTCCCCTGTTCGTCTCCGGCTCCGAGGAGGAGCAGCGCCTGGCCCGCGCCGGAATCTCCCGGCTCGGGGCGGAGTCCCTGGCCAGCCTGATCCGCCGCTATCCGAAGCTGAAAGAGGAAGAACGGTCCCGGGTCCTGGAGCTCCTGGGCCATTTTGACAGCGGGGGCAACTCCGCCTTCGATGCCCAGCGGGAGAAACTGATCCGGAACACCCTCACCGCCCCCGGCTTGGGCGGGAAGGAAAAAATCGAGGCCGCCCTGGCCGCCGGACGCCTGGGACTCGCCGGGATGATCCCGGAGCTCACCCATCTGCTCGACGAGATCGAAAGCGAGCTTTCCGCTGCGGCCCTTTCCGCCCTGAGGCTGCTTTCGGAAAGGAATAAAGCCAAAGTGGTCCAGGAGGTTTTATGCCGGCTCAAGGACGGCTCGGAATGCGTCCAGCGCAACTCGATTATCCTGATGGGCGAGATCCAGGCCGGGGAAGCCCTGGGAGAGGTGATCCTGGCCCTCAAGGCCGAATCGCCGGCGGTACGGGAAGCCGCCGCCATCACCCTGGCGGAGCTGCAGGCCCCCGCAGCCGCGGAAAACCTGATTCTCTCCCTGGCCGATGAGGATTCCCGGGTCCGGGTCGCCGCGGCCCGGGCTCTGGGCCAGCTCGGCCAGGAAAATTCCCTCGAGCCGCTTCTCCACGCCCTCCGGGACGAGGATCTCTGGGCGCGGACCAGCGTGGTCGAGGCCCTGGGTCGGATCGGCCGGGGCGATGCGCGGGTCATCGCGGCCCTCTCCCAGGAACTGGAAAAGGGCGAAGGCCCGGTCGCGGAAGCCGCCGTCCGGGCCCTGGCCGGGAGCGGGGATAAAAATGTTCGGCCCGCGCTGTTGCAGGCTCTCCGCGCCGCTGACCCCGAGGTGATCGTGGCGGCGGTGGAATCCCTCACCCCGTTCCGGGAGGGGGAGGTCTCCCGGGAGTTGCTGCTCCACCTGCTCTCCCATCCAGCGTTCAACGTCCGGCTGCGCCTGGTCCAGGCCTTGAAAGAGCTGGCCATCCGCAAGGATCCTTCCCTCTCCCGGGCCCTGCAGGAAAGGCTCGAGGTCGAGGAAGATCCCCTGGTGCGGGAGACCGTCCTGGCCCTCCTCCGGGGATCCAAGGGGGAGGCCCGGTTTCCGGACCAGCTCCAGCTCTAGTCAGAGAACCCATGACCCGGATTACCCGGATTTTCAGGGATTTTGCTCGGATCTGCCCGTGGAAATCCTGGCAGAAAAAGGAATTTCTAAAAATTATTAGAGGGTGTTACAAGTAACGACTTAACGATTTAAAACACAAGGAATAAATGGAAATATTTGACCGGGTCTAATCTCGTTCTTTTATGGAGTGCATTAGCCCTGTCCTCGAGCGAAGCGAAGGATTGCTAATGCAATGCATCGGCAAGCCGATGCAGTCCATATAAAAAACTTGATGAAAGTTTTCGTAACGCCCTCTAATAATTGATGGAAATCGGCTAAGTAACTTGGAAAACCTGCCGGAGAACATCAAACCGGGAAGGGAGTCGATTCTGGAACCCCTGCTCCGGATGAGCGACGAGGATTTCCGGAGCCTCCGGGATTTTATCAACCGCTACTGCGGGATTTACTTCGACGTGCAGGCCAAGTTCCTGCTCGAACGCCGGTTGACCCAGCAGCTCCGGCATCACCGGATCCGGAATTTCCGGGATTATTACTTCTTCCTCAAGTACGATCCCCGCCGGGAGGAAGAGCTCAACACCCTGGCCGAAATCCTGACCACCAATGAGACCTACTTCTTCCGGGAAGATTACCAGCTCAAGGCCCTGACCGAGGAAATCCTCCCGGAGATTGCCGAAACCAAAAAACCCGAGATTCTCCTCCCCTCCGAAAAATGCCTGAGGATCTGGAGCGCCGGCTGCAGCTCGGGGGAGGAAGCCTATACCCTGGCGATCCTGACCCACGATCACCCCCTGCTGAAAAAATGGACGGTGGAAATCTTCGCCAGCGATATCTCCAACCAGGTCCTGACCCTGGCCCGGAAAGGGGTTTACCGGGAATCGGCCTTCCGGGTGACCCAGGACGTCTACCGGCGGCGCTATTTTGAGCCCGCGGAGGACGGGTTCCGGGTCCGGGACGAGATCCGGCGGCTCGTGACTTTCGGGCACCTGAATCTTCTCGATGAGGAACGCATCAAGATGCTCAAGCCCCAGGATATCATCATGTGCCGGAACGTGATCATTTACTTCGACCGGGAGTCCCGCCGCCGGGTGATCAAAAGCTTCTTCGAGCGCCTCCGGCCGGGCGGGTTCCTCCTGCTCGGGCATTCCGAATCCCTGATGAACCTCTCTACCGACTTCATTCTTCGGCACTTTAAGAACGACATGGTCTACCAGAAACCAGGCCCCGGGGCCCCGCCGGGGGGCGCCAAATGAAGAAAATCCGCGTCCTGGTGATCGACGACTCCGCCTTCAACCGGAAGGCCATCCGGGAGATGCTCAGCCAGGCCCCCGACATCGAGGTGGCCGGGATGGCCGGGAACGGGGAGGAAGGCCTGCGGCAGCTCCGCAAGCTTAAGCCCGATCTGGTCACGCTCGACCTGGAAATGCCCGGGATGGACGGCTTCACCTTCCTCCGGATCGTGATGAACCAATCCCCCCTCCCGATCCTGGTGGTCAGTTCCCGACGGGAGGCGGAAAGCGTTTTCCAGGCCCTGGAGCTCGGGGCGGTGGACTTCCTGCCCAAGCCCACCCGGACCATTTCCCCGGAGCTCTACAACGTCAAGAACGAGCTGATTCGCAAGATCCGGGCCGCCCGGGATTTCCGCCTCGAGGGGATCCGGGAACGCCCCCTCCCGGTTCCCCGGCCCGCGGCACCCCGGCCCGTCGCCCCCCCGCACCGGCCCGAGCCCGAAGTCGGCGGGCTTCGCCTGGTGGTGATCGGGGCCTCCACCGGAGGCCCGGCCGCAATTTCCCAGATTCTCGCCACCCTCCGGCCCGGCCTGCCCATCGGGATTGCCATCACCCAGCACATGCCCCCGGGGTTTACCAAGGCTTTCGCGGAAAGGCTCGACCGTTTCTCCGCCTACCCGATCAAGGAAGCCGGGGACGGGGACCCGCTGCTGCCCCAGCAGGGGTACATCTCCCCGGGCGGGAAAAATCTTTATCTGGACCGCCGGGGCAAAAACCTGGTCCTCAAGCTCTCCAGCCGGGGCCGGGAGAAATACCTCCCCTCGGTGGATATGCTGTTCGAGAGCGCGTCCGAGGCCGCCGGCCGGAACTGCCTGGGCGTGGTCTTGACCGGGATGGGCAATGACGGCAAGGACGGGGTGATCCGGATCAAGCAAAAAGGAGGCACGGTCATCGCCCAGTCCGAAGAAAGCTCGGTGGTTTTCGGGATGCCCCGGGAGGCCATCGCCACCGGGAGGGTGGACCGGGTTTTGTCCACCGAGATGATCCCGCGCTATATCAGCACCTGGGCCAAGACGGGGGAACTGGAATAAATAAAGAAGATGGTAGATAGGAGATCGAAGATAGGGAAAACCCATTGAACCCAACAAACTCAATGAAACCGGCGATTCTTCTCTACCCTATCTCCCATCTCCGATCTCCCATCTCCAATCGTCAAAATAGGAGGTAATGATATGGGAACGATCAAAGCGGGGTTTTGGGTCCTGGTGATCTGTATCGCCTTTATCTTCTTTTTCCAGAACTACAATGAGCTCCAGCACCCGGTGGTGGTGAGCCTGGACTTTTATTTAAAAACCTGGACCTCGAGCCCGATCCACCTCTGGATGCTCCTCATCCTCTTTTTCCTGCTCGGCTTCATCATCTCCTCGCTTCACAGCGCCTACGAGCGGCTCGCCCTGAAGCGCGAGCTCAAGGTCCTCCGCGCCGGCAAGCCTGCAGCCCCGGAAAAAACCAAGAGCTAAAAGCCCAGCCCAACTGCTTGACCGCCGACGGCCGATCCCTCGATATAACTCGGGACAAGCCGCAGACCGCGGTCAAAGAAGAGAAAGTCAAGATGATAGAAAGTCCGGCCAGGGCGTGAATCTATCCTTTCTTGTCATTCCCGTGTAAACGGGAATCCAGAATTTATTTGGGAATCTTAGATCGCCGGTAAAATCTTGAAATTCTTGCCAGAAAGTAAAAAGGAGATCCAAGACTTACAAGGCAACAAGTAACCTACGTCCCTTATAATCCCTTATAATTTAAACAAGATTCGAAAATTAGATTTAGTCAACTGAGGCTGATTAATCTACACACAGCTTGATCGGCTGGTCCGAAATCTTCAGATAATTCGCTTCGATCCCTTCTTGGTAGTTCTTGATGAAGTACATAACCGCATAGACATAAAACGTTCCCTTAGCTAAGTCCTGTACGCCGTCCATCCAATACCCGATTTGGGGGGATTCGCCCGGAACCGACTCCGGGGGATCAAGCCTGGTGTCGTCATCCATGTAGTATAGGCTGGCTTTAAGGGTTGATTCCTGAAAGGATCCATCCGGCCTCCGGTCGAGAACCGCCCTGATGATAAAAGCGCCTTCGGGCCCCTTCGCCAGAAACCAGTTAAATCCCTCTCCCTTAATCCCCATTTCAGTTTCGTCCATTTTGCCGTCAACCTGGAGCCAGTGGGGGTCAACATTGGTCAAGACCTGCCAGCCGTGCATATTCTGGAAGTCCGCCCCCACCCGCGTCTTTACCCGGAGAATCTTCTTGAACCACTTCATGGACACCAACACTTTGATCCGAACGGGGACGATAGAAACATTATCGTAAAGGATACTTTCAATCGCCGCCGAAGGTGTCCGGAATGTCTTGGTCAGCTGGATGGCACTGCGAATCCGCCGGATAACTCGAATTGGCCCGTCTTTATAAAGGGATAATTCACCCGAAAAATCGTTTTCGTCCAAGGAGAAGGGAATCCCCAAGATCTTTACTTGTAGACGGAACTTCATCCGATCGAGGATATTTTTGCTCCCCCGAATGCTCATAGAGCTCGGGCTGTTGGACAACCCGGGGGAGTAGATCATTTTGAAATTGCTGCTGTTAACCTGCTCCGTCTTGTCCAAAAGAGGCTGGTAAATCACGTAGTCCACATTGGAGAGCGGAGGTTTTCCGGAAAAGGAGCATAAATAAACCCAGGCTAAAGCCCCATCAATGGGATCCTCAAGCCTGATTTCATCCACCGCTACCGCCCCCGGGGGGTAATGGTCCGGCGCCAGCCGGTCCCCCGAGTCCCGAACCATAAAAACCAGCTCGTCATTTTCATCGAGGTGCCCGTTGTCGTCATCTCGATCCGGCTCAATGGGGCGGTCTTTGAAGCTGGGGGAAATCATGGGCAATACCCACTCACCCTCGGGATTAACCTCGTCAACCTGAAAGGGGATGGGATTTATCTCTCCCGCAATCGAGGAAAAAAGGGAGAGATTGCTTATTTTTTCATTGCGGGTCTTCCGCAGTTCCCGGCCCCGAACAATGATATAATCTTCCTGCCGGGTTAGGGTTTTCTTTTTTTGAGCTGAGGGGCAGGCGGCTCTTGCTTGATCTTCTTTCGCTCCGGAATCTACGGAGGGAAGGAGCATAAGGGCAAAGGCAATGACTATTGAAATTGCCCAGCCACCCGGCCGATTCTTCCGCTTTCTGCCCATTCTTCTCTAGGTGAGCCGATCCTCTGTTTAGGAAAAATATTTTCCTTATCAGCGCGGGGTTTCTTCCTTAGAGAATCTCAGAAAAGAGGAGCGAACAATTAACGGATTTATCAATATCAATCTCCATAAAATGAGAGTGTCAAGCCCAGGTTCCAGACGTTCCCGCTGGCGGTTACCGAGGAAGCTCCCCCCTCTTTGACCATGGTTCGCTCAACCAGCATCCGGTACTGGCCGTGAATGCCTGCCGAGATCGAATCGGAAATCTTGAGGCCCGCCCCCACCGATAAGGCATGGGTATCGAGGTCGATAACCGTGGTGGCGTGCACCTGGTCGGGCACCGCGCTGGGCCGGAAGAAATACCCGCCCCGGAGCTTGAGGAAGGAGAGCAAATCGTACTCCACCCCCACCCGGGGGACCCAGATATCCTTGAACTTTTCAACTTCAATGGGGACGCCGCCCAATAAATCCGATTCCATATAGGGTGGGGTGTAATCAGACCAGGCGTATCGGGTGGCGGCCAAACCCACGTTTAATTTTTTCATCGGATTTAAACCGAGCCCCAATCCCCACTGCCCGACATGAAAGAGATCATAGCCGTTGCTATCACCGGATATGGCTTCGGTCAGATTCAAACCCAAAGCAAATTGCATCGACATGGTTTGGCTGTAGGAAACTCCGAGCTTGATACTCTTTAAGATGTCGTTATCGAAGTCCTCGAAAGGTTTAATCAGAGCCCCGGCCACCGGCGCCTGGTCTAAGGGCATTTCCATGTTAAATCTCGCGCTCTGGGACGGCTCAATATTCATGCCTCCCTGTCCGTCAAAGAATCCATCGAGCCCTACTCCCACTGAAATCCCGGGGATATCCAAATCGAAAAACCGGTCCGCCATCCCGGAAAGATTGAAACCGCCGGCGAAGATCATGTTGAGTTTATTCGGATAGTTGGTATATTCCAGAAACAACGGATCGGCCGGGTCGACGAACATAAAGCGAACGCAATATTGCACTCCAAAGCTGGCCATCAACCCAAAGCTGAATAAATTTTCTCCCGCGGGGGTTTGCACAATCGGCATGACGGCACTAAACCCCACGTGCTCGATTTCATCCACGTTCGCATACCATTGCCCCAACTGATCGGCACTTAATTTCCGCAAGCCTTCCAGGGTGCTCCAGTCTCCTAATAGATCTAAATCCAAATTAATGAAATTTGTTATTGCGAAGAATTCGATATTCATCCTTTTACTTTCGGTGAGAGCGCCGACGTTATAATAGACCGCGCTCGAGTCGTTGGCGGCCGCGGTGCAAGCTCCTCCCATCCCGACACACCGGGATCCGACGCCGTAGATGTCGAAGTAGCCTTGCGGCCAGGCATTCCGGGGGACCCCTCCAGTCAGAAGCAACAGGCTGAGGAAGAGCAGCGCCGCTCCTCCGAACCTTCTCCTCCCTCGGTTTTTGGGGGGTTGATGTTCTCTGAGCAAGCTTCTCATCTCCTTAAAAAAAATTATCAAGGCTCCCGAACCTCCACAATCAATTCCAGGCCGGTGTACCACCCACTGCCGCTTCCGGCTATCGTTCCGGTGAGGGCAGGATCGCTGCCAATCTTCTCCATCGTCCGCTTCGGCATGATTCGGTTTTGCGC